>JABAOH010101392.1_pt1 | contig 18729 bp, 19 predicted proteins | sample 7062181 | NCBI WGS metagenome assembly JABAOH01 (sample SAMN14538630, study PRJNA623070) | marine sediment metagenome | biome: marine biome [ENVO:00000428]; feature: marine pelagic biome [ENVO:01000023]; material: deep marine sediment [ENVO:00002113]; isolation source: pool of 5 deep marine... | reverse complement strand
GCTTCTTCCTGCTGGCCTATGGACTGCTCGACCTCAGGACTCGGAGGCCCTTCACTGCCATCAGCCTGATCCTGGCAGCTCTCGCCCTCCAATCCGTCGGCGTGTACGACGAGATATACGGCTCCATCCACGGCTATGCCTCGATAGCCTTCTTCCTGCTCCTCTGGGTGACCATGGGCGTGTACGCCCTGGAGGGGAGGAGCCTCATAACCGCTTTCCCTTTCATCGCTTACGCGCTGGTGTGGATCCTCTACTGGACCGACATCTACGGTGGGGGCGTGGCAATCCCAGAGGCGATCTCGTCGGCAACAACGACGGTCTGGCTCATCTATTTGGTGGGGAGGGAGGACCTCTCCTTGTGGGGGCGGACCGCCGTAGTCTCGTAAGGGCCGCCTCCGGCCCCGCCGAGCCTGTCTCATCCGTGCCCTCACGGGAGAAAGACCTCCCGATTCTCGGCGCCTTCCACCACGAGGATGCCCAGGGCCCCCTTGTCGATGGTCCGCGTGATGGCGTGGTCCACCAGGATGTAGTTCCCTGGGACCTCAACCCGGAACTCCACCGTGGCCGCTCCTCCGGGGGCTACCAGGGTCGTCTGGACGCTCTGCTGAGGCGGCGAGACAAGGTCACCCTGCAGGTATACTCTGTCGAGGATCTCCCCAATGACGTGGAAGGAGGAGATGAGGTTGGGTCCTGCCACGCCGAAGAAGATGCGCACCGTCTCCCCAGTGTTCGCCTTGAGGGCATGGTCGCCAGTTAAAGCCTAGAACCGGCCGTTGAAGCATCCCTCTCCCGCTCGCCGTTGCCTCCGCAGAAAAAGTATATGGCCTGCTGGCTCCTCATAAGGCACCTTGGCAGTTGTACGTCACGTCCGCATCCATGTTCGCGGTATCGTCCAGGGAGTTGGCTTCCGCCCCTTCGTCTACCGCACCGCCGTCGGGCTGGGCCTCACAGGCGGCGTCCGGAACCTGGGCGACGCTGGAGTGGAGATCGAGGTTCAGGGACCGGGCGAGCGGGTGGAGGAGTTCATCGGGGCGATGCAGGGGGACCCACCCCCCCTGGCCGAAGTGGACCGGATCACGGTGGAGGACCTTCCTCCCAATCCCACGAGTGCAGAATTCGTCATCCTCCCATCCCTCAGGGGCAAGGGGGCTAGCGCCGGCACGATTCCGCCGGACACCGCCATTTGCGAGGCCTGTCTGGCCGATGTAAGGGATGAAGCAAGTCACTACAACGGGTACTGGGCCACGTCGTGCGTGGACTGTGGCCCCCGCTATACTGTCATCGTCGGCCTGCCCTACGACCGCCCGCTGACGTCCATGGAGGAGTTCCCCATGTGTGAGAGCTGCCAGCGCGACTACACGGACCCTCTCGACAGGCGGCATCACGCCCAGACCGTCGCCTGCAGCCGATGCGGGCCTCAGCTCTCCCTCGTGGACTCTGAAGGGGGAGACCCCATCCTAGAGACTGTTCGGGCCCTCCGAGAAGGGGAGGTCGTGGCCATCAAGGGCATCGGAGGGTGCCACATCGCCTGCGATGCCTCCAGGGAGGACCTCGTCACCAAGCTGCGGGAGCGCTTCGGCCGGCCCTCCAAGCCCTTCGCCCTGCTGGCCCGGGATGTGGACATGGTGCGTCGCTTTGCCGAGCTGGGACCGGAGGAGGAGCGCCTTCTGACGTCCATCCGCCGTCCCATCCTCGTCCTCTACAAGCGGGACCCCTTTCCCCTGTCCAATGCCCTCTCGCCGGGCCTCCCCAACGTGGCTGTAATGCTGCCCTACACAGGTCTCCACCATCTCCTCTACGACCACCTGGACTTTCCTCTCGTGATGACCAGCGCTAACCTGCCAGGGAGGCCCATGCTCATAGAGAACACGGCTATCCTGAAAGGCCTTGAGGATGTGGTGGACCGCTTTCTGCTCCACAACAGGAGGATCGTGGCCAGATGTGACGACTCCCTGGTCCGCTTCACCGCAGACGTGCCACGGTTCATCCGACGTTCCCGGGGATGGGCCCCCACCCCTCTCAAGCTGCCGGCCAATGATGGCCCTGATGTCCTTGCCCTAGGGGCCGAGTACACGAACGCCATCGTCCTCCATCACGAAGGGAACTGCTACCAATCGCAGTTCCTGGGGGACGTGGACGATGTGGAGACCTATGACTTCCTGAGGGAGACGGTGGACCACCTCCTAGGCGTCACGGGTCTCGATATGCCGACCGTGGTGGCCTGCGACCTTCACCCTGACTTTCTGACCACCCGCCTAGCCCAGGACATGGTCTCCGAGGGCAGGGACCTTATCCGGGTGCAGCACCACCACGCCCACATTGCCAGTGTTCTGGGTGAGCGACAGGAGGAGACAGCCATCGGAATCGCGGTGGATGGCCTTGGCTACGGGGAGGACAGCACGGTCTGGGGAGGCGAAATCCTGCTGGCCGAGCTGTCAAGGTTCACCAGGGTCGCAGGCCTCTCGACCATGAGGATGCCCGGCGGGGACAGGGCGGCCCGTTATCCAGCCAGGATGGTTGCCGGCATTCTCTACGGGGAGGAGGGCGCGGAGGATGTGGTAGGTAGGCACGTCCGCTTCCTGGGAGGGGAGCAGGAGCGACGCATAGTCTTCCGGCAGCTGGAGGCGGGTATCAACACGCCGGCTGCGACCAGTACAGGTCGCTTCCTGGACGGTGTGTCGGCGCTCCTGGGCGTGTGCCATGAGAGGCGCTACGAAGGAGAGCCGGCCATGCGTCTGGAGGGGGCCGCCTGGAAGGGAGAGGACCTGGGCCCGGACCTGGTCTTTGGCCGAGAGGGGGACCGTCGAGTGCTGGACGTAAGGGCCCTCTTCCGTGACCTGGTCTCCTACGTGGAGAAGGGCCATCGCGCCAAAGACGTGGCCATGACAGCCCAGATGGGGATAGCTCGGGGGCTGGCGACCCTGGCCGTGGAGGAGGCGGAGCGGAGAAAGTTAGGCGCTGTTGCGCTTTCTGGGGGGGTAGCCTACAACGGGGCCATCGCGGCGAGGGTGAAGGCCATGGTGGAGGGCGCAGGCCTCGCTTTTTGGTCGAACGAACGTGTGCCATGTGGCGACGGCGGCATAGCCTTCGGCCAGACGGTGGTCGCCTTGGCACGTCAGAGCTAGGAGTAGAGCATGTCTAACACTTCTGGACGCCTTTACCGCCTGGAACCTGCCGTGCAATTTCCTGACGCCTAGCAGATACGAGGAAGGGGCTCCCCATGGGGCTCTGGTAGGTAGCGCCGCCCCAGACCAGTGTCTAGGATGACGCGACCCTTGTGCTTGTCCATCACCTCGCCGACGAGGGCTGCCTCCCGCCCCATCGCGTGGGAGCGGATGGCCTTGAGGACCTCCTCGGCGTCCTCGGCTCTGACCCCCATGATGACCTTGCCTTCGTTGGTCATCTCCAACGGATTAAGCCCCAGGAGTTCGGAAGCCCCCAGGACCTCCTGACGTACGGGCACGTCCGGCTCCCTGAGGAGAATGCCGACTCCAGACTTCAGCGCCATCTCGTGGAGGACCCCCGAGACCCCGCCCCGGGTCGGGTCCTTCATGGCCGTCACCTCCCCCGCCTCCAGGGCGGCGGCCACGAGGCCGTTGACCGGGGCGACATCCGACCTCAAATCGGCCTCGAAGTCCAGCTCCTCCCGAAGGGCCATGATGGTGATGCCATGGTCCGCGACGGTTCCGTTGAGGATGAGCTGGTCCCCCGGGCGGAGACCAGCGTCGGGCGTAAGCTTCTTGGTGAGCCCGATGCCCGCGGTGTTGATGATGATCCCGTCGAGGTCGCCGTGGCCCATCACCTTCGTGTCCCCCGTCTCGACGAAGGTGCCCGCCTCCCGGCACGCCTCTCCGACGGACTCCAGGATGCGGAGTACGGTCTCCAAGGGAAAGTTCTCCTCGACGACCACGCTGAGGGTCAGGGCCATAGGATCCACCGCCCCCATCACCGCCAGATCGTTCACCGTCCCACAGACGGCCAGGCGGCCGATGTCGCCTCCAGGGAAGAAGATGGGCTTGACGACGTGGCTGTCCGTGGTGATGACGAGGTAGCCGTCTTGCAAGGGCAGGGCCGCGCCGTCGTCCAGGGCCTTCAGCCCGATGCCCTCGATCTCCCTGGTCCCGATGAGGGGTAGGATCGTCTCGTGTATGAGCAGTCGCATGGCGGGACCGCCGGCCCCGTGGGCAATCTTGATTACCTCCTTCTCCGGGCTCACAACCATTTCCTCACCTCCGCTATGCGGAGTTCGACACATCGCTCAAATCCGGATAGCCGCCGTACATGTGCCAAATCTTGCAGGTGCCCTCGCTGCTCACCATGCAGGCGCCGACAGGGCTCTCCGGCACGCAATCCTTCCCAAAAATCTCACAGTCAGTCGGCCTCGCCCGGCCAGACATGATCTCCCCGCATATGCACTTGCTCATTAGGGCCATGAAGGGGTTCATGAGCCTGACCTGGGTCACATCGATATCGTACTGCTCCCTGGCATTGTACCGGGAGTACTCCTCCCTCAGCTCCAGGTGACCATCGGGGACGTAGGCTATGCCCCGCCACTCTCCGGGCATAGTCTCGAAGACCCTCCACAGGAGCTTCTGGGCCACCACGTTCCCCTCCTTGCTGATGCTTCTGGGATAGGCGTTGACGATCTCCGCCCGGTCGTCCCGGATGAGCTCCAGAAGGCGTCCGAAGCCGTAAAGGATGTCCAGGGGCTCGAACCCGGCGACGACGATGGGCAGGCCGTACTTCCTCACGTGCTCCTCGAAGACTCCATAACCGGTGATGGTTGCCGCGTGGCCCGCCGCCAGCCAACCCTGGAACTCCAGGTCGGGCATGGCCGCCACCACATCCATGGCGGGCGGGATGTACTTGTGGGCAGAGAGCACGGTGAAGTTGTCTGGCGGCCCAGAGAGGACTATGGCAGCCGTAGCAGGAGCCGTGGTCTCGAAGCCGGAGGCGAAGAAGACGACCTTCCGCTGGGGATTCTGGATGGCGATGCGGACGGAGTCCCATGGGCTGTAGACCAGGCGGACGTCGGCCCCCGCCCCTTTGGCATCCTGCAGGGACTTCACGCTTCCCGGCACCCGCATCATGTCCCCGTAGGTGCACAGGATGGCCCCCTGCTCGGCCAGCCAGATGGCCTCATCCACCTCGGGCATGCTGGTGACGCAGACAGGGCATCCAGGACCCATGATGACCTCTAGATCCCTGGGAAATAGGCTCCGGAGCCCGAACTTCGCGATGGACTGCTCATGGGTCCCACACATGTGCATGACCTTCACGGGCTTCTCGGAGATCTCCTCCAAGAGGTCCTCGATCCTTCGGACGAGGCCTCTGGCCCTATCCGGGCTCCGGAAGGTAAGAATGTCTGAACCCCTTGCTTGCAGCCTCATAAGCCTCCTCTTGGGTTGGCGAGGCACTGGCCTCCCCACCCCGCTACCTCACCCCCTGTCCTTCTCGGATGAAGGCATCGAAGAGCTGCAGGGTCTCCTCCGCTTCTTGCTGGGAGACGCGCTTGATGGCGAAGCCAACGTGGGTGAGGATGTAGTCCCCGGGTCGGACCTTGGTGTCGACGATGTCCAGGCGGACTCGCTTCCTCACGCCCCAGAAGTCAGCAAGGGCGACGTTCCCCTCCACCTCCAACACGAGCCCGGGAATGGCCAGGCACATATGAGCTCACCTTACTGGCGCCAACCTCGCCTGAGCGGATTGGGAATTTCCTATTCCTAGGTGCTAAGTTAAGCTTTGTGGTGGATTCATTCATACTATAATCACACTCAGAGCCTCTCCAACAATCACCGGAAGCGTCAATAGGTTCATTAGTCGCGCTTCGATGGAATGGCATGCCTCCGAGGCCTAGGGGAGCGGAACACCAGAGTGTCCATCTCACCAAGGAGGGTCCCCTGGGAATCATACGGATAGAACGCCTCCACCGGTTCAACTCCCTAGACACGGAGGCTGCCCGGGAGCTGAGGGACTGTGCAATCCAGGCGACCCGGGACGACGAGATTCGCTGCATCCTCCTCACTGGAGCCAAGGCGGCCTTCTGCAGCGGGGCCGATCTGAAGTTCATATACGAGCGGGGGAACGAGGTTGAAGGAGGGCCGCGGTACGGCCCAGTCTTCAAGGAGATCCTCAGCTACCTCCACGCCACAATCCAGGAGATTCAGAGGACGCCAAAGCCCTTCGTCGCCGGGGTCAACGGCGTGGCCGCCGCGGGGGGTTTCGGCCTGGCCATGTGCTGTGACCTGGTCTACGCCTCCGAATCGGCCTGGTTCGAGTGGGCCTACTTTCGCACGGGCCTCTCCGGAGCGGAGTCCACCACCTTCTTCCTGCCTCGCCTCGTGGGCAGCCGGAAGGCCAAGGAGCTCATGCTACTCTCCCCTCGCCTAACCGCTCAGGAGGCCCTCGAGCTCGGCCTGGTCAACGGCGTCTTCCCTGAGGCAGACTTCGAGCATCGCATTCTAAAGATAACGAGGGAGCTTGCCACCGGTCCAACGAGGGCCTTCGGCCTCGCCAAGCAGCTGATGGCCCAGTCCGTTCCGGGCTACCTCGAAGAGCACCTCAATCAGGAACTTCGCGCCCTCGTCCACTCCGCCGACACGGAGGACTTCCACAGGGGCCTCAAGGCCTTTCTGGAAAAGGAGAGGCCCGAGTTCCGCGGTCACTAGAATTTTCGGCTATTCGTATCAAAGAAATCTTCAAATACGTACGTCCCCATGCCCCAGTAAGTGTGGGGGGTTATCTGATTGGGACCAATAAATGTCGTATGGTTGGAGGGCCAAGGCTGTACAGGCTGTACAATCTCACTCACCAACTCCTCGATGCCGGCCATCGCAGACGTCCTCACCGGGGTCATAGACGCCGTTGCAAACATCAACCTGGTGTTCCACCCGGCCGTCATGCTCCCATGGGGGGAGAAGGCGGTCAAAGTCCTGAAGGATGCTGAGAAAGGCGTCCACGATCCCTTCGTCCTGGTACTTGAGGGGGCCATCCCGGATGAGGACAGGGCGGGCAATGGCTTCTGGTGCATGATGGGCGAGGAGAACGGGAGGGTTTACACCCTCAACCACTGGGTGGATGCCCTGGCGAAGAAGGCGGCAGCGGCCGTGGCCGTGGGATCCTGCGCCACCTACGGCGGGGTCCCCCGCGGAAAGCCCAACCCCACGGGAGCCCATGGCCTCCTGGAGCACCTCGGCAAGGACTGGAGGAGTGCCCTCGACCTGCCGGTCATCTGCGTTCCCGGTTGTCCGCCAGCGGGGGACTGGATGACCCAGTCCGTGGGGGCCCTGGTCCTCGCTGTCAGAGGCCTCGGACCCGTTCCAGAACTGGATGACCAGCACAGGCCGAAGTTCCTCTTCGGACAGCTCGCCCACGATAACTGTCCCAGGGCTGGCTATTACTCAGAAGGCAAGTTCTCGGAGGCCTTCGGAGAGGAGACATGTGTGGTGTCCCTGGGATGCAAGGGCCTGATTGCCCACTGCCCCGCCCCCGGAGGAGGCTGGATAAACAGGGTCGGCGGCTGTCCGACCATGGGGTCCCCATGCCTGGGCTGTACCGAGCCCGAGTTCCCTGATGAGCCCTTCTCACCTTTCCTGAAGCCACCGGAGGGCGTGGTCATGACCGCCACCGTCCTCAAGAGGATCCTCGGCGGGCTATACGAGGCCTACACTCTCCGAAAAGGAGGGAAGGCCCGTGGCTAGGAAGACCATCTTCATCGAGCCCGTAACGAGGATCGAGGGCCATCTCGGCGTAAGCGTCGACATAGATACCGATAAGAGGGTGGCGGTGGACGCCCACTCGACGGGCGTCATGTTCAGAGGCTTCGAAGAGATCATGGAGGGGAGGGACCCCCCGGACGCCATATGGATTGTCCAGCGGATATGTGGCGTGTGCCCGACCCCCCACGCAGTGGCCTCCGCTGAGGCCCTGGACATGGCCCTCAAGGTCTCCCCGCCGCCCCTCGCCATCCTGTTGAGGAACCTTGCCGATGCCTTCGAGATCATCTACGACCACACCCTGCACTGGTTCCAGCTAGCAGGACCGGACTACTCGGAGGCGGTGGTGAAGGAGAGGTATCCCACCTGGCACGCCAAGGCCAAGGACTTCAGGACGGAGCACAGGGACGCCCACGGCTTCTCGAGGGTGGGGGAGATCATGACCGCTATGGTGCCCCTCCAGGGCAGCCTATGGCTGGAGGCCATCGGCCATCAGAGGACGGCCAAAGAGTGTCTCACGTTGATTGCAGGCAAATACCCCCACCTGGCCACGGTCGTTCCTGGCGGCATCACCTACGCACCGTCCCTGGGGAGGGTGCAGGAACTGCTGTTCAAGTACATCAGCCTGGTTCCGTGGGTGAAGAGGCTCTTCTACATCGCGGAGGACTTCCTGAGGTTCATCGAGACCTTGGGATACGAGAAGGTCGGGGAGAGAGACGCCAACCTGATAAGCTACGGCGCGGCGGACGATCCGGAGGTCTATGACGCGAAGTACGAGAACATGGCCGAGTGGGGAGTTGCGAGGGAGGTCACTCCCGGGGTCGTCATCGGCGGCAAGCTGGTAACGAACGATCTCACGGAAATCCACCTGGGAATCCAGGAGTCCGTGGCCCACTCCTTCTACGATGGGTGGGACGGGGCCGATGTGAAGGAGGACCCCCTGGGCAACGAGGTCTCACCGCTTCATCCCTGGAACAAGGTGACCAAGCCAAAGCCGGCGGAGCTGGACTGGGCCAAGAGGTACTCCTGGGTGACCTCCCCCAGATGGTTCCAGAATGGCGGCGTCCACGTCGTCGAAACAGGACCCCTGGCGAGGATGTGGACGACGGCCGCCTCGAGGAAGGTTGAGGGCTCCACGGGGAAGAGCCTCAAGTTCACCCTCCCCAAGACCAACATCGTTGGCCTGAGCCCTGTCCTGAACGCGGAGCTGGAACTCGAGTGGAAGATCCCCAAGGTCGTGAACGTGGTTGAGAGGCTGAGGTCAAGGATATACTACCTGGCATACCTGACCCACGTCGCCTATGAGGAGTTGCTGAAGGCGCTCTCCTACGTCAAGGCGGGCAAGGGGGAGGTCTTCAGGGAGTTCGAGAGGCCCAAGTGGAGCCTTGGCGTAGGCTTCACCGAGGCAGGGAGGGGGGCCCTGGGTCACTGGGTGGTCGTCAAGGACGGCAAGCTGCACCGATATCAGGTCATCACGCCGTCCAACATCAACGCCTCCCCCAGGGATGGAGAGGGGAGGATGGGGCCCTACGAGGAGGCCCTCACGGGCACGCCAATCGTGGAGGAGGGGCCCCCGGACGCCTGGGATGGGGTGGACATCATGCGGATCATCAGGAGCATGGATCCGTGCCTTGCCTGTGGTGTCACGATGTACATCGGAGACAGGAAGCTGGAGAAGGTTACGGACCATGTCCACTAGGGAGGTGGTATGAGATGCGAGTTACGTATACCGTGAAGGACCCCTGGGAGGCCTTCATCTACCGGTTTGCTGAGATGATCAAGGAAGGCGTCGAGATGAAGGTGTCCTACGACGGTGCCGAGGCTGGCGCAAGCTTGGACGGGAAGCTGTTGAAGAGGCTGGCCACCCTCTTCGAGAGGGGCGTTCCCTTGGAGGTGGCCCTGGGGATAGACCTGCCCAGGATGCTCACCAGCCTGGAGGGCGAGGAGCTGGAGATGACGATTAAGACGAAGGAGTCGGAGGGCCGCATGGTGCTCCGCGGGGCAACCCTCGCCGAGTTCAGGAATGCCATGCAGCACAACCCCATCGACGGTGATGCCCTTCAGATGCTCAGCAAGCTCCTCAAGGAGTTGACGGGGTAGAATGGCAGCGGTGGGGTGGGTAAGGCTGACGAAGTTCCGGATGCCCTTCACCTACAGGATAAAGTGCAAGCTCTCGAGGCTTCTCACGAGAGGTCGAATCAGGGCATCCTACGAGCGCAACCCAAACTCAGTTCTCATTCGGATACAGTTTGACGGGGCGTACCTGGAGACAGTGCTGGAGCGTTTCTCGGGGCTCATCAGGGAATGGGGTCGCCAGAACCACGTTCAGGTGTAGGACTTTAGGATTCCCACTATGGCTCCGACGATATCATCCATCCTACCCTTCACGATCTCAGAAAGCCCAACCCTCCGGGACGTATCCTCAGGCTGGCAGCCAACGATGTGAATCCTCCCTGGAATCATACCCAGTTCCCTCCCCAGGGCCAACAGGCTCCTCAGCCCCGTCTCGTGGAGGTTCAACGCCCTGAGTCCCTTAATCTCATCCGGGTCGGAGCTAGGCTCGACGACGTACAGATCCCCGGGCTCGCCTCCCATGTCCAGGGCATCCACCACGATTGCCACATCATAACCCTCCAGCCTTAGGAGGAGGTCATAGAGCCTCTCGCCGAAGTCGATCACATCGACATTGTCCGGTAGAGAGCGTCTCGTAAGCTCACTCAGGACGACAGGACCGAGCCCGTCGTCTCCCATAAGCTCGTTGCCCACACCAGCGATGAGAACCCTGGGCTTCCCACTCCCCATGCTAGCTCGCAGACAGGAGCAGCTGCGGGTAGATAAACGTGACCGGCTGACGCACGTGCGCGGGCCGACGTTAGAACCTCTTCACCATCTCCTTTCCTAGGATCATACGCGCTATGGTGCTCTTCTGAACCTCCTTGGTCCCCTCCACGATCTCCAGGGCCTTGGCGAACCTGTACCACCTCTCCACGTCGTTCTCCACGTAACCGTAGCCGCCTAGGACGTCCACCGCTAGATCACATGCCTCCACCGCCGTTCGGGCCCCATACCACTTGACCATGGATCCGAACTTGATGGACTCCTCCAGCAGGCTCATGTCCTCCATGGCCTTCTGGGCCAGCCAGGCAGCCCTGTAGACCAGGGCTCTGAGGGCCTCCACCTTCGTTGCGGTCTCCACTATCCTGAAAGCCAGCCCCTGGAAGCCGGCTATGGGCTTGCCGAAGGCCTCCCTCTCCTTACTGTAGGCGATGGCCTTGTCCAAGGCGGCCTCGGCCAGGGCCATGGACTGGAGGCCGATGGCTACGCGGCCCTTGTCCAGGAGGGACATGCCCATGTAGAAGCCTCGATTCAATGCGTCAGGGCCGCCCACGATATCGTCATCCCTCACAAGGACTCCATTGAAGTTGACCTCGCAGGTAGGGGACGCGTGCCAGCCCATCTTCCAATCGAAGGCCCTCGCCTCAACCCCAGGCCCCTTCTCGATGAGGAACTCAGTCTGGCCCCGGTAGGGTTTCTCTGCCTCAGGGTCAGTCTGCACCAGAGTGACGAACACCGATGCCGTCGTCCCGTTGGTGATGAAGGTCTTGGTCCCGTTGATGATCCAGCCATCCCCCTTCTTCGTCGCCCTCGTCTCTAGGACGCGAACCAGATCGCTCCCGCCACCGGGCTCCGTGAAGCAGCCAGCGCAGGTGATCTCCCCTCTCGCAAGTCGCGGCAACCACCGGGCCTTCTGCTCTTCCGTCCCGTACAAGGCAATGATGTCCGAGCCGAAAGTCCCGCCGAAGACAGCGGCTGCCAGGGTGGGCTCGGCCTTGACGAACTCGCCCACCACCAGGAGGTTGGTCACAAGATCCACCCCCTGCCCTCCATACTTCTCGGGCCAGCTCATCCCCAGATAGCCCTGCTCCCCCACCTTCCTGTACAGGTCCCAGGGGAACTCCCCCTTCTCCTCGAACTCCCGGGCTTTTTCCAGAGTGAACTCTTTCTGGGCCAGCTCCCGAGCCATCTTTGCCATCAGCTGCTGCTCCTCTGTAAGCTCAAAGTCCAATCCCATCACATCCCTCCAGACATCTCCGTCAATCTAACTCTGCGCGCCATCGGTCATCCGACAGGATACACGCTCAGCCTACTCCAACGCTTCAGACACCTTGAATCTACCGAATCTTTCCTTGACGAGTCACTCGAGATAGGGGCAGACCCAAACCTTCTACCTCTTCACAAGTCTCTCGAAAGCTCCAAGACTTCTACGGACACGCCCCCAACCTCCTCCGTTTCTGTTTTGCCGGCAGTGAAGCCTTTGGCCTTATAGAAGGAGATGGCACGCTCGTTGTCCACCTCAGTGCGTACGATGATTCGCTTGTACCCGTCTTTGCGTGCGGCGTTCAAAGCCGCCTCTAGCAGGCGTGAACCGATCCCCCGCCCCAGAAGGCTCTGGAGGACGACGATCCCCGCCAGCTCGACCGTTTCATCGTCAACCTTTCTATTCGCTGCAAAGCCGACGACCCTCGCGCTGTCCTTGGCCAGGAACATACGGCCGTTGGGTCTGCCAATCCTTTGAAGGAGACTGTCCCGGGTGGTGATCTCCTTCAATGCTTCTTCCGTGGAGCCTGCCCAACCAGGCGCCTGAGGCCCGGCCTCCTCCCATGCAGCCCAGAAGAAGGTGGCTACCGCTTCCACATCCTCTTCTACAGCTTCCGCGACGACTATACCCCGTACCGGCAAGGGAACCTCCTTCGCGATGTTAGGACCTCGTAATGAATGTAACGAGAGGCAGAAGGAAGTCTCGAGACGAGGGGTGGCTTCGAGCCCACACCGCTCTTGGTCAGGAGAGGGGTCGCCTCTACCTCATTTTCACGCCCCAGTCGTAGGGTATCTCGGGATCATCGTATGGCAACCGATACTCATCGGGTTCGTCGTACCTGTAGAGTTCGGTAGGCACGTTTACCAAGTAAGCGGGCTGGCCGTCAACAGCCTTGAACCCATGGAGGACCTGAGGAGGAATCTTGATCAGCATTGGGTTCTGCTCCCCTGGGAAGAACTCTCCCACCTCTCCCTTCGTCTTCGACCCCTCCCGGTTGTCGTAACAGACCACCTTCGCTGTCCCTTTGACGACTACGAAGTGATCAGTCTGCACCTTGTGGTAGTGCCAGGCCTTCACGACGCCCGGATAGGCGACGGTGAGGTAGCACTGTCCAAACCTCTCGAATTCCGGCCAGTCTGACCTCATCATCTCCATGAGGTATCCACGCTCATCGTGGATCTGTCTGAGCTGTCGAACCACGACACCCTCGATCATATCTACATTCCTCCCAGCTTGCGGCAAGCATCGTGCCCTATAATTAACTTTCAGAGCTTCGAACTCCTCAGCTGCTCTGCCGCGGCAACGACCCTCGGATACCGCGATTCAAAGTAGTCCCTGGCAGTGCCTAGCACCGTCGCCCTCCACCACGGAGTACGTTCGGAGTACCAGTCAACGACCTCAGGAAGGGCATCATTGAAGTGGTGGGAAGGTGACCACCCAGAGGCCCTCCGCAGCTTTCGACTGTCCACCGCATGGCTCCTGACGTGGCCCGGCCGGTCCTTCACGAAAGAGATCAAATCGTGAGGCTTGCCCAGGGCATCGAGGACTGCCTTGGCAACTTCGAGGGTGGACTTCCTCTCCTCCGTCCCGATGTTGAAGACCTCCCCCTTCGGCCCGCCCCCTTCAAGAAGCTTGAGAAGGGCCCGGCAGTGGTCCTCGACATGAATCCACTCCCGCATGTTCTCCCCCGATCCGTAGATCGGCAAGGGCTGGTCGAGAAGGGCGCATATGGTGAACATGGGAATCGCTTTCTCGGGGTGCTGCCATGGCCCACAGTTGTTCACACAACGCGTGATGACTATGGGCAGCCCGTATGTGGAATGGTACGCGTAAACCAGCCGGTCTGCACCCGCCTTGCTGGCGGCATAAGGGGACTTGGGCATCAGAGGGGCTTCCTCGGTGCAGGGCCCATCGCCAGCCTCCCCGTACACCTCATCCGTCGATATATGCAGAAACAGCTGCACGCCCGCTCTTCGGGCGGCCTCCAACAGGACGAAGGTGCCGTACACATCGGTGGTGACAAAGGTGCCCGCCTCCATGATGGACCGATCTACATGGGTTTCCGCTGCGAAGTGGACGACGCCGTCACACCCCTCCATGGCCTGGGAAACGGCCTTTGCGTCGCAGATGTCCCCTCGATGGAAGGTCACCTCCCTGCTGTCCACCAAATCCCGAACGTTCTCATAGTTGCCAGCGTAGGTCAGCTTGTCCAGTACGACGATTTCGTAATCTGTCTCATCACGGGCAAGGCGGACGAAGTTCGCGCCAATGAAGCCCGCCCCACCGGTCACCAGGAGGCGCTCCATTCCCGTCTCGCATGGATAGGGAGATGAATAAGGTTTCCCTCCTCGGAACCCTTTTACGGCCTCGCACAATCCCTCTGCGTTGGTCAGGACACTCGTTGTAGGTGGGGCCAGTCTCCTTGGCCAGTACGTGGTCCGCGAAGCCCTCGCCCGGGGCCAGACCGTGTACTCCACGTACTATTCTGAGCCTTCTAAGGTCCCGGCCACCAGTGAGGTCCACGCCGATCTCACGGACGAATCCTCCCTCGGAGAGGCCTTTGCGGCGTCCAGGCCTCACACAGTGGTCCTCTGCGCCGCCCTCACGGGGGTGGACTACTGTGAGGACTATCCCGATGAGGCTCACGATGTGAACGTCAAGGGACCTTCGTCGGTTGCCCAGCTGTGCCGGGAGCATGGTGCACGCCTCATCCATACCTCCACCGACTACGTCTTCGATGGTGAGGGGGGACCCTACCCGGAGGAGGCTGAGGCTAAACCCGTCAACGTCTATGGATCGACGAAGATGGCGGGAGAGGTGGAGGTGTTGAGGACCCTACCCGGAGCTATCATCGTCCGCCTCTGTGCCGTCTACGGATGGAATCGCCTCAGGGAGAAGGCAAACAGCATAACGTGGATGCTCCAGAAGCTGCGGAAGGGGGAAGGGGTGCCCCTCTTCACGGATCAGCGGGTTTCGCCCAGCTATGCCTACGATGCTGCTAGCGTCATCCTGGACCTCTCGGAGATGGGTGCAGAGGGCATCTACCATGCGACCCCCCATGACTGCGTCACCAGGCTGGAACTCGGCCTAATGGTGTGCGAGGTCTTCGGGATGCCAACAGACCTCCTCCGCCCGAGCTCCCTCGCAGACATCGGGCTCCGGGCAAGGCGACCCCTCCACTCCTGCCTCCTACCACAGCGCCTGGAGAAAGTCCTAAATAGGCCAATACGTCCTCTTCGGGACGCACTCTGTCATATGAGGGACACGGAATGAAGGCGATTGTCCTGGCGGGCGGTCACGGGACCCGCTTGCGGCCTCTGACCCACACGGGTCCCAAACAGCTGATCCCCTTGGCGAACAAGCCCAACATCCTCTACTGCATCGAGGACCTCCGGGACGCTGGCATCAAGGACATCGGCATCATCCTCGGGGACATCATGCCTGAGAAGGTAAGGCAGCTCCTGGGCGATGGCTCAGACTACGGTGTCAGCTTCACCTACATAGTGCAGGGTGAACCCAAGGGAATTGCCCACGCCGTTGCATGTGCTGAAGAATTCCTCGGGGACGAGCCCTTCTGTGTTTACCTGGGGGACAACGTCTTAAAGGGCGGCATCAGGCCCATGGTGGAGGACTTCCTGAAGAACGGGTACGATGCGGAGGTGATGCTCTGCCACGTGCCCAACCCCGAGAAGTTCGGCGTGGCGGAGCTGGACGACGACGGAAACATTGTGTCCCTGGTGGAGAAGCCGAAGGAGCCCAAGAGCGACCTCGCCCTGGTGGGCATCTACCTGCTGCGCCAGGACATCTTCCCAATCATCCGGAGGCTGAAGCCCTCCTGGCGCAACGAGCTGGAGATCACCGAGGCCCTGGACAACCTTAGGAAGAAGGGCGGACGCTTGAAGGCCCACATCGTCACGGGCTGGTGGAAGGACACTGGCAAGCCAGAGGACATTCTGGAGGCGAACCGCTTCCTCTTGGACGACATCCAGCGAAGCCTCGAGGGGACCGTGGAGACGGGGGCCCGCGTTGAGGGCAGAGTGCAGATAGGGGCCGGGAGCATCGTCAAGGCCGACTGCGTCGTCCGGGGGCCGACGGTCATCGGAAGAGACTGCATCATTGGCCCCGGGACCTATGTAGGGCCCTACACCTCCATAGGAGATGGATCGCGCCTCATCGGGGCGGACATCGAGGCCTCCATCGTCATCGGCGATTGTACCATCGAGACGCCCAACAAGATCGTGAACAGCCTCATCGGGAGGCACACGACAATCAGGTCTGCCAACAACCGCCTGCCGAAGGGTCAGCAGCTCATCGTCGGGGAGAGCAGCACACTGGTGCTGTGACATGCCCTCCCCCTTTCAGCAGCCTCGGCTATCGATGGCCGTCCACGAGTTCTGTCTAGGGTCGCCTCCCGTCGAGGGGAGGTTGAGACAAAGCAAAGCTCAGTCAAGTCGATGCCGACGGGTCTTCGCTGTGGGAGGGGTCTGCAGAAGCATCGTTCCCTCCATGGACCGGACGAGGGTCCATGACCCTTCTCTGGTCGGGGATCTGCTAGGCTTTAAGACTAACTACAATGATCGCAGCAGGGCCTGGGTCTCGGGTCGGTGGAGACTGGTATGACCTGCCGGAGAGAAGCGACGATATGAAGCTAAACCTGGGTTGCGGCAAACTCCACCGGGAGGGATACGTCAACGTGGACCTCCATGGAGGCGACGTACGGGCCGACGGCCTCCGGCTGCCCTTCCGTGATGGCGTTTTCGATGAGATTCTGGCGAGTCACATCTTGGAGCATGTCATCGACCTGGAGGCCATGATGCTTGAGCTGTCCCGTGTTCTGCGGCCCGGCGGCATCCTCATGGCCCGCGTTCCTTATGGCCTGGAGTCCCTCTACGACCCCTTCCACTACAGGGCCTTTGACGAGACCACCATGACCCCCTTCTGCGACGACTTCGGCTTCTCGTTCCAGGCCCGCAACCTCTTCCACATGCTGTCCATCGAGATAACGGACCGCTGGCATCCCCTGTCGCCGCCGCCCTTCCGCTATCACCTTGTGAAGTACGCGCCCCGACTGATGCAGTGGCTCACGAAGGCCTTGGGCATCAGGCAGAAAGATGGGAAGACGGTGAGTCTCCTCGGGAGGCCGAAGGAGATCACCTTTCTTATGGAGAGGGTGAAATGAGGGCTCTCCTGCAGATAAGGGAAAAGGGTTTTGAGCACTGGGGCGGCGACACCACCCAGGCCATGAAGACCGGGGAAGCCCTCAGGGCCATCGGTGTCGAGGCGGAAGTCACTCCAGAGTTCCGGATGAGTCTCCAAGAATACGACGTGGTTCACGTCTTCGGCATCCAGGATGCTGAACACCGCCAAGCGCAGATCCTCAATGCAAAGTCCCAAGGCAAACCCGTGGCCCTCTCAACCATCCACTGGGACTTCGCCCATGTTCCAGCGGCCCACTATCATGCGAAGCAGCCCGGTGGTCGCCTTGCAAGGCAGCTTTGGCGCATTCATCATCGCCTGCCGTACCTCCCGTGGGATCTGAAGCTCATGCTGTGGTTGCGCCGCGAATGGTCACGCGCCCGTAATATGCTAGAGATGGCCGATGTCCTCCTGCCGAACTCCCACGCGGAGCTGGAAATAATCTCCCAGCACTTTTGTGCTCCATGGGTCAGGGCCAAGGCCATGGTCGTCCCCAACGCGGCGGAACAGCTGAGTCCGGGGGAGCCACCCCCCGGTCTGCCCGACGAGTACGTGCTGGAGGCCGCCCACGTATGCCTGCTGAAGGGCCAGGCGAAGCTCATCAGGGCCCTGAACGGCACGAAGCTCCCTTTGGTTCTGGCAGGTGCCACGGAGGAACCCGACTACGGCCGTCTCTGTCAGAAGCTCGCAGTCGAGAGGGACGTCACTCTGCTGGGCCATGTGCCCTACGATAGGATGGGGGGCCTCTACGCCCATGCCAGAGTGCATGCTCTCCCGACCCTCGGGGAGGTCACCGGACTCGTCACTTTGGAGGCCGCTGCCTGCGGGGTGAATTGCGTCGTGAGCTTCCATGGTCCCGTCGCGGAGTACTTCGGTCCGGATGTATGGTACTGCGACCCCCTTGATGAGGGATCCATCCGGGACGCCGTCCTCGCGGCCTGGGATGCCCCCCGGAGTCACCGCTTGCAGGAGAGAATCCTCAGGGACTTCACTTGGAGGAAGGCGGCCGAGGCCACCCTCGCAGCCTACGAGAGGATAACGCGATGAACCACCTCATGCTGCCTCCCCGGTTGGACGTCCTCTCCGGTGCATCGAGCAGATTTACACTGCGTGCCCCTGGGTTACTCCCAGCTTCCCTAATGCGCCGACGCAGCTCTGACCCTGGCCACCAGACTTAAGTGGCTTCTGGGCATCTGGAGGCCTGAATGAGGGTCTTGGTGACGGGGGGCGCGGGCTTCATTGGCAGCCACATCGTGGATGCCTTGGTGGCGGAAGGGCACGAGGTCGCCGTCCTCGACAGCCTGGTGGCTGATATTTATGGAGGTAGCAAACCCTCTTACCTCAACCCCAGGGCCCAGTATGTATGGAAGGACATCCGGGACAGGGAGGCCCTGGAGGAGGTCGTCCGGGACGTTGGGGTCGTCTTCCACATGGCGAGCCTCATTGACATCGAAGAGAGCATGCGCGAGTTGGGGAAGTATGTCGACAGCAACGTCGTGGGGACGGCAGTCCTCCTGGACACGCTGCAACGGTATGGTCGGTCCTTGGAGCGGCTCGTGCTCCCATCCTCCGCTGCCGTCTACGGAGAGGGTACCTACAGGTGTTCAAGCTGCGGCGATGTGGAACCCGGACCTAGAGAGGGGGAGCAGCTCAGATCGGGACGATGGGAGGTCCTTTGTCCCACTTGCGGGCATGTCGTCAAGCCTCAGCCCACCGCGG
>JABAOH010001329.1_pt2 | contig 18738 bp, 19 predicted proteins | sample 7062181 | NCBI WGS metagenome assembly JABAOH01 (sample SAMN14538630, study PRJNA623070) | marine sediment metagenome | biome: marine biome [ENVO:00000428]; feature: marine pelagic biome [ENVO:01000023]; material: deep marine sediment [ENVO:00002113]; isolation source: pool of 5 deep marine... | reverse complement strand
CGGGACCTCATGCAGGGGCACCGCGATCAGGAGATCGTAGGAGGCGTCGACGCCGTCCTGGAAGACCAGCTTCTTCCTCTGGGGATCCACCGCCTGGAGGCGAGCGCCGGGACTGTACCATATCTCGCGCCCGGCCAGGAGCTCCGTCACGGCCTGGCCTATGGCTTCGCCGGCCACCGGCAAAGGTGCGGGCTCCGGAGTGAACAGCCGTATCTCCACGTCGTCCCGAAGACGCTGGCGGCGGAAGTAGTGATCCAGGAGGAGCGCTCCCTCGTACGGCGCGGTCGGGCACTTGTAGGGCAGGCCCGCCACCACTATGGCGATGCGACCGGAGGTGAAGTTGGCGATCTCCTCCCGCAGGCCTTCCGCGCCCTCCAGCGTGTAGTAGGTGTAGGCGGTGCTCAGCCCGGAGAACTCCCCCACGGAGTACTGGGTGCCCAGGGCAACGATGAGGTAATCGCAGGTCAGCTGTTCCCCGTCAAAGCGGACTGTCTTGCCGGACAGATCGATCCCGGTGATCTCGGCAGCTATGAACTCGATCCTCTTGCGGCTGAGGCGGCGCAGATCGCGGCCGATCTGCCGGGCGACCTTTTGGCCCAGCATGACGGCGGTGTAGGCGAGGGCGAGGCTATGCCAGACGCTGCGGTCTATCAGGACTACGCGGTGCTCGGGGGGGAGCAGCTTCCGCAGCCGGTTGGCGGCCACCAGGCCGCCGACCCCGCCCCCCAGGACGGCTACCGTCTTGCCGGGCATGTCGAGACGCTATTCTATCCCAAGCAGCGCTTCCAGACCAAGGACTAGCTCCTGGCGGCCCATCACGTCCCTGATGGCCAGCATCACGCCCGGCATGAAGGACTCGCGGCTGGTGGAGTCATGCCGGATGGTCAGGGTCTGACCGGGGCCGCCAAAGATCACCTCTTGGTGGGCCACCAAACCGGGCAGGCGCACGCTGTGAATGGTGATGTCGTTCACCGCCCCGCCGCGGCTGCCCTCGATCGTCTCCCGCTGGGTGGGCGGCCGTTGGAAGGGCGCCGCACGGCCGTCCGCCATCTTACCAGCAGTGGCGATGGCCGTGGCGGAGGGCGCGTCCGCCTTGCCTTCGTGGTGCATCTCGATGATCTCGGCGTGATCGAAGAAGCGAGCGGCCACCCCGGCCAGGTGAGCCATGAGGACGGCGCCCAGGGCGAAGTTGGCGGCCACCACGGCGCCCAGCTTCCGCTGACCGCACTCACGCCCCAGCTCATGGAGAAAAGCTTCGGAGAGCCCGGAGGTGCCGATGACCAGCCGCGCCCCCGCCTCCAGGGCCTCCCGGGCCACCCGCGGAGTGTACTCAGCGTTGGTGAAGTCGACTAGCACGTCGGGGCGGGTCCTGGTGAAAAGGGCCGCCGCGTCGGTGCTGAAAGGAACGAGGCCAGAGCCGTCAGGCAGCGACACATACTCTTCGCCAGCGACACGGTCCAGGATACCTACGGGCTCCAGGTCGGGCTCCGCACACACGGATTCTAGGACCTGCCGGCCCATCTTCCCCGTGCCGCTGACAACGACCTTGATCGACATGTGGCAACTCCGAGGGCTATTTTACCAGCGCCTGCCAGGAGGGCTGGGAGGAGGAGGAGGCGGGTCGCCGGGGCCGCGCCGGAAGCCGCCGCCGGGCCGTTGAGAGGGTCGCTGCTGGGGCCGGCCGCCGCCGCGCGGCCTGCCGTTGCCGCCGCCTCTGCGGCTGCCACCCTGTCCGCCGCCGCGGCCACCGTAGTCCCGCCGCGGCGGCCGCTGATCTCGGCCGCGCTCTCGGCCGCCGCGCCCAGCGACGGGCGCAAGCTGGGCCTGCTTGGACGCTTCCAAGGCCTCCTTGGCGGAGAGCCCCTCCAGCACGGCGCGGCGGGAGAGGTTAACCCGGCCCAGATCATCCACCTCGATCACCATCACCATCAGCTCGTCCCCGATGCGGACTACGTCCTCGGGGCGGCGGACGGGGACCTCCGCCAGGTCACCCAGGCGGACCAAGCCTTCCTTCCCCGGCAGTATCTCCACGAAGACGCCGAAGGAGGTGAGACGCATCGCCTTGCCGGTGTATATCTCGCCTACCTCCACCTCCTTGGTCAGGCCTTCGATGACGGATATCGCCTTCTGGGCCTGCTCCTCGTCGGGCGAGCCCACGAACACGGTGCCGTCGTCCTCGACGTCGATGGTGCAGCCGGTCTCCTCGATGATGGAGCGGATCACGCGGCCGCCCGGCCCGATGACGGCACCGATCTTGTCCTGAGGGATGGATAGGCGGTAGATCCGCGGTGCGTACGGGGAGAGTTCCGGCCGCACCTCGGGGATGGTCTCCAGGATCTTGCCCAGTATGAAGTGACGGGCCTCCCGAGCCTGGGAAAGGGCGGTCTCCATGATCTCCATGGTGATGCCCTTGATCTTGATGTCCATCTGAAGGGCGGTTATCCCCTTCTCCGTGCCGGCCACCTTGAAGTCCATGTCGCCCATGGCGTCTTCCAGGCCGGCGATGTCGGTGAGGACACGCAAATGGTCGTCGCCCTTGACGAGGCCCATGGCCACCCCGGCGACCGGGGCCTTGATGGGAACGCCAGCGTCCATGAGGGAGAGGGTGTTGCCGCAGACGCTGGCCATGGAGGTACTGCCGTTGCTGGACAGCACCTCTGATACCAGGCGGATAGTGTAGGGAAACTCCTCTTCATCGGGTACTACCGAGAGGAGTGCCCGCTCCGCCAGGGCGCCGTGGCCGACGTCGCGACGGGAGGGCCCCCTCAGGAATCGTGCCTCACCGACAGAGAAGGGCGGGAAGTTGTAGTGGTGCAGGAAGCGCCTGGTCTCCTCCGGCTCAATGCCGTCCAGCCTCTGCTGCTCTCCCATGGAGCCCAGAGTGGCGATGGTGAGGACCTGGGTCTCGCCTCGGGTGAACAGGCCGGAGCCGTGGGTGCGGGGAAGGAGACCGACCTCGCAGGTGACGGGCCGAATCTCATCCGTCTTTCGGCCATCCGGCCGCTGGCCGTCCTCGAGGATGCGCTGGCGGACCTTTGCTTTGACTACCTCCGTGAGGGCTGCTTTGAGCTGGTCCTCCGGGTAGGTCTCACCCAGGGCCTCGATGACTTCCGTGCGTTGCTCATCAAGCGCCGCTTCTCGTTCGTCCTTGGCGGAAGCCAGGAGGTCCCAGTCTCGGGTGCGGACGAACTCCTCCACCGCGGCGCGCACCTCCTCGGGAAGGATCGTCATCTCCACCTGCGCCTTTGGTTTGCCTACTCGCGCGGCCATCTCCTCCTGGAGGTCGATAAGCTCGGCGTTGACGTCTTGGCCGATGCGTATGGCCTCCAGGACCAGCGAGTCGGGCACCTCAGTGGCGCCAGCCTCCACCATGACCACGGCGTCGCGGGATCCCGCTACCACCAGGTCGAGCTCGCTGTTGGTCAGTTGAGCGAAGGTGGGGTTTACCACGAACTGACCATCCACATAGCCGATGCGGGTGCCGGCGACGGGCCCCTCAAAGGGGATATCGGATATGGTGAGGGCGGCGGAGGCGCCGGTGATGATCAAGATGTCGGGGTCGTTCTCCTGGTCGGCCGAGAGGACGGTGCCGATGACCTGGACTTCGTTGCGCATGCCTTTGGGAAACAGCGGTCGCAGGGGCCTATCAGTGAGGCGGTCGGTCAGTATCGCCTGGCTGCTGGGCCGACCTTCGCGGCGGAAGAAGCTACCGGGGATCTTGCCCGCTGCGTATAGCCGCTCCTCGTAGTCTACCGTGAGGGGAAAGAAATCCGTCCCCTCCCGGGGCTTGTCCATGCAGGCGGTGACCAAGATCATTGAGTCCCCGTAGCGGACCATAACCGCCCCGTTGGCCTGACCGGCCACACGCCCTACCTCCATGGTCAAATCGCGGCCGCCGATGTTGCGGCTGAACTTCTCAATCATACGTTGTGAAACCTCCCGTCATTCCTAAACAGCGACTGGCAATCCGCTCATCGCTGAGCTGTGGACTGTTTGTGAGGAGTACCGCCTGTGGAAGAGCGACGGGCCCCGTCTACTTGCGGATACCCAGCCGGGCGATGAGCGCCTTGTACCGCTCCGGCTCCGTGCGGCTGAGGTAGCGCAGGAGCCGACGTCGCCGTCCCACGATCTTCATCAGGCCGCGCTGAGAATGGTGGTCCTTCCGGTGGACCCGCAGGTGCTCCGTCAACTGACGGATGCGCTCCGTCAAAAGCCCAATCTGCGCATCCGTGGAGCCCGTATCGGACGCATGCAGGCGATTCTGCTCCGTGATCTCCTTCTTGTCTGCCTGAGTCAGCATGCTTCGCGCGGCCAGCGCCTCTGCGTCTCTCCTCCTGTTATTCCGTCGCGGCGAGTATAGCATAGGCGCAGTGACGGAGGCAATCAGGCCGCAGTATACTGATGCAGGAAATTGCCCCACCGGCAATCACCCGGGTTATCCCACATGCCCAAGATAGCAATTGTGACGGACAGCTCCGCCTGTCTGCCGCCGGAGCTGATCCGGGCCCACCAGATTACGATCGTCCCCTTGACGTTCCTGTTCGACGGGGACCTCCACCATGACGGCAGCCTGAACAGCCGCGATTTCTACGCTCTTCTTCGCGCCTCGCGCAGGTTCCCCACCACAGCCTCCCCAGCGCCAGCAGCGTTCGTGGAGGCATTCCGCCAGGCTGCCCAGACCACGGAAGCGGCCCTTTGCATAACCCTGCCCTCCACTTTCAGCGGCACCTACGGCTCCGCCCTCACCGCTATCGAGTCGGCCCGGCAGGAGCTGCCCGGTTTCCCCATCCACGTCGTCGATTCCCACTGTCTGGCGATGTGTCACGGCTTCGCCGTCCTGGCGGCAGCCAGGGCAGCGGAGAAGGGCGCCAGCATGGACGCGGCGGAGGCGGTGGTGAGGGATGCCGCGACCCGGTCCTACCTCATCGGGGCGCTGGACACGCTGCGCTACCTGGCCAAGAGCGGCCGCGTGCCGATGGTGGTGCACTGGGCCACCTCGCTGCTCCAGATCAAGCCCATCCTGGCCGCCAAGGGCGAGGAGATCCGGGCCATAGCGCGGGTCCGCACCATGCCGCGCGCCCTCAGCCGCCTGCTCTCGCATGTGGAGGAGCGCCTGGACGGCCAGCAGCGCCCGCTGCACGTGGCCGTGATGCACGCCGACGCTCCCGCGGCCGCGGCCGACCTGACCGACGCCATCCGCCGGCGCTTCGACCCGGACGAACTCCTGGTCACGGAGTTCACCAGTGTCATGGGGGCCCACACCGGCCCCGGCTTCGTGGGCTTGGCCATCTCCTCCAGCGAACCGGCGGGCCGGGACCGGGAGGCCGTCTCCGTCGAACCCGCCCGGGCATCGCAGCCCGGTCTAGACGAGGACATCCGCAAGCTGGAGTCCTCCCTGTCAGATGTGCCCCCATCCGCCTCCGGCGGGCTGGCCCTGGTGGTGGTCAGCGGGCTGCCGGGCAGCGGCAAAAGCTACTTCAGCCGGGAGTTGACCAAACACTATCGGCTGGCGCACCTGAACAGCGATGTCCTGCGCAGGACTCTCTTCTCCCGTCCCACCCACGGCGCCGCCGAGAGCACCCGCCTGTTCGCGGCCGTCCACGCCCTCGTGGAGAGGCTCCTGTCCCGCGGCGTGGGCGTCATCCTGGACGCCACCAACTTGAAGGAGGAACACCGCCGCCCCTTGTACGATATCGCGGAACGGGCCGGGGCCGTCCTCGTCGTCGTCCAGACCGAGGCCCCGCCGGAGGTAGCCCGCCGCCGACTGGAGGCCCGCGCCCGCGGCCAGGATTCTGAGGATGCCTCGGAGGCGACAGTGGCCGTATATGATAGGATGAGGCGGGAGGCCCAGCCGATCGAGCGGCCGCACATACGAGTGGACACGTCCAAGGATCTCGAACCGGCGGTGCAGGAAGTGCTGCGGAGACTGGGCAGCGTGAGCGAGAGGCCGCCCCGATGAGGAGCTCGGGGCTCGCGGCGTTCCCGCTCGCTCTGGCGCTTCTGGCTTGGGACAGAGGCAGCGAGAGCGGCCCGGGCAACCCCTTCGCGGTTCCGACCTTCGCCGCCCAGGGTCGGCAACACCTGCCCCTGGAGGGGTCCTGATGTTGGGGTCCAAGCCCTATCTGCTCGTTCGCGCCAGCCTCGACCCGACGGTGATGGATGAGTTCCAGCGCTGGTACGGGGAGATCCATCTGCCCCACATGATGGACATCCCCGGCATCATCCGCGCCTATCGCACTGACTGGACGCGGGGGACCACCAACTGGGCGGCCTTCTACGAGTTCGACACCGAGGAATCGATTCAGGAGGCGCTGGCCAGCCCCCAAGCGAGGGTGGCCCGCCTAGACTGGGAGCGCTGGCTGCCCCACGTCAGTGAACTCTCGGTGGAGGTCTACGCCAGTCTGAGCCCCCTGCCGACGTATCACCACTGGAACTAGCCGGTCCACGCAGGCCCGCCCTCGTCTCAGCCGCCGCTGGCCCGGCCTCTGGCGTCGCCTCGCCGGTGTCGGCGGGCAGCCACCCTCGCAAGGCTGGCCAGCGAGAGCGCTCAAGCGTCGCGATGAGCGGCGGATAGGCCCAGCGTCGGAGGGCCAGAGCGGCCGGAAACCCCAACAGGGCCACCACCGTTCCGGCGGCGGCGTCCAGGAAATAATGGTTGGCGGTGGCAGTGATGGCCGGTATCTGGCTGAGGGGGAGGAAGATGCCGATGGGCAGGGCGATCCACATCAGCCTTCGCCGCCACGACGCCCACACTATCCCCACCCCCAGCAGGAGGTCCCAGCCGAAGTGCAGGCTGGGCATCGCCGCGTAGGGGTTCACGAATGCCTCGGTGGACTGCGCTTGATAGCCGTACCCCAGGTACGCCTGCATGGTGTCGAAGAAGCCCGTCACGTAGGACGGGGCATCAGGGTCAAAATCACCCGCCAGATCCTTCAGTGTCCACGGCGGCGCCACCGGATACAGCCAGTAGACTACGAGGGCGATGGCGCCGGAGGTGAGGAAGGCGTCCCGCATCAGCGTGTACTTGCTCCGCTGCCCGTAGTAGAGATAAATGCCGAAGGCGATGATCAGGGGGAAGTGCAGCCAGAAGTACACGATGTTCGCCGTCTGCGCCCAGAACTTCCGGTCCCTGATCCATTCGTTCATGTCGTCTTCCCAGAAGATGCCCAGGTAGCGCTGGGCATCGATCACGTCCATGGCGTGCTGGTAGGCCGCTTCCGCTCGGTCTGGGGGCGCTCCGCGCACAGCGAAGTAGAGCGAGAAAGCCACACCGACCACAAGGGCCTCCACGAGGTCCCGCTGGCTGAACATGCCTCTGAACCGCTGCCACAGGGAAGCGGCACGCGCGGGAAGATCGACCTCAGACACGGCTCACGGGGGAGAGAGGCCGCCGCGCACAGCTAGACTTGGGCACGCCGAAGGTTCGGGGGAAGAATCAGGTTCCAGACGCGGCCGCCGTGGCGGTCCAGCATCACCGCTGCCCACAAGCCAAACAAGGCCACGGCGGTGCCCGCGACCACGTCCAGGATGAAGTGATTGGCCGTGACGACGACGGCCAGCCCCATGGCGATGGGCATGACGACGGCGAACGCCCTCAGGAACACGTTCCTGCTGCTGCAGATGATGGCGATGCCCAGGAGGAGGTTCCAGCCGAAGTGCAGACTGGGCATGGCGGCGTACTGGTTCACGAACGCCGCCGGCTGCATATCGTAGTTCACCGGCGAGTACGCCGCTACGGTGTCGATCAGGCCGTAGCCCCAGAACAGCAACCGCGGCGGCGCTGTGGGGAACAGGTTGAACAGGATCAGGCCGATGCCGCCCGAGATCAGGAACGCGTTGCGGAACACGATGAACTGCGGTCGGTGCAAGAAGAACAGCCACAGGCCGATGGCGGCCACCAGCGGGAAGTGGGCCCAGACGTAGATGCCGTTGAACACCCTCACCGTGATCTCGCTGGACATCACCCACGCCTGCATCTGGCCCTCCCAGAACAGGCCCAGGCTCTTCTCCAGCTCCACCAGCCGAATCGCCCGCGAGGTGGCCTCCCCCGCTCGCTCCACCACCACGCCTCGCACCAAGTAGTAAAGCAAGAAGGCCACCACTATCAGGGCCAGGTCCCAGAGGCCGCTTCTGCGGATCACCACCGCGGTCCGCATGACGGTCGGCGCCAACCGGTCAACCACGTCACAAACTTCCCTTCCAGGCACTTCATTCTATGCTCAGTCGAGGCTCCTTTTCAAGACGCTGCGCTTTTGACCACGCCTGCGCCCCCGACTATGATGACGATGCACCACCGAGAAAGGGGTTCCTGTGGAGATCAAGGTCGAAAAAGGCGATCTGCTCCAGCACCCGGCCAAGGCCGTCATCGTCAACCTGTTTGAAGGAGTGAAGAAGCCCGCCGGCGGCACCGGGGCGGTGGACAAGGCGCTGGACGGCGCCATCAGCCAGCTCATCGCCGAGGGCGAGATCAAGGGGAAGAAGAACGAGGTCACCCTCGTCCACACCCTGGGCAAGCTTCCCACGTCGCGGGTGCTGGTCGTAGGGCTGGGCAAGCAGCCGGAGTTCGGCCTAGACACCATCCGCGACGTCACCGCTACCGCCCTGCGGCGCCTGCGCGATGTAGGCGTTGCCACGGTGGCCACCATCGTCCACGGCGCCGGCATCGCCGGCCTGAAGCCAGAGGCCTGCGCCCAGGCCATCGCCGAGGGGGCGGTGATGGGGCTCTATCGCTTCGACCGCCTCAAGAAGCCCGACGAGGACGCGCGCCAGGTCGATTCCGTCACCCTGGTGGAGTTCGACGAGTCCAAGCTGGCGGCCCTGGAGCGAGGCGTGGAGCGCGGCCTCATCCTGGGCCAGGCAGCCAACCACGCCCGTGACATGGCCAACGAGCCGGCCAACCTGTTCACACCCTCGGTCATGGCCGAACGGGCGCAGGCGCTGGCCAAGGACGCCGGGCTGGAGTGCCAGGTGCTGGAGCGGGAGGAGATGGAGAAGCTGAGCATGGGCGCCTTCCTCGGCGTCGCCGTTGGGTCCGCCCAGCCGCCCAAGTTCATCATCCTTCGCTACCGCGGCAACACCGACGCCCAAGAGACCATCGGCTTGCTGGGCAAGGGGATCACCTTCGACGCCGGCGGCATCTCCATCAAGCCGTCCCGCGGCATGGAGGAGATGAAGGGCGACATGTCCGGCGGGGCCGCCGTCATCTCCGCCATGTGGGCGCTGGCCAAGCTGAAGGCGCCGGTGAACGTGACGGCGGCAGTACCAGCCACCGAGAACATGCCCTCCGGCTCGGCCACCAAGCCGGGGGACGTGGTGCGGGCGATGAACGGCAAGACCATCGAGATCATCAACACCGACGCCGAGGGCCGCCTGATCCTGGCCGACGCCATCTGCTACGCCCGCCAGGAGAAGCTCTCACCCATCATCGACGTGGCGACGCTGACGGGGGCGATGCAGATCGCGCTGGGGCCGGCGGCCACCGGCTTCATGACTACCGATGACGCCCTGGCCGAGGCGGTGGTCAAGGCGGGACAGGCCTGCGGCGAGCGCATGTGGCGATTCCCCCTCATCGACGAGTACCGCGAGTCTTTGAAGAGCACCGTCGCCGACATCAAGAACACTGGCGGCCGCGAAGGGGGTGCCATTAGGGCCGCCAAATTCCTCCACTTCTTCGTGGAGGACGTCCCCTGGATGCACATCGACATGGCCTCCACGGACGACGTGGACAAGGACAAGGGCGCCTGGGTCAAGGGAGCCACCGGCATCCCCACCCGCACCCTGGTGAACCTGGTGCTGTCTTTGGCGGGCCAGGAGGAATAGCCAAATGACGCCGGTTCCACTGGAGCCGGTAAGCTCCGTCGCAATCACCATCCTCGTTGACAACACCACGGACGTGTTCCTCCCGGATCAGGGGCCGGCGAAGCGGACGGGCCTTCCCGGCCGCGAGGTGCCGCGGCTGCCGGCCGCGTTCCTGGAGGGCGGCGAAGCGTTCGACGCCCCCCTGGCCGAGCACGGCTTCTCCGCTCTCGTGAGCGTGCCGAAGGAGGGCCGTGACCGCCAAGTCCTGTTCGACACAGGCCTCACCCCCAACGGGCTGGCGGAGAACATGCGCCGCTTCGGCCTCTCCCCCGAGGGTATCGAGGCGCTAGTCTTCAGCCACGGCCACTTCGACCACACCGCCGGCCTCGATGGCCTGGTGCGGACGCTGGGCCGCCCCAACCTGCCGGTGATCATCCACCCGGAGTTCTGGACCCGCCGCCGCATCGTGATGCCCGGCCGGGAGCCCTTCGAGATGTTCTCCACGAGTAAGAGCGCCCTCCTAGAAGCGGGCTTTGAGATCATCGAAGAGAGGCAACCTTCGCTCCTGCTGGACGGCTCCCTCCTGGTCACGGGAGAGGTGGAGCGCACCACGGAGTTCGAGCGAGGCTTCCCGATTCACCAGGCTTTCCGGGATGGGCAGTGGCAGCCGGACCCGCTGATCCTGGACGACCAAGCGCTGGTACTGAACGTTCGCGACAAGGGTCTGGTGGTGCTGACGGGCTGCGGCCACGCGGGCGTGGTCAACATCGTCCGATACACCAGGAAGCTCACCGGCGTAGATCGCCTGTACGCGGTCATGGGTGGGTTCCACCTGAACGGCCCGCTCTTCGAGCCGATCATCCCAGACACCTGCGCGGCGCTGGCCGAGCTGGCGCCGGAGGTCATCGTCCCCACCCACTGCACAGGCTGGCGGGCCATCCACGCCCTGGCGGCCCAGTTCCCCGACGCCTTCATCCAGAACAGCATCGGCACCCGCTTCGAGCTGTAGCGGGCCTGGTGCCACCAAGGAGGACGAACCATGCCAACCCTAAAGGAAGCAGTCGATGACTTCCTGGCCCGGAAGCGCATCGCCGTGGTAGGTGTCTCTCGCAGCCCGGACCAGGCCGCGAACCTGGTGTACCGCGGGCTGCGCAAGGCCAACTACGAAGTCTTCGCCGTCAACCCGAACGCGGACGAGGTCGAGAGCGACACTTGTTATCACGACCTGAAGTCGATCCCGGGCGGCGTCGAGGCGGTTGTGATCGCTACTGCCCCGCAGGCCACGGAGACCGTCGTGCGCGACTGCGCAGAGCAGGGCATCTCCCGTGTATGGATGCACCGCTCCTTCGGAACGGGCAGCGTTTCTGAAGAGGCGGCGGATTTCTGCCGGGAGAACGGCATCGCGGTGATCGCCGGCGGCTGTCCGATGATGTTCCTCCCGCAAACGGACTTCGGGCACAGGTGCATGCGCTGGGTCTTGAACCTGACAGGCCGCTTGCCCAAGGAGGTCTGACGGGGTGCGGTGAGGGACACACGTCCTACCTCGGCCGCGCCCGCAGCGCCCTCACCACCAGCCACAGGCCCAGGAACGCGAGCCCGGTCGTGATGATGCTGGTTCAGTGCAGCACGGTCGCCACCCCGGTGTCATCAGTGGTCAGCTCCGGGACACCTACGGGCTGAACTGCACGAACGGTGACGTCCCCGCAGATTGCCCTTTCCAACCTTGACAGACGTCCGCGAAGGCTGTACATTAGATGCGGGATATCGACTGACTGGTCAGTCGAAGCGACCGACGGGTCAGTCAACCCCAAGGAGTGTGCCGCATGGCAGATGAATTGACACTGGAGAGCAAGCGCCGCAGTCAGATCATCTCCGCCGCCAGACAGGTGTTCTCGCGCAAGGGCTATGACGCTGCAACAGTGGACGAGATCGCCGAGGCCGCCAGCGTGAGCAAGGGTCTGATCTATCACTACTTTCGGAGCAAAGAAGACCTCCTTGTGGCCACCGCCGAGGCCTGGCTCGACACTTTCGAGGAGTACACGAAGCGGATGACCGCCGCGGAAGCCGCAGCGAGCAGCAAGCTTCTGTCCCTGCAGCGGCTCCACACGGAGGAAACCATCAAGGGATGGGACTTCGTCCTGGTCCAGGTCGAATTTTGGTCCGAGTTGCTCCGCCAGCCGGAGATCGCTCATCACTATGCGCGAATGTTTCGCAACGCCCGCTCCCTCCTGGCCGCGACCATTGAGGAAGGCGTCGCCAGCGGGGAGTTCCGTCCGGTCCCGGCGAAGGAGGTGGCCTCCCTCATGATGGCGATGGTCGACGGACTGACACTCCAGCGCATGGCAGACAAACGCGCCTTCAGCTGGCGAAGCGTCTCACACGCTATGGATGACCTGCTCTTCAACGGCCTGCTGGCGCGAGGAAAGGAAGGGTAGACACCATGTCCTTCATTGCGCTCATCATCAAGAACCTTGTCCGCCAGCGTATTCGCACTGGCCTGACGGTCCTCGGGATCAGTATCGGCATTACCACGGTCGTGGCGCTGGGCGTGGTTACCAGCAGCCTCAAGGAGTCCGCCAGCGAAATCATCCGCCTGGGGGAGGCCGACTTCATGGTCGCTCAGGAGGGCGCTGCCGATCTAAGCTTCAGTATCGTCTCCGAGGAGGACGCGACCGCCCTCACCGAGTACCCGGACGTAGCCCGTGCCGAAGGCGCGCTAATGCATGTGGTGCACGTCGGAACCAACCCGTTCTTCATCTTGATGGGCCGCGATGCTGCAGGTCTAGCCGCCAGCCCTCCGTCGACTGTGGAAGGCCGTCTCTTGGCCCCAGACGCCATCGATGAGGTGATGCTCGGCAGCCGCGCCGCCGATCAACTCGATGCGGAGATAGGTGACACGGTCACCATTGACGACAACGCGTTCCGCGTCGTCGGAACCTACCAGACCGGCAGCCTCTGGCAGGACAGCGGCGCTTACGCACCTCTCGCCACCGTGCAGGACATGTCGGCCAAGTCGGACGTCGTCACCGCCGTGTACATCACTGTCGAACCCGGGGCTGACGCAGCCGCAGTGGCCGATGGCATCGAAAACGACTTTCAGAACCTGGTCACCATCGCCAACGTGGGGGAGTTCGGCAAGGTCGACCAGGGCGTGGAGTTCATGGACGCCGCAAACCTGGCGATCTCCGTCCTGGCCGTCGGCATCGGCGCCATCGGCGTCATGAACACAATGATCATGTCCGTCATGGAGCGGACACGGGAGATCGGCATCCTGCGCGCGGTTGGCTGGAGCGGGCGCAGGATCCTGCGCATGATCATCGGCGAATCGCTCCTCCTGTGCGCGGTCGCAGCCGTTCTGGGCGCAGCGCTGGGCGTGCTCGCCACCAGGGCGATCCTGCTGATCGACATGGTCAGGAACCTGCTCGAGCCGCAGTACACTCTGGACATCTTCATCCGGGGTCTCGTCGTGGCCGTGGTGGTGGCCCTCCTGGGCGCCATCTACCCGGCGTTGCGTGCCGTGCGACTGACTCCCATGGAGGCTCTGCGCTATGAATAATCGTCAACCCGCTGTTGAGGTCCACGGTCTTGTCAAGACCTTCGAAGACGGTCTCGTCCGCGCGCTCGACGGCACCGAGTTTGTGGTCACCGCCGGGGAGTTCGTCGCCGTTGTTGGGCCGTCCGGGTGCGGCAAGTCAACGCTCCTGCACCTCATCGCCGCCCTAGACCGCCCGGACGAGGGCACAATCAACGTCAACGGCCGCGATCTCGCCCAGGAACGCAACCTCAGTCGTTACCGCGCCCGCGAGGTCGGGCTCGTCTTCCAGCTGGACAACCTGTTGCCCACCCTCAGTGCAAGCGAGAACGTCCAGGTGCCGATGTTTGAACTGGGCCTGTCTGCCAGGGAGCGTCGCAAGCGGGCGCGCGAGCTGCTCACGCAGGTCGGCCTCAGCAAGAAGGGAAAGAACCTGCCGACCGAGCTATCCGGGGGCGAGCGCCAGCGAGTGGCGATCGCGCGCGCCCTGGCGAACAAGCCGTCCATCCTGCTGGCCGACGAGCCCACGGGACGGCTGGACTCCCAGTCCGGGGCCAGGGTCCTTGACCTGCTGGCGGAGCTCAGGGAGAGCCGCGGCCTTACGGTGGTGCTGGTGACTCACGAGACCGACGTGGCTAGGCGGGCGGACCGCATCGTGCGGATGCTCGACGGCCGGATCGAAGGCGAGGAGATGCTGGACGAGCGCCCAGGGGCCTCCATAACGGCACCCTCTTCGGGCGCCTAGCGAATGGCCGCCTGACTTCCCCAATGAGTTCTGCCGGCGCGAGCGCTGGCTTCCCCACCCAAGGTACCACCTCGGGTCGGGCTGGAGCGACGGCGGCGCTACTCCTTACTGGCCACGACGAGCAGCCAGTTGCGCAGCGACGTCTCCAGGCCCAGCTCCTCGAACGCCGCCCGAGCACCGTGCTTCAGCGCCTCGCTACCCGGCTCCAGGGGCACGCCCGGCATCACACCCTCGATGAACAGGCTGTACTCGCTGATGTCCTCGAACCCCTTCAGGGTCATCGGCACCGGCACGACCTGGTTCTCGCGCACGTGGAAGCCGTTGGCCTCCAGCAGCGTACCGTACTCCTCCGGGCTCAAGGGCTGACGGGCCTGGGCCCGCTGCGCCTTATCGGGAGCCAGATCGTAGTTCTCACGCAGGAAGCGCAGGGCCTTCATCATCCAGCGCCGGTAGAACTGCAGTGACTCCGGCGGCTCCGCTCCCTGGAAGAAGGCAGTGTTGAAGGAGAAGGTACCGCCCTTTCGCAGGCTGCGGTACACCTCCTGCACCACGGCCGCCTTCTCCTTCACCAAGTGGATGGCGTTGCAGAAGAACACCGCGTCCACCGGCCTGCGGACGAACTGGGAGAGCCGCTCGGCGCTCCCTTGGGCGAAGCGGACGACGGCGCCGCTGATGTTCTCCAGATTGCGCCGCGCCGCCTCTATGGCCGACTCCGAGGGCTCCACCGCGATAACCTCTGCGCCTCGCCTACGGGCAGGCGGGCCCGGCTCGCGGGCCACCTCGGCCACCAGCAGCCGGGTGACCGCCCCGGTGCCCGCTCCCAGGTCCACCACGCGCTGGCCGGGCCGCAGGCTGGCCAGGGCCACCAGCCGCCGGTTGACCTCCTGATAGAACGGGTTCTGGGCGAACTTCTCCAGCGTGAAGCCGTCTGCCATGGCGACCTCCCTCACGACTTCCTGCGAGCGCTGTAGTCGCCAAAGGGGTCATCGCGCTGCCGCAGCGCCTCGCGAATCCCTTTCTCATCGATAAGTCTACGCCAGGCCAGCCCCTCAGGGGTATGCCTCATGAGCCCGTCCAGGATCGACCCCAGCAGCTGGCTGCTGCGCAGACCCATGTTCTCATAGGCCTGGTTTACCAGCAGCTTCATCGACACAAGTTGGGATGTTGGTATCTGGGCCATGCGCCGGGCCAGCCCCTCCACCTCCCCTTCGAGATCAGCCGCCGGGACGGCCTTGTGGATAAGCCCGATGCGCTCCGCCGTGCGACCATCCACTGCGTCCCCGGTGAGGAGCAAACGCTTGGCCCAGTCCGCCCCCAAGCGGTAGACCCACATGGCCGTCAGCGGAGAGCCCCACACCCGTGCCGGGGCGTAGCCCATCTGGGCGTCCTCCGCCGCCACGATGAGGTCGCTGCAGAGCACCATGTCGGTGCCGCCAGCCACACACCAGCCATGCACCTGGGCGAGGGTGGGCTTGCGGCTGTACCACAAGCTCATGAACTTGGCGGCCAGGGCGGTAGTCATCGAATAGTCCGCCACAGGGTCCCACCGCGAAGGTCCGGTGAACAACCCCGGCTCCAGGTCGAAGCCGGCGCAGAAGGCCCGTCCGGCGCCCCGGAGGACGATGACGCGCACCTGCGGATTGGCGTTGGCCTCGCCCACGGCCCGCTCCAGCTCGTCGGGCATCTTCAGGTTGATGGCGTTGAGCCGCTCGGGGCGGTTGAGGGTGATCCTGGCCACCGGGCCGTCCGTCTCGTAGATGATCGTCTCGTACGCCACGTCGCCTCTACCCCTGGATAAGAGGCGCTACCCGGTCCAGGATGCGGGCCGCGACCTCATATTTGCTCATGAGGGGCAGCTCCTCCTCGCCCTTGCCGTCCAAGAGAGTCACCTTGTTGGTGTCGGAGCCGAAGACGGAGCCCTCGGCGGTCACGTCGTTGGCGGCGATGAGGTCCAGCCCCTTCTCCTTCAGCTTGCGCCGCGCGTTGTCCACCAGGTTCTCGCTCTCGGCGGCGAAGCCCACCCTGACCAGGCCGGGCCGCTGCCCTACCTCCCCCAGGATGTCCGGCGTCCGCACGAGGGAGAGGCTCAGCTCCTGCTCCCGCCGCTTGATCTTCTGGCCGACGGCCTCCGCCGGCTGATAGTCGGCTACGGCGGCGGCCATGATGAGAGCATCGGCGTCGGCGCACTCGGCCGCCACGGCGTCGCGCATCTCCGCCGCCCGGCGGACGGGGACGATCCGAACGGCGTAGGGAGCGGCCAGCGCCACCGGGCCGCTGACTAGGACAACGCCGGCGCCCCGGTCCCGGGCCGCCTCGGCCACGGCGTAGCCCATCTTGCCGGAGGAGTAGTTGCCGACGTAGCGGACGGGGTCAATGGGCTCCTGCGTACCGCCGGCGGTGACCACGACCTTTTTGTCCGCTAAGTCACCACCCCTACCCAGGGCGTATCTGACAGCGCCGATAATGGTGTCAACCTCAGACATGCGCCCCAGGCCCACGTGGCCGGAGGCCAGCCGACCGACCTCAGGGCCCACCACGTGCACGCCGCGGCTGCGCAGCGTCTCCAGATGGCCCTGCGTGGCCGCGTGTTCGAACATCTGGGGGTCCATGGCCGGGCAGATGACGATCGGAGCCCGGGTCGCCACGGCGGTAAGGCTAACCATGTCCTCGGCCAGGCCCAGGGCCACCCGGGCGATGGTGGTGGCGGTAGCCGGAGCGATGATCAGGGCGTGAGCGCGGCGGGCCAGCTCGATGTGTAGCTCCGATGCGCCGGACGCAACGTCGTACATGTCCACGAAGGCAGGGCGGCCGCTAACGCCCTGAAAGGTGAGGGGCGAGACGAAGCGGGCGGCCGCCGGCGTGAGGAGGACGTCCACCTTGGCCCCGGCCTGCGTCAGCTTGCTAGCCAGGTCCGCAGCCTTGTAGACAGCGATGCTGCCGCTCACCCCCAGGACGATATTCCGGTCAGTCAGGTTGTACATCTCGCTCCGTCACCCAGACACTGCTAACCGCGGTTCATCTCGTAGATGATGCGCAGCCCCTCCAGCGTGAGATCCACGTTCACGGTATCGATGGCATCGGTCTCACGCGCGATCAGGTCAGCGTAGCCGCCCGTGCCGATAACCTTGGTACCGGGGCCCAGCTCCTCCTTGAAGCGGGCCACGATCCCCTCTACCAGACCCACGTAGCCGAACACGATCCCCGACTGGATGGCCGCCACGGTGTTACCGCCGATGGCTGCCTTAGGCCGGGTGAGCTCCACCCGGTGCAGCTTTGCCGCTCGTTGGAACAACGCTTCCGCGGCGATACCGAGGCCAGGGGCTATGGCGCCACCCACATAATCCCCCTCCTTGCTGATGCCGTCGAACACAGTGCCCGTGCCCAGATCCACAATCACCATCGGCGGCGGCCCGTACAGGTGGATAGCCGCCACAGCATCCGCCACGCGATCGACGCCCACGTCGCGGGGAGTGTCGTACACGATGCGCAGCCCCGTCCGCACTCCTGTCCCCACCACCAGCGGCCGCACCTTAAAGTAGCGAGCGCACACCGCCTCGAACACCGGGTCCAGATCCGGCACAACGCTCCCCATGACAGCATCCTCAATGTTAGCGATGTCTATCCCCTCATGGGCAAGGAGGCTAGCCATCAGCACACCGTACTCGTCAGTGAGCTTGCCGACATCGGTGGAGAACCGCCAGGTGGCCCGCAGAGTGGCGTCCTCAAAGATGCCCAAGGTCACGTTGGTATTACCCACATCGATGGCTAGCAGCACTTCTGAGAGGTACCTCCCACAACAGCGTGCACATTATAACAGGCGAAATGAGGGCCGGAGCAGTAGGCGTCAAGGCGACCGTCGGCGCTGACGAAGAGCCAACATTTTACCGAGAGGAAACGGCCACATTTTGCCGACGTAATTGTCATAAAATTCTTGACCCCCTTGCTTGGCGGTTGCTATCGTTCCGCCATCCGCTCCCCTAACTCGCCCGGCCCAGTTCGCTGCGCCTTACGGAGGGGGACCCGATGCAAGACCCTACCGCCCGCCGTGTGTGGGACACTGCCCTCGGACAGCTCCAGCTTCAGGTCACCCGCCCCAACTACGACACGTGGCTCAAGGACACCGTGGGGCTCACGGCCGATAACGGCACCTTCCTGGTGGGGACGCCTTCCGACTTCGTCAGCGAGTGGCTCAGCGCCAAGATGGGCCCCGTCATCGCCAGGACGGTCGCCGGTATCCTGGGCCACGAAGTGAGCATCCGTTTCCAAGTCATCACCCCCGGGAGCGGCGACAACGGTCGCCAGGAGGATCCGTCCCCCCTTGCCGCAGCCCGCCCTATCCCCAACACCGCCAGCCCCAGCCCGCCCAGAAAGCTCAACGCTACGTTCACCTTCCAGCGCTTCGTCATTGGAGACAGCAACCGCCTGGCAGCGGCCGCCGCACTGGCCGCCGCCGAGCAGCCCGGCCACATATACAATCCCCTGTTCATCTGCGGCGGCACTGGCCTGGGCAAGACTCACCTCCTCCACGCCATTGGTCACTATCCTGCCAACGGGCATCGCCGCGTCATCTACACCACCAGCGAGCAGTTCACCAACGAGTTCATCACCGCCATCAACCAAGGAAAACAGGACGATTTCCGCCACAGATACCGCTCCGCCGACA
>JABAOH010026636.1_pt1 | contig 18739 bp, 17 predicted proteins | sample 7062181 | NCBI WGS metagenome assembly JABAOH01 (sample SAMN14538630, study PRJNA623070) | marine sediment metagenome | biome: marine biome [ENVO:00000428]; feature: marine pelagic biome [ENVO:01000023]; material: deep marine sediment [ENVO:00002113]; isolation source: pool of 5 deep marine... | reverse complement strand
TCTTGTAGGCTTCCCGGCGAGTACTGGGCAGAAATCGCCGGACAGAATCGCGCGCGTCACGCTGCCGTTGCCATGCAGCTAGGTCACGACCGTGTCGCCGTTTGCTGCACCCGGTGCAGCCAAGACTCGCTTGCGGGACGGCGGGGCAATCCTATAAGCGATATAGACCTCAGTAGCTAACGCCCTCAAAGAGGCGCCGCTGCTGGCCTACTGACATCGCCTCATCGCGATCCCCGTCTGTCCGCACTCTCGAGGAAACCCAGCAAGGCGCTATTGAATGCATCGGGTTGTTCCATATTTGAGAGGTGCGATGCCGACTCCAGCACATGCAACTCCGATGAAGCCAACGCCTCGTGTATGCTACGCGCCGCCGCCACCGGCGTTCTTGGATCGTCCTTACCCACGATCACGGTCGCAGGACACCGGATCTCGCCCAGGCGAGCGGTCGTGTTGATCTTGGGAATGGCATAGCAACAGCCAATGTAGCCCTGCGGCGGTGTGGAGCGAAGCATGGCTCGCACCTTGTCGGTAACATCACGACGCCGTTCGCGAAACGGTTCGGTAAACCAGCCCTCGATTGTCTGTTCTACCAAGGCCTCCATGCCGTGCTTCTGCACCGTGTGGATCCGCTCTTCCCAGGTTGGCCAGCTGTCCGGCGGGAATCGGCTGGTGGTGTCGCACAACGCCAGGCTTTGCACCATCTGCGGGTACTTGAGCGCAAACACCTGACCGACCATGCCGCCCATCGACAACCCGACAAAATGGGTCTTCTCAAGCCCCAGGCCTGTTAGCAGGCCGCGTAAGTCTTCGGCCAACTGGTCCAAGGTATAGGTCTCTGCCGGTGCGCTGGTCTTACCGTGACCGCGTGTGTCGAAACGTAATACTTTATAGCGATCGCTCAGTGCACGCGCCTGCTCGTCCCACATGGACACATTGCAGCCGAGCGAGTGACTCAGTGTGACGAGCGGACCCTCTCCTTCAAGCGTGTAGTGCACCTCGATACCGTTCACCTCGATTTTCATTCCTCCCCTCCATGCGCCCTATTTCAACCACGTGCGATGCGGTTGTATAACCAGGCGAGGATCGCCCCGGCGATGGCGCCGTCGACCACGCCATAAAGCGTCGCGCTGACAACTTGGCCGAACCCGCCGCCCGGCGTGTAGCCCGGGTACACCGAGGCCATAACGTCGAGGAACGCTGCGCCATAACCTGGCCAGATGAGATTCGCCATCCCGGTGATAAACATCGCCCCGACGCCCCAGAGCAGACCGAATGTGATGGCCATCGCCTTTACATCGAGTTTCATCGCGCACACCTCCTTATAGTGATCCGCCGGCATTGTAGCCCGAACCGTCACGCCCCGGCGAATACTCACTCGAGATCATATGCAACTTCTCACAATCCATGCCAAGTTGCTTCGTGCTGTGTGTATCGACATCTATACTCCGTGACATTCAAGACTTTAGCGCCAGCGAGTGGCCATTCGTCTTACCGGTCAACCAGACGGCATGACCGTCGCCCCCCGGCCGCGCAATCGCTAGCACGCTACTGCCCGTCAGCGCAGCGCCCTACAGTCAAGCATCGGCGCACACCTAGAGATATCGTTACTGGGTGAAGCTGAACCGCCCGTCCAATCGGCTCACGCAACCGAGACACGACTGTGCCGACGTACTCGCATAGCGATAGGCAGATAGCGACCTTGTCGCCTAATCCTTACCTCGCCACCCTCATTGCCGTACGCCGCGCGAGGATGCCATCGCCAAGCCCTGAGGGCTCGCGCTGCGTGAAACATCGAAACTGACTTCGCTGCCGTGCGCCCGAATGACGACCGTTTTCTTGCGGGGCTGGCAGAAATCCAAAGCTGTTACATCTTTGGCTACCTTGAGATGGCGCATGCCCGACACGTTCTCGCGCAGCAAGAGTCGCTATTCAGTGTTTCTTTGGAGGCTTGCACGTGGGATTGATCTTAGCAGCCTTGGCATACTGGTCGGCCGCGTCTCGTGATCGACCTGCGGCCTCGAAAGCTGCTGCGAGATTGAAGTGCGCGGATAGCTTGCCGGGCTCTAGCGTGACTTGTGTTTCTAATTTGGCGATGGCGTCGCCAATACGGCGCTGCCGCAACAAGAATTTGCCGTAGGCCGCGTACAGATAAGAGGCGCCAGGCAAGTGGCCGTAGCGCTTCTCAAGCTCCGCGTAAGTCATCTCGGCAGCGACGGGATCTTTCTGTTCCTCAAGGATTCGTGCGCTCAGTAGTCCGCCCTTGAGCGGATCCAAGACGGTAAGCGCCTGGGCCTGTTCGGCCGCGGCGTCCAGACTTCCTCCCATAAATCCTGGAGCCTGCGCATAAAAGTTTCCTAGCCCGTTACGCGCCTCCGCATGCCCCGAATCAAGCGCGACGGCCCGCTCAAACGCAGCACGAATCTTGTTCGCCAGAACCGCTTGCTTAAGCAGGCCGGAACGTTGTGCTTTCTCGCCGTATGCCCGGCCCAGCCAGAAATAGTAATCCGGCTGCTTCTTGTCCAAATCAACGGCACGATTCAGATGCTCGATGGCCCGTTCGTAATCACAGAGCATGAAGTAGGCCCTGCCCAGAAAGTACTGGGTGACTGCATCGGCCGGGTTCTTGCTGAGGCGCTGTTCGAGAACGGTTCTGGCGTCGTCGTACTGCTGCCGCTCGAAAAGCCGCACCGCGTCTGGCAAGGTGGCATCTGCCCGCAGGCCGAAAGGCGCGGACACGGACATGGCAATCAGCAGCGCGACGCATACCCCCCGGGCTCTCCCTGGGGTTTTGCCACTCATCGCTTCCATAACCCTCCCTTGGATAGCCTCGGCCTGCCGATGGCGCTGGCAAGTGTATCCGTCGCTTTTTCTTGACACAAATCAAGGAAAGTTATCCCTGTTTATGTTGGCGTGTTGCGTGGCGGTTCGCGCGGTGACGCCTCCGAACCCACCACCGTCGCGTATTGAGAGAAGCAAATGGGGAGAAAACCGTGGAGATACTGACTGTCATTATCGCGATTGGCCTGCTGGCGACTGTAGGCGCCCTGTTAATGGGTGTTGCGTCTATGGCGCGCGGAGATCTCTTTGACCAAATGCATAGCCACCAGCTGATGTTTGCCCGTGTTGGCTTGCAGGGCATCACGCTACTCTGCCTGTTGCTGGCCCTGTACCTCATGCTGTAGTAGGGGATTGCGACCCGGTCATAACTGACTTGCGCCTGCCGGCCCATGCTGCTGGGATGATCGCTCAGGATCACCGCTACGGCGAGTGGCCAGAAATCTAACTAGAAGATAGGTGAAGAAAACAAACTAAGCGACTGTAAAAAATACGAAACTAATCAGTTTGGTTGGCGCGGACAGGTCATCAAGCCGGGTTAAGATTACAGTCACGGCTGCACGAGTCATCCCCTCGGCCCGCTCGCGGTGAGGCGGTGGAATCGCACGCCTGCACGGCGTGGCGGCACTCGCTGAACGGACAGGCTGTGGAGGCCTGTCGGGCGCTTCTAAGTGGACCTGAACGCGGAGCGCTGCCAGTTTTGATCAGCGCCCGAGCGTGAGGCCGACAAAGCGAAATGTCCAGTGGACATATCGCTCGCCGAATGCCCGCCGGCACAGAAGCCGGGCCGGAAAACTTCGCGGCCCGACAGGGATGTTGGTCGGGGCGAGAGGATTTGAACCTCCGACCACCTGAACCCCATTCAGGTGCGCTACCAGGCTGCGCTACGCCCCGTGCGTGGGTGAATCGTGAGTCCTTAACCGTCGTGGGCTGTCAACTCGACTATCCGCCGCCTACCACGACCGATCACGGACGATTCGCCGTGGACGGCGGGATCATACCGAACTGACGGGAAGCAAGGAAAGGCTTAGGTGCCCTTGAGCAGGCCCAGTACGTCTTCAAGATGATCGATCAGCATCCGGACCACCTCTTCGCGCTCCTGGGCCTCGTCCATGGGATCGTCCATAGCGAGCTTGTTGCGGGCCCCGCTGATGGTGAATCCTTCGACGTAGAGCAGACTGCGAATCTGCCGTACCAGCACCACATCCTGGCGGCGATAATAACGTCGGTTTCCTCTACGTTTGACCGGTTTAAGTCGCGGAAACTCCTGTTCCCAGTAACGCAGCACGTGCGGTTTGACTGCGCACAGCTCACTGACCTCGCCGATCGTGAAATACCGCTTACCAGGAATCGGTGGGAGCTCGAGATTATCCGCCGGATCCAGCATTCAGCTTAGCCCGCTCCTTTACCTTGGCACGAAGGCCAGCGTTCTGCTCGACCCGCTCCTTAAGTTTGTGGCTAGCACGGAAGGTGACCACCCTTCGGGCCGAAATCGGAATTTCTTCGCCGGTCTTTGGATTCCGACCTGGACGCGGGCTCTTCTGCCGCACCCCGAAGTTGCCAAAGCCCGAAATCTTGACCTGCTCCCCCCGTGCCAGCGCGGCCCGGATACTCTCAAAGAACAGCTCAACAAACTCCTTTGCCTCCCGCTTATTTAACCCTAGCTCATTGAACAGGCTCTCGGCCAGATCTGCTTTTGTCAGTGCCATGGCTCGCATCCTTATGTGCTTGTTCTAGGCTACTTTTTTCTGAGTTCGGCCCCCAGGCCCGACTCTAAAGAACGGATCACACGCCCCACTACCGACTCTACGACCTCCTCTTTAAGAGTGCGCGAAGAGTCCTGCAAGGTCAAGCCCAAAGCCAAACTTTTTCTTCCGGAATCAATGCCTTCCCCGCGATATTCGTCAAACAGCTGTAGATCTACCAGCAGCTCTCCGGCACTTTTTGCGACGCACTTAAGCACAGCCTGGGCAGGTGTCGCGGCGCCCACCACGATCGCGAGGTCACGGCGGATAGCCGGGAAGCGGGAGACCTCGCTGAACCTTGGCATGCGCCCTTGCTGCAATGCAGAAATCGCCAACTCGAAGAGGAAAACAGGCACTTCTAGATCGAGTCTAACCGCAAGCTCGGGATGCAAGGCCCCGAGCCGCCCGATCTCGACCCCATCTCTCAGGACCTGGGCCTGCTGGCCTGGGTGCAGTTCGGGATAGCGGGAGGGCGCAAAGCTAAACGCCTGGGCGCACCCGCTTGCTCCTAACAGAGCCTCCACGTCACCCTTAATGTCAAAGAAATCGGCCTCACGCGCCGGCGAGCCCCACTGCTCCGGGAACGCCAAGCCTGTCACCGCGCCGCCGAGCACCACGTCCTGGCGCGTGGCTTCACCTTGCCGGACAAAATGACGCCCAACTTCAAATAATCGCAGGCGCTGCTGCTGGCGATTGCGATTGTAGCGGACCGTCTGCAGCAACCCCGGCCACAATGACACACGCATGACCGACATATCGCTGCTGATCGGATTGAGCAGCTTCAGACCGACCTCACGCGGGGCAACCAAGGTCTGCAATTCCGGGTCGACGAAGCTGTAGGTGATGACCTCCTGGTAATCACGATCAACTAAGACCGTCTTGAAACGTTCCAGCGGCATGAGCCGCTCCGAACCGACCACCGCCGCGGCCGTGATTCGCGGCATATGGGTGGGTAACCTCTCGTAGCCGTGCACCCGGGCGAGCTCTTCAATCAGATCCACCTCCCGGTCGATGTCAAAACGCCAAGAGGGCGGAATGACGCGCCAGCCGTTCGCCGTGCGGCTGACGCGCATTCCCAGCCGGCTCAGGATGCGTTCCACCCGGTTGGCGGGCAGTTCTGCCCCCAACACCTGCGCGATGCGCTGACGTCGCAGAGGAATGGTGGTCCGACGTGGAAGGTAGCTCTCTAGCCTGGCTTCCGCCGTAGGCCCTGGCCGACCGCCGACGATGTTCTGCAGCAACGCAGTAGCCCGTTCTATGGCCTGGTCTTGCAACGCCGGATCGACACCGCGCTCGAAGCGATATGAGGACTCCGTCTGCAGGCCGAGGCTGCGTGCGCGTCCGGCGATGGTTTTTGGACTGAAGTAAGCGCTCTCGAGAAAGACATTTTGTGTGTGCGCCGTTACCGCCGACTCGATCCCGCCCATAATGCCGGCGAGCGCGACCGCCCTGTCCTTATCGGCAATGACCAAGGTGCCGGCCTCGAGCGTGGCCTCGGTGCCATCGAGCAATCTCAAGCGCTCTTTTTCGCTCGCATGCCGAACCTGGATGTGGCCCGCCAACAAGTCCAGATCGAAGGCGTGCATCGGCTGACCCAGCTCGAGCATCACGTAGTTGGTCACGTCGACCACGGGGCTGATGCTGCGCACGCCCGCGCGGCGCAGACGCTCGATCATCCAATCGGGTGTTCTGGCCACCGGATTGATGTTCTCGATGACACGACCGACGTAGCGAGGACAGTCCTGTCCCGCCTTGAGCTTCACCTGGAAGGTTCGTCGAGTACTGGCCCTGACGCGTCTGACCGGTGATTCTTTGAGCCTCGCTCCCGTTAGCGCATGGACTTCGCGTGCTGTACCAGCCACGCTCAGGCAGTCGCCCCGGTTAGGAGTCAGTTCGATCTCGAATATCGTGTCATCGAGACGAAGATGGTGTTTCACCTCGGCGCCAATCTTGGCCTTGTCCTCGAACAGCAGCAACCCGCTTGCCGATTCGGCGAGCCCCAGCTCCAAGGCAGAACAAAGCATCCCCTGGGACTCCACGCCGCGAATCTTACTCCGTTCGACACGGCTACCGTTGGGCAGTCGCGTCCCGGCCAGCGCCACCGGCACCTTCACGCCGGGCGCAGCATTATCGGCTCCGCAAACAATCTCGAGCGCCCGCCTTTGCCCCGCATCGACCGAGCATAGCCGCAACCGTTCCGCATCAGGATGCGCGCGTACCTCAAGAATCTTGCCCACCACTACGCCCTCCAGTGGCCCGGCGGCGGATGCTAGCCCTCCCACCTCCAGTCCACCGAGGGTAAGGCGCTCAGCAAGTGCGGCCGTGTCCAACTTCGGCGACACCCACTCGCGCAACCATNNCGCAAAGTCTCTTCGATTTGCCGCTGAATGACCCTCATCTTGAATTTGATCTTCTTTGCCCCTTTGCATCGTCGGCTCCGTAACCGGTGCCTGCATGCACCACCTGTACGTCTCTGCGTTGAAAGTTTCCGGTCTCAATTAAACTGTCGTAAAAAACGTAAGTCGTTCTCGTAGAACATACGGATGTCGTTAATCCGGTAGCGCAACATAGCCAAACGCTCGACACCAAGACCGAAAGCAAACCCAGTGTAGCGTTCGCTATCGATATTCACGTGACGAAATACCTCAGGGTGCACCATGCCGCAACCGAGCACTTCCAACCAGCCGCTTCCCTTGCACACGCGACAACCCTTGCCGGCACACATGACACAACTGATGTCGACCTCGGCCGATGGTTCGGTAAAAGGAAAAAACGACGGTCGAAAACGCACACCCAGCTGCTCTTCAAAAAATTGCTCTAGAAAAAAGACCAACACCCCCTTTAAATCAGCAAAGCTCACGCCTTCGTCCACCATAAGACCTTCGGTCTGATGAAACATCGGTGTATGTGTCAAATCCGAGTCGCAACGGTAGACCCGCCCCGAGGCGATAATGCGCAGCGGCGGTCGGTGCGCCTGCATATAGCGAACTTGGACCGGTGAGGTATGCGTACGTAGCAACGTGTGCTCATCGAAGTAGAAGGTATCGTGCATGGCACGCGAAGGATGATTCTCGGGAATATTTAGCGCTTCAAAATTGTGGTAGTCGTCCTCGACTTCCGGGCCATCGGCAATTTCAAAGCCCATGCGCGTGAACAGCTCCTCGAGCCGGTGCAACGTACGGGTCACGGGGTGCAATCCACCCATACCCTGACCCCGTCCCGGCAAGGTGACATCGATGGCTTCGCGCTGCAAACGCTCGTTGCGTGACTGGCCCTCAAGTTCTTGCTTGCGGGCACTCAGAAGCTCTTGAAAGGTGCGTTTAAGCTCGTTGACCTGCTTGCCTGCCTGCGGACGCTGGTCGGGCGCGAGCGTGCCAAGACGCTTGAGCTGCTCGGTCACCAGGCCTTTCTTGCCAAGATACCTTACGCGCAACGCCTCGACCGCATCCGGGCTCTCGGCATCGGCGATGGCTCTCTTAGCCTCTTCGTTCAGCTGCGCTAATGCCTGTTGCAGCGAATCTGATGATCCTGCCATGATTAGAAGCCGTCTCTTTCGTGCGGCGACCACGCACGTATGAACAAAAAAGGGAAAGGCGTGACTGCCTTTCCCTTTTTCCCCCTTGTTATCGTGCTACCAGTTGGCGTTACAGGGAAAGGCCTTGCCTCGCCTTGTCAGCCAACACGGTAAATGCCTCTTTGTCGTGTACGGCAATATCAGCCAGCACTTTGCGATCAATGTCGATCGATGCCTTCTTGAGACCATTCATTAAGCGGCTGTAGCTGAGCCCGCAGTCACGCGCGGCGGCGTTAATGCGCACGATCCACAGCGCACGAAAATCTCGTTTACGCTGACGGCGATCGCGATAGGCATACTGCTCCGCGCGCATGACGGCCTGGTTGGCAACACGAAACACCTTGCGCCGCGCTCCGTAGTAACCTTTTGCACGAGCGAGAACTTTCTTGTGTCGGGCCTTGGCGGTTACGCCTCGCTTGACTCTTGGCATCGCTGCTTCTCTCGTCAGGTGTAAGGCAGCATGCGCTTGACCAGTGCAACATCGGCTTTGTGCACCGTTGAAGGCTCGCCGAGATGACGCTTACGCTTGCTGTTCTTTTTCGTCAGAATATGGCGCAAATGAGAGTGGCGACGCTTGAAGCCACCGCTGGCCGTGCGCTTAAAGCGCTTGGCGGCACCACGATTTGTCTTGAGTTTTGGCAATGTCAGTACCTCATTACTTTGGTCAAGCGCGACTCGACTTGGGATTGATCACCATCACCATCTGCCGTCCTTCAAGGCTTGGCTGCTGCTCGACCGTTCCATATTCCTGCAGGTCGTGCTCGACGCGTTTGAGCAATGCCAGCCCTAGTTCCTGGTGGCGCATTTCACGCCCGCGAAACCGCAATGTGACTTTGGCCTTGTCGCCGTTTTTCAGAAACCGTATTAGATTACGAAGTTTGACCTGGTAATCGCCGACATCCGTACCAGGGCGAAACTTTATCTCCTTAACTTGGATCTGCTTTTGCTTCTTCTTGGCCGCCTGCCTGCGTTTGTTCGCCTGATACTGGTACTTGCCGAAATCCATCAGGCGGCACACCGGCGGCGACGCAGTGGGAGAAATCTCTACCAGATCTAAGCCCGCCTCTTCCCCTTTCGCGAGCGCCTCGGAAAGGGGGACCACGCCCAGCTGCTCCCCGTCGGCGCCGATCAGCCTTATCTCCCGCGCCGTGATCTGCTCGTTCAGGCGTGTCTCCTTCTTTCTTGTCGCGATAGTTTCAGTCCTCCAAAATATTAATGCCGCGGCTCGCGACCTCTCGGGTGAGCTTGTCGAAGAACGTCTCGACGGCCATCGGGCCCAGGTCCTCACCCCTGCGCGTGCGCACGGCTACCGTACCATCTTGCGTCTCCCGCTGGCCAATGACCAGCAAGTAGGGGACGCGCTGCAGCGTGTGTTCGCGGATTTTAAAGCCGATTTTTTCGTTTCTCAAGTCAGTCTCTACCCGTAAGTTCCCCTGCGACAAGCGCTTTTCCACCTCACGGGCATAGGCAGCCTGCTTTTCGGTAATCGTTAACAGTATAGCCTGAACCGGGGCGAGCCAAGTGGGGAGTGCCCCTGCGTACTCCTCGAGGAGAATGCCGATAAACCGCTCGAGGGACCCCAAAATAGCCCGATGCAACATGACCGGCACCTGCTTGCTGCCGTCCTCGGCGATGTAGGAGGCGCCCAGTCGGCCCGGCATCGAGAAGTCGACCTGTACGGTTCCGCACTGCCAGACGCGTTCCAGACTGTCCTTGAGGGAAAAGTCCACCTTGGGCCCGTAGAAGGCCCCCTCCCCCGGCTCGAGTTCCCAGGGGAGCCCTTTAGCGTTCAGGGCGACCTCGAGCGCATGCTCGGCCTTGTCCCAGATTTCGTCCGAACCGACGCGCTTCGCGGGCCGGGTCGACAGCTTGACAGAGATGTCCCGGAAGCCGAAGTCCGCATAGACCTTGAACAACAGGTCGATGAAGGCCGATACCTCCGGCTGGATCTGATCCTCCGTGCAGAAGATGTGGGCATCGTCCTGGGTGAAGTTGCGCACCCGCATGATGCCGTGCAGCGTACCGGAGGGCTCATTACGGTGGCAGGAACCGAACTCGGCCATACGCAACGGCAGATCGCGGTAGCTCTTCAGCCCTTGATTGAAGATCTGAACGTGGCCGGGACAGTTCATGGGCTTGACGGCGTACTCGTGCTTTTCCGACTCGGTGGTAAACATGAGCTCGCTGAACTTCTCCCAATGGCCCGACCGCTCCCACAACGACCGATCGATCACCTGGGGTGTGTGGACTTCCTGGTAGCCGTGCTGTCGCAACTGCTCGCGAATGTAGTTTACGACCTGCAAATAGATCCGCCAGCCTGAGTCGTGCCAGAACACCATGCCTGGCGCCTCTTCCTGGACATGAAACAAATCGAGCTGGCGACCGATCCTTCGGTGGTCTCGCTTTTCCGCCTCCGCCAAGCGGTGGAGGTAGGCGTCGAGGGCCTGCTTGTTCGGCCAGGCGGTCCCGTAGATCCGCTGCAACATCTCGTTGCGCGAGTCACCGCGCCAGTACGCCCCCGCCACTTTGGTGAGCTTGAAGGCCTTGAGCCGGCCGGTCTCAGGCACATGGGGGCCGCGACACAGGTCGATGAAATCGCCTTGACGGTACAGCGAGATCTCCTCATCGACGGGAATGCTTTCGATGATTTGCGCCTTGTACTCCTCGCCCATCTCGCGAAAGAACTGTACGGCTTCGTCACGGCCCATGATCGTACGGCTCACAGCGTCGTTGTGCGCTGCCAGCTCATACATGCGCTTTTCGATTGCCTCGAGGTCCTCGTCGGTAAATGGGCGCTTGTAGGCGAAATCGTAGTAGAAGCCGTCCTCGATCACCGGTCCGATGGTCACCTGCGCTTCGGGAAACAGATCCTTGACGGCCTGCGCCAATAAATGCGCCGTTGAATGACGAATGATCTCGAGGCCCTCCGGGTCACTGTCGGTGATGATCCGTACGTCGCTGTCGGCATCGACGTAATGCGAGGTATCGACCAGCTTGCCGTCGACCTGGCCCGCCAGTGCCGCGCGCGCGAGACCGCGGCCGATATCGACGGCGACCTCGGCGACGGTGACTGGTTTGGGATACTCCCGACGGCTGCCGTCCGGGAGCCTAATGACTGGCATCTCAGATCCTGGTCTCAGTGGCGACCGCTACGAGGGGCCGCGTAAGAATAAGCGCAACGAATCTCCATATGCGGCAGTGCCTGCTAGCCCTTGCGAGCTAAACTGGTAGGCGCGAGTGGGATCGAACCACCGACCCCTACCATGTCAAGGTAGTGCTCTACCACTGAGCTACGCGCCTAAATTCGTTTGATTCGTGATGACTGGCCCTTGCGGTACCCCGTCAGACAGGCGCGCAAAATACCACAAGTCTCCGGACCCGAACAAGTTAAGCGTTTCTGCTAGTGCTGGCGCAAACCTCAGCNNTCTTCGAATCCGGCCTCTTCCAATACGCCATCGATGGTCGGGACCTTGTCCTTTATTTTAATTGGGCTGCCAGGCTTAACATTGTCAAAGAACTCATTTGGATCCAAGATCGGATTGTCGTCGAAACCCTCATACTCCGTATTTGCATCCGTATCAAATTGCACACCGAGCACCGATACCACGCGGCCATTCAGGCCAGGACCGCCTGTTGGCGGAACATCGGCTGGACCCTGCAGCAGCACGTCATCTGAATCCGTGCGCCTGATTTGCGTAGCAACAAGTTTTCCATCGCCACGTTGCAGCGCCCTGATCTTGAGGAAGTCGGCCTGACTAATATGGTCCAGGTTAAGGTCAGACGGTGGCATGATAACTCTCGTCTGATCGATCATCTTTGTGGATTCGTTTACCTCTACTGTCAGAGTCTGTGGCGTTGTGTCACCGGGAGCAGGCGTCGTGTTCAAGAGCAAAGTGAGCGTACCGTTGCTGCCGTTTCCTGCCTTGTCGTGCACGCTGGCCTCGATCTTGACCCGAATGCCGACCTTTACTTTAACAGCTGCGAGCACGCCACCGATCACCGCGCCTTCTAGCTCCACCTCAAGACCGGGTACAGGCACCAAGCCGGTGGGTTCAAACGTGGCACCGGTCGCATTGACCGAGATCGGCCCGACGGCTGTGTTCAGTACGAATAGACGATTATCCACAACATCGACGCTGGCGATGATCCCCTCCACGCTGACTTTCGCTATCTCGTCACCCGGCTGCTTGCCTTCGATCTTGCTTGCGTCCACGCCGCCATCAGCGCGTAAATTGCCTTGGACTTCGACGAATAACTCGTCGGACAGTACGTCTCCGGGGATATCTTCTAGCAGCGTGGTGGCCACGAAGTGCACCGTCAGGTTACGGAGCTGGAAGGTGCCAGGCGGTGTGGCGCTACTGAGCTGCTTTACCTTTCCTTTGATTTCAACCTCAGACCCGGGACCGCCGCCGTCGGCTTTCTTTTCCAGACGTTTTGCCTCGAGCCGGTCACTCTCATCAAAAAAGCCATGAACCTCGATCACGTCGCCCACGTTTATATTATCGAAGTCCAAGCCGAGAGCATCATCGATGACCGTGTCATCCTCGCTGATGATGACGGTTACGCCCAGTATCACTGCCGTTCGCGTGCCGTCTGCAGCAGGTGACGAAACTGACGTGACAGGCCCCTCAAGCGCCTCCTCGACTTCAACTTCGATGGCCGATCCGGTCTTTCCGTCGTCGTTGTACTCGACGCTGGCATTGACCACCATGCCAAGCTTCAATGGGTTGGGGCACAGATCCTTGGGATCGCAGCCTGGCGCGCCGTCGATAAGTACACTGGCGCCTGTGAGGTCGATCTCGATGTCGTTGACGATGATGCTGCCGAAACCCGTAATCGCGCCGGAACTGATCCCGGTGCCGCCGATACCGCCGCTGGCAACATCATCACCGCCACTGCCGCCACACGCCGCGGTGAGAAGCGCAAGCGCTGACACCAGCGCGAGTTTGCGCAAATGCGAGAGGATCACTCGTCTACGTCCGGGTCGAAGTCTTCTTCGAAGTAATAGATGCCCAAGCCGGCGCGCTTGCGGCCTGAGCCGTCGATTTTGGGGTTGGTGTCGCGGTCATGCGCAGCGAGCCAGCCATCGAGCTTCTCCAGCAAGGCTTGTGACTGGCTGGCGCTCATCGCCCGCAGATCCAGTAAAACCTCGGCAGGAAGGTTGTCGTAGGAGACCTTACGTTGAAATCGGGGCTCACTGTGTTCTGCGTATACGTTGTGGGAAATGGTGGCGATGAGCTGCGATACGTCCGCGCCGAGAATGCCGAGCTTGTCCGCTTTGCTGTCGCGCGGTATGTAGGCGCGCGTGACGAGCTGTACATAACCGTCGTCACGCATTTCGACGGCCCGCGCGTCAATCAGCTCATCGAGAATCGCCCGCGGGGGTACATCCCCACTGAATTCTTTCACCAGTTCGGCGAATGTCGCGCCCTCGCCTTCCACCGGTAGCGGCGTCGGCTCGCCTGCGTTTGAAAATCGCGGATCCCGAAGCCATCCGCTGATGACGCGCGCGGCCCGATTGTAGCGATCGGCCACTTCCGCCGCGTCAGCTTCCTGCAACTCCTTGATGCGCGCGATCTCTTTCCGCGTCAGTCCGGTAATGATGGCAACGCGGGAGACGGTTTGCTTGCGACCGGGGATTTCAAATTCGTCGTTGGCGACCTCTACATAGGTCTGCTTGGCAATGTCGGCGAACAGGCCATACGGAATGCCGCTGCGCAAAAGCACGCGCACGAGGGGACGAAGGATCCTGCGCAGAGCGGCCGCCAGGATACGGCGGTGTGTTTGCGCTGGCGTGGGACTAACACGAAGGGCAGGATCACTCATCTTTGGGACCATATTCCCAAAATAGGGGCAATGTCAAGCGATAGCGAAATCAAATTGTAGCCGCAAATCCCCTTCCCGACAGCTAGCAGATGGGCTGCGCTAGGCGGCCGCGTACACCGTCCGCGCCACCTCCTCGGCCGCATCTGTCTTCATTGCCGCCACCCTGGCCGCCTGCGCCGCCAGCTCCGCTTCGGCCTGCTCAGCGGCAAGCCTCTCACGGGCTGCGATTGCCGCCTTCTCAAGATCGTGGGGATAACGGCCGGCGAGTTCGGCCGCCAGACGGGCCCCCGCCTGCGCTTGCTGGGCACGCGCTCGCAAATACTCCTCGTAGAGCCGCTCATCCCGCACCCTTGCCTGAATCGTCAGAAACTCGCCCGCTTCGTTCGACTCGAACTCATAGCCGCATGAACAGGCGCTAGCCCTCACGGCAATATGCTCCGCGCACTCTGGGCAGCTCTTTAGAAAAATGCTCGTCATGCTATCCCCCTTCCCGCGTACCCGTTTCTCTGGCCCCGCCCCATTGCTTCCCGATCACCCTGGCGCCAGCGTATTTGGGAATTTATTCCCATTACTTTCGCTTGTCAACCCCCTATGCCTTTGGCAACGACTGGCCCAGTAATTCGACCCTACGTTTATTATGTGTTTTTCCCGCGACGACGGGCCATTGCGCCGCGGTGACGAACCCTTGTTTAATCGCCAGAGCCCTCGACGACCCCGAACTGCCGGCTGCGGATCGCCTGGATTTTGTCGCGAAGCAAGGCCGCCTCTTCGAACTCAAGGTTTTTTGCATGCTCATACATGCTTTTCTCAAGTCTCTTGAGTGCCCGCCCCAGGGCATCCGGGGCCATGCCGTCGTATTCGGCCGCTTGCTCTGCCGCCGCCAGCGTCGGCGCCGCTGCCGGCCGTCGGGTACGTGGCGCCGCAGCGCGCGCCTGCACGCCCTCGATAATGTCCTTCACCGGCTTGATGATGCTCTTCGGGCTGATACCGTGGGCCTCGTTGTAGGCGGCCTGCTTGCGCCGCCGACGTTCGGTCTCATCGATCGCCTGGCGCATCGACTCAGTGATGCGGTCCGCATAAAGAATGGCCTTGCCCCGCACGTTACGCGCGGCCCGCCCGATGGTCTGAATCAACGACCGGCTGGAACGAAGATAGCCTTCTTTGTCCGCATCCAGAATCGCCACCAGCGACACCTCCGGGATGTCGAGCCCCTCGCGCAGCAGGTTGATCCCCACCAGCACGTCGAATGCCCCTGCGCGCAGGTCGCGAATGATCTCCACACGTTCAACGGTATCGATATCGGCGTGCAGATAGCGCACGCGCACGCCGTGGTCGGCGAGGTAGTCGGTGAGATCCTCGGCCATGCGTTTGGTCAAAGTCGTCACCAGCACACGATCACCCACGGCGACGCGGTCGCCGATCTCCGAAAGCAGGTCGTCCACCTGGCTGGCCACCGGGCGCACTTCAACCTCCGGATCAACCAGCCCCGTAGGCCGCACCACCAGATCGACGACGGCCGTCGTATGCTCAAGCTCATAGGGACCCGGCGTCGCCGATACGAAAATGGTCTGCGGCATCAGACTTTCAAACTCATCGAAACGCAGCGGCCGGTTGTCCAGCGCCGACGGCAGCCGGAAACCGTACTTGACCAACGTTTCCTTGCGCGAACGATCGCCGCGGTACATGCCGTTCAGCTGAGGTATGGTGACGTGGCTTTCGTCGATCACCAGCAATGCATTCCCCGGCAAGTAGTCCATCAGCGTGGGTGGCGGCTCCCCGGCCGCTCGCCCCGATAGGTAACGCGAATAGTTCTCAATGCCGGCACAGTAGCCGACTTCTTGCATCATCTCGAGGTCAAAGCGGGTTCGGCTTTCCAGACGTTGCGCTTCGACGAGCTTGCCCTGCGCGCGCAGGCGCACCAGCCAGTCCCGTAGCTCCAGCTTGATCTGCTCGATGGCATCGAGCACCGTCTCGCGCGGTGTGACGTAATGCGTCTTCGGGTAGACGGTAGTGCGGGTCAGGGCATTAGTGGCCTCGCCCGTTAACGGATCGAACTCCGCAAGACCCTCGATTTCGTCACCGAACAGCTCGATGCGGATAGCCAGGCGCTCGGATTCGGCCGGGAAGATATCGATGACATCGCCGCGCACGCGGAATGTCCCGCGACGCAGCTCGAGATCGTTGCGCGTGTACTGCAGCTCTGCCAGGCGGCGCAGGATGGCGCGCTGATCCGTCAACATGCCACGGCGCAGATGCAGGATCATGCCGTGGTAGGCGGCAGGATCACCCAGGCCGTAAATCGCCGAGACCGTGGCGACGATGATCGCATCCTCGCGCTCCAGCAAGGCCTTGGTCGCGGACAGCCGCATCTGCTCGATGTGCTCGTTGATCGAGGCGTCTTTTTCTATATAGGTGTCGGTCGCGGGGACGTAGGCCTCGGGCTGGTAGTAGTCATAATAGGACACGAAGTACTCGACGGCGTTTTGTGGAAAGAAATCGCGCATTTCCGAGTACAACTGGGCAGCCAGCGTCTTGTTAGGCGCGAGCACCAGGGCCGGGCGTTGCACACGCTCGATCACGGTGGCGATGCTGAACGTCTTGCCGCTGCCGGTAACGCCGAGCAGGGTCTGGTAGGCCTCGCCGCTGTTGAGTCCCTGGACGATCGCCTCGATCGCTTGAGGCTGGTCGCCAGCCGGCTTAAACGGGCTTTTGAGCTGGAAACGCTGGCGCATGCTAGGAGTTAGACCTCGATTGCAGGTATATTACCGCAGTTTGCCAATTTGACTCATGAAGGAAACGCCCTTGAGCACCATTCACCTGTCCGACCGCGTTCACCGTATCAAACCCTCGCCCACCATCGCCGTCACGCAGCGTGCCCGCGAGCTCAAACAGGCCGGCAAAGACGTGATCGGGCTGGGTGCAGGTGAGCCTGACTTCGATACGCCAGAGCATATTAGGGAAGCGGCTATTGAAGCGATTCGAAACGGCTTTACCCACTACACGGCCGTCGATGGCATACCGGAACTCAAGGACGCCATTATCGGCAAGTTCAAGCGTGATAATCATCTCGACTACCAGCCTGATCAGATTCTCGTCTCGGTGGGAGGCAAGCAGAGCTTGTTCAATCTCACGCAAGCGGTGCTGCAGGCGGGCGATGAAGCCATCATTCCGGCCCCGTATTGGGTCTCGTACCCGGACATGGTGCTGCTGGCCGATGCCAATCCCGTGACCGTCATGGCCGGGATCGAGCAGGACTTCAAAATCAGCCCGGAGCAGCTTGAGCAGGCACTGACCAAGAACACGCGGCTCCTCATCATCAACAGCCCGTCGAACCCCACCGGGGTGATCTATAGACGCGAAGAGTTAGCGGCCTTGGGTGAAGTCTTGCGTGACTATGCCGATGTGCTGATCGCTACCGACGACATGTACGAGCACATTCGCTGGACGGGAGAGCCTTTTTATAATCTGGCAAATGCCTGCCCCGACCTGCTTGAGCGTACTATCGTCGTCAACGGCGTATCGAAGGCCTATGCCATGACAGGTTGGCGCATCGGCTATGCGGCTGGACCGAAAGCCGTCATTGCAGCCATGCGCAAGATTCAGTCACAGAGCACATCCAATCCGACATCGATCTCTCAGGTCGCGGCAGCCGCCGGACTGAGCAGCAGCCAGGAATGCCTCGAACCCATGATAGCTGCCTTCAAGCAGCGGCATGACCGTGTGGTCGCGCGCTTGAACGAGATACGGGGTGTAAGCTGCCTGCAATCACAGGGTGCCTTCTATGCTTTCCCAGACATGCGCGAAGCGATTGCCAGTCTGCCGGGGGTCAACAATGACCTCGAGATGGCCGAGTATCTGCTGAACGAAGCCGGCGTGGCGCTCGTGCCGGGCTCCGCTTTCGGCGCCGAGGGCTATCTGCGTCTCTCATTCGCGACCAGCATGGAAATCTTGGATGAAGCGCTCGACCGAATGGAGCGCGTGCTCGGTCGCCAGGAAGGACAACGCGCAGCGAAGTAATTGATCTGTAGAGGTGCTACCAACGTAATTGATATGGCCGTTAACAGTCCGATGATAAGGCGGCAATCCCGTTTTCGTCGAGCGTCGTTATTCGCGACACCGAATCGACAGTAATAACGATCATCCACAAAAAAGCGCAGCAGACGCGGATAGAAGCAGCACCCGTTCGCAGCCGATAGCCTAGGGAGCTACGCGGCGTGGACAGACCACCAGGATCAACCGGCGGTATCGCGGCACACGGGCCCAAGGCCCGCCGTCGTGCGGGCTTGAACCGCGGATACACCCTCCACGAGACGTTGATGGTCATGGTCATCGCCAGCGTACTGACGGTGGGTTTGGCGAGTTTTGCCCACCTGCTCCGCGACACCCACTCGGCGACACAAGTGAACGCGCTCGTTACAGACCTGAACCTCGCGCGCAACGAGGCGATCAAGCGCGGACAGACGGTCACCGTGTGCAAGAGCAGTTCTGCCGCCGCATGCACGCCCGATTCGGCCTGGCACGAGGGCTGGCTCATCATCACGGATCGCAACGAGAACGGTCAGCTCGATGATGACGAAGAGATACTGCGAGTCGCCCCCGCCTTAGAAGGCGGCACCAAACTCAGCTTCAGCGCCTGGGGCGTGGGAACCGGCAGGTATGTGAGTTACTTCGGCAATGGAACGAGCCAGAAGAACGGGACCTTCAGGTTCTGTAACCTCGCAGGCGCGAGCGGTGCCCGGGCCGTGATCCTGATCCAAAG
>JABAOH010001673.1_pt1 | contig 18739 bp, 19 predicted proteins | sample 7062181 | NCBI WGS metagenome assembly JABAOH01 (sample SAMN14538630, study PRJNA623070) | marine sediment metagenome | biome: marine biome [ENVO:00000428]; feature: marine pelagic biome [ENVO:01000023]; material: deep marine sediment [ENVO:00002113]; isolation source: pool of 5 deep marine... | reverse complement strand
TTGGTCCCATATTCAAGCATAAGCTTGGTTTGCATCCCGCCTACAAGGCCCGTTATGCCTTGAACAATCACTCTTGTGTTCTCGTCAACTAGTATGGCCAACTTAGGCTCCTCTCGCTAGCTCGATGATCTTTCTCACAGCGTCATAGAGGTTCGCCTCATAGGGTATGCCCTCGCCCAGGAGCAAGTCCCTAGCTTCATGGTCTTTGGAGCCTCTCACTCTTACGACGAAGGGGGCATCTATGCCTCGAGACTTGATGTATTGTATTATCCCTCTAGCTAGTTCGTCACAACGTGTGGCACCACCCACAATGTTTACGATGACGCTTCTAATGCCGGGGTTAGAGAGGAGGATGTCCAATCCCTTCTGGATTCCCTTGTCTGGGTTGGCTCCGGCGGTGATCTTTCCTCCAACCTCAAAGAAGTTGGCGGGTTTCCCACCCATCAGTTCGATTAGGTCTATTAGGTGGAGGTTAGGTCCTGCCCCACTGCCTATAATCCCTATGTCGCCTTCTAGGTCGACATAAGTCGAGTCCAGCAGCTTTGCCCGGTACTCCCTCTCGTTGAGGTCTAAAAGTTTCTCTCTCCACCTCTTCTCGAAGCCGAATTCAGGGTGCCTGAAAACCGCGTAATCGTTGATATTGAGCTTAGCATCTACGGCCACTATCCCGCCGTTCTCGGTAATCACAAGAGGGTTAATCTCTATAAGTTCCCCGTCATATTCCCAGAAAACATCATAAAGGACCTTCAAAGCCACAGCGGCTTGAGCCATCTGATCTCCAGAGAGACCAACCTCCTTGATGATCTCTCGAGCCTCGAATTCGAAGAAGCCCAAAAAGGGATCGACATGCCTCTTCACGACCTTTTCCGGGAACCTCTCAACCAGATCTTCAAGCTCTGACCCCCCCATGGAGCTGGCTATTGTCACAGGCTTCTTCGCCGCCTCATCTATAGTCACACCTATATAGTACTCCTTTGAGATAGATAGCATCTCCTCTACTAGAACGGCGTTTACCTTGAAACCCCCTATTATAGAACCTAGGAGCTGCCCAGCCGTTCTCTCAGCCTCATCTGGGTCACAGACAGTTTTTATGCCTCCAAATAGAACCCTGCGTCCAGTGAGTGCCTGAGCCTTGACCAAAACAGGTCCCTGAATCTCCTCCGCAGCCTTTCGTACCTCTTGAGGAGTTGTGGCCAGCTTACCTCTTGGCACTTCAATGCCTCGTCTCTTGAGTATCTGTTTTACCTCATACTCAAAAAGCTTCAAGACGTACCCCTCTCAAGGATCTCCGCTTCGACAAAGACGTCATACTAAGAGTGGGATGATATCTAATAAAGTGTGGAATTAAGATTCGTTTTCTTGAACAAAAAATAGGATATCAGCATTTATACTTTAAACTAAGTAAGGTGGTTTTCTTTTAATTTCGTGAAGGAATTGAACCGCTTGGTTTATATCTGGGTCCTATTATAGGATTCTTATATTATGTGAGAGGTGAGTTGAATGGAAGAAAGAAGGTTTGGTATATCTACTCCACCGGTTGAAGAAGGGGCTGAGTACGACGTAAAGATCGACTCCCTAGGTAGGAAAGGCGATGGCATCACTCATATCGAGGGATTTGTTGTCTTCGTACCTGGAGTCTCGGTGGGGGATGAGGTAAAGATACGGATCACCCGAGTGGGACAGAGGTTCGCCTTCGCTGAGGTCATAAGCTAATAGGATATTCCACTATGGGCTGATTCACGAGTAGAAAGGTTTTTCATGCGGAAGTGAAAACTGGCGTTTCTGAATATTAAAAATATCAAATCCCCTTTTTAATCTTAGCAGACCTAGCTTAATTTCTATACCAAATTAGGTCTTCTCTGACATTTCTCTTGAGAAGAGAGAGGGATCGGCGGTAGATCTTTTTAATGGATCTGAAAGTCACATCTCTGCCTCCTATCCCAAGAATTACCCCGTAAACCGGGATATCTAGCGAATAGAGCGTTGAGCGAACCTCGGAATAGAGGGGGGGCAGAGAACCTGGAGAAATGCTCCTATCCAAGACTACGGCGGCCTCAGCTTCCCTTATCTCATTGGATAGCTCCTTAGCCGGAAAGGGCCGGAACACTCTGACTCGGAGGCCCCCAACTTTCTCTCCTTCCTCCCTCAGACGCTTCACCGCCTCAAAGGCTTCGGAGGCGACGGCGCCCATGGCAACGATATAGATATCTGTGTCTTCAGTAGAACTCTTCTCTATGAGGTCTCCATGGTTGACTCCGAACTGCTTCGAGTAGTCGATGGAGACCTCTTTTATGACGTTTCTGGCCTTATCCATACCTTCGGATATGTCGACTCTGAACTGGTCGAAGTGCTCTGGGAAGGTCATGTTCCCGAAGGTGACGGGATTCTCGAAGTCAAGTTCGATGCCTCCCCTATAGGATGGAAGAAAATCGTCTATGTCACCTTGCTCCGGGATCTTGAAGGGGGCTGAGGTATGAGAGATCGAGAATCCCTCGAAGCAAATCATCGATGGCAAGGAGACTCGTCGATCTTCCGCGATCCTATATGCTTGGATGATACTGTCAAAGACTTCTTGATTGCTCTTCACATAGAACTGGATCCATCCGGTGTCTCGCTGGGCAACCGTGTCCATGTGATCTGGCCAAATCGACCAAGGTGGACCTATGGCGCGGTTTACCACAGCCATGACTATGGGGGTCCGGGATCCTGAGGCCCAGTGAAGCATCTCGTGCATCAACGCCAACCCGTGGCTGCTTGTAGCGGTGAAGACCCTAGTGCCCATTAGAGAAGCACCTATGATCGCTGCCAAGGCGGAGTGTTCCGACTCCACCTGGATGAACCTCGCATCCAAATCTCCCTTCTCAATAAACTCAGAGAGAAGCTCCACGACAGAGGTTTGGGGAGTGATGGGATAGGCTGAGATAACCTGGACCCTGGCCAATTTGGTGGCTATGGCCGCGGCATGATTGCCTGTATCAATAATCCACTGCACCTATCTCTCCTCCTCGACCATTGTGATGGCATTGAGTGGGCATTCGACCTCGCAGATGCCACAGCCTTTACAGTAGTCGTAGAGGATGGTGGCCTTTCCATTCTTATTGAGCTGGATGACTGAGTCGGGGCAGTAGACAATACAGAGGCCGCACCCGTTACACTTCGATGCGTCGAGGAGGGGTTTATGATGCCTCCAAAACCCTGTTTTCCCCGCCGCTCCAGTCTGAGGGGTGGAGAGAGGGATAAGAGGGTGGAGACTGGGCTTAAGTCTCTTGGTTGATTTCATCTCTCTTATTCCCTCTCAAGCTTTGAGGATGGTCCTCTCGAAGACCCTCTGGGCGGCTTCAGCATTTCTCTCTCCGAGGCCACCGGACCACGTCTCCCTGATAGCCATCAACACTGAGTTCAGCTTCACGAGGCCCGTCGCCTTGGCGAAGGCACCGAGCATAGCAGTGTTGACTATGGGCATACCCGTCGTCAGAAGATTGAGTTCTAAGGCGACGCTTGTGGCATCAGCTACCGCTAGGACGTGGTGTCTAAGAGACTCATTCAGCTCTTCAATGGATTTGGAGGTATTTACAAGGAGGATGCCACCCTTCTTGAGACCCTCAGTCACGTTTACCATCGATAATAGTGTTTGGTCAAGAACTACGACGATGTCGGGTCTATAAATCTGGCTTCTGAGGTAGATGGGGGTGTCGCTTATCCTAGCGAAGGCCATTACAGGAGCGCCTCTCCTCTCGGCTCCGAAGAAAGGGAAGGCTTGAACCCATCTACCCTCTATGAAAGCGCTCCTGGCAAGAATCTGAGAGGCAGTGACCGCCCCCTGTCCTCCTCTTCCGTGGATACGGACTTCCACGAGCACCTGTGTCTCCCCACCTAATGGACGACTCTGGTTTAAAATAAGCTCTTATCTTGGTCAATCACTGTTTTTACGTTTATTTTCCGCCTCCTAAAGGAGGAGGAAGAGAGAGGAAAGGAGGGCCAGGCCGTAGTGGATGAAGGCGTATGCTCTCGCTCTGCTAAAGGCCTTCTCCGTTAGTGTCGTGAGAGTGGTGAGTCCATCCCTGCCGAAGATGTGGGCTGAGACCACTGACTTGGTGTGGCCTATCTTAGACTTTTTAAGACTAGATGCGGCGAGACAGCAGGTGAACCTAAGAGAGAGGAGGAAGGAATCATTTATGCCCGTCTCACCGAGGACAACATATCCCCTTGCGACGACCCTTCTGGCCGTGACCTCGTGAGTGTCGGTGGTTATAACCTCCGACTCAATCTGTAAACCTCTAAGCTCCGCCAAGACTCTGTGGCGGAGACCTGGAGAAAGATTGTTTGCATCCATCACGACGAAGGCATATTTCTCTCCAAAGACCTTCCACATAAATACAGCTACTCCACCGCTCCCCATACCGTCATCTATCCCCATGTCCACCGGCTTAGAGGAGACCAAGGCAGCCTCGAAGGGTCCCTGGGGCTTCTCCCTCAAACTCTTGAGGCACTGAACCCCGACAAAGTGGAGTTCCTCTAACTCCTCTTGTTTAAACTCTTCTGACATTCCACTTAAGGAGTTATGGGCATCAACCACGATGACCTCCTCAAATCCCATCTTCTTACCTTCTTCCCTCAGCCCCTTTGCGATCTCTTCAGGTATATCTTCCATCTCCTCGTAGGAAAGGGCGAGGAGAACCGTGTCACCGAAGGCGCAGGCTGATGCGGTGGCCCCGCCGTGGGAGATCCTGACCAGTCTAGAGATAGTTGACGAGAGATCTGAGGGCAAGGGGAAGCCAAGCAGCTCATTGATCACTCTCCTGCTTTCATGGTTGGAGGAAAGGTTGTAGACGTGAGACTTCGCAGTGTGGAAGACGATAGCAGGCTGCCCCAAGGTCCTATATGCTATCCTCTTGAGGAGGGAGGGGAAGAGGCTGCTGCCCACGTTCTTAAGAGGTCCAAAGTGAAAGTGGGGAGCCCAGAGGGTGAAGGAGCTGCCTTTGCTCTTTACGTATACTTGGTCCACTGTTAGCTCTCTCTTCATAGAGATTCTCTCAAATATCCTATCTAGTTCTTCTGGGGCATCCAAGACCCACGAGTGAGTGTAAGCCCTCACGAGACTGAAGGTGCTTAAACCTGGTATTTCGATAGGTAACCTGTTGACGAGGTGGAGGTAGAGTAGAGATGCAAAGATGAAGATGCACATAGGGAGAAAGAGGTTGAGGGAGATGACTAGAACGTTGGAACCCATGAGGGAGAGCAGGAGGAGTACCGTTGTATAGAGTGCAATCAGCAGCCTTCTAAGCGTCGTCCCCCTTATGAGGGAGACATAAACCACCAATCGGATGCTGGAAGAGAAACCCAGGCCCAGAAAGAGTCCAAAGAGGAAGAGGCCTCGATCAGCTGAGAGGAGGGAGATGAGGAAGATCGGAGTAAAGAGCAGTAGTAGAGAGGTGGTGTTTAAGGCCAGGATCCGCCTCAGGGTGAACAGTTTCTCGTCCTCGAAGAGGTTGACCAAGAAATAGTCTGAGAAGGGGAAGAGAAGTACTCCCAGTGAGAAGAGAACATAGGGTAAGAAGGGCAGCAAGAAAGCTTTGAGGGTCACTATGGATAAAAATGAGAGTAAGTAGTAGATGAGGAGGTGGTTCGATAGGGTGGAGAGGGTGAAGAGAGATTGATAATGCCTAATAACCTTTGCTACCGAGCTCCCTGAAGACAATGTCGATGCCACAAACATTTAAGGCTATTAACCTTATCAAGCCCTAAAACTCATCTTCCCTTAAGCATCAGGATGGCCTGCGCCAAGTCGCCACCCGTCATCTCCAAGGCCTTCCTCGCTGTGTCCGAATTCACCCCCGCCTGCTGGGCTACTAGTAATACATCCTCCTCGGGTATCGATGGGGCGGTCTCGACCGGTGCCTCAACAGCTTCCTTCGCCTCCCTGATGATCTGTTGACCAACTACTTGGAAGGTAGCTTGGCCAGATATATTCATCTTGGTTACAGAGGGTTCCGTGATTACGATGACTTCGTTGCTCCGTAGATGAATTTCCACCTTCTCCACATCCTCCAGCTGCTCCACGTCGATGCCGGCTCGACGCATCATCCTCCTCAACTCCCTAGGACTAAGCTTTTTCAAGATATCTCCACCCTCTCACCCACATTTCTCCGTTCAGATATTAATGGTTTTTGAATTTGTAAACCACATATAACTCTCAAAACTTTAATTATTTTAGTAACTCTTTACCCTTTGGAGGACTATTTAGATACTGAGTTGGACCGAGGTTCAGACAGACCTCACCTGGAGGCAGAGAGCCATTGCAATGTGAGATCTGTGGAGGAGAAAACACCTTCGTTCTACCTTCTATCTTCGAGGGATCCCGTGTCTACGCCTGCGGGAATTGCAGAAAAAGCTACAACTTAGTTACCATAAAGCCTAAAAGAACCACGTCCTTAAGGCCCCCCACTCAAAGAAGCAGGATAAAACCTAGGGCCGCCGTACTAGAGGACTACATACTGGTTGAGGGTTATGGAAAACTCATTAGGTCCGCACGAGAGACCAGGAGCCTCACACAAAAGGACCTAGCCAAGCTACTTAACGAGAGGGTCTCCATCGTTAAGAAGGTCGAATCGGAGAAGATCAGCCCCTCCTCACCCCTCATAAGGAAACTGGAGCATGTGCTGAGGGTACAGCTCCAAGAAAAGGCGGAAAGGGAAGTTATAGATAAAGATGAGGACTTGGATGAAGGATTGCCACTCACATTGGGAGACCTCGCCGTCTTCAAGAAGGAGGGAAACGAATAATCGGAGACCCTAGACGAGATGGAGCCATTGCCATCACGACAAAAAGGGAAAGAGAAGAGTTTCTCTCCCTAGTGGAGGAGGCAGGCTACGAGGTAAAACATATCTCACATATCAGAAACGTTACATCTAAGATTCTAAGCCAATATAAGCTCGAGCAACTGAGGGACTTGATCGAGGATTTGGACGTAAACAATGCTCTGTTTGACCTCTCTCTCAAACCCAAGCAAGCCTACTATATAGCCAAGGAGCTAAAGGTAACTCCCCTAGACCGGATAGAAATCATACTTAAGATCTTCTTGAGACATGCGCCCACTCAGGAAGCAAAACTCCAAGTTAAATTGGCCTCATTAAGGTATGAGCTGACCCAGGCAAAAGAGAAAGTGAGACTAGCAAAGCTTGAGGAGCAACCCGGCTTCTATGGACTAGGCGGCTACGAAGTTGATGTGTATTACCAGGAGATCCAGAGGAGAATATCCAAAATCAGAGAGAAACTCAGTAGAATCCAGTCGAGGAGAAGACTTCACAGGACTAGGAGGCGAAAGAAGGGATATCAGACGATATCAATAACTGGTTACACCTGTTCCGGTAAGACGACGCTCTTCAACACTCTTACGGGGCTCTACCAGAAGGTGGGGGAAGAACCCTTCACCACCCTCTCCACCAAATTCTCGATCCTAAGGCTGGGACCTTGGAGGACCTACCTCGTAGATACCATCGGATTCATTAGCGACCTCCCACCTTTTATGATACACGCTTTCCGCTCTACCTTAGAGGAAGTCTCCTCCTCGGACTTGGTTCTCATGGTCATTGACGTGGCCGAGGCCCCTAAGGCTGTCACGGAGAAATTCAGGGCGGGATACAACCTCCTCATTGAACTAGGCGTTATCGATAAACCTATCGTCGTCGTAGCCAACAAAATAGATTTAGCCGAAGATAATAACCTCGAGGAGATCAAAAAGTACTTGGAAGCACTCTCACCTCATAGGACTTATATCTCAGCCTTAAAGGATGAAAACCTCGACGACCTAATCCATCTAATAAAACGCCTATTAGGCGAAACCGTCAGGGTGGAGTTCAACTTACCCTTCACCATGGGCTCCTCCTTCTACACCTTTTTAGAAGACCTCAAAGATATGGGGAGCGTGGAGGCCATCAACTACTCTGCTGGTGGCGCCACTATCCAGATTACCCTCCCCCGGCTCCTCTATTCGCGTCTTGCTCAGCAAATCAACCATTTAGAGGGAAACTCAAAAATCTTGGGGAATGGGTCATAGGAATCGGGTACAATGGTGTGTGAAATTCCTAAAAGGATTTTAAAATGAAGAGAGGTCGCCTCAAAAGAAAAAGAGGAGTTACCTTAGTCGTTATCGATAAAGGCCTCCTCAAAGAACTTCTGGAGAGCGCCGAGGCCTTCCACCCAAGGGAGGTAATCCTAGTGCTAAGGGGTAAAATTGAACAGGGTGAGGGGGAGAGAAAGATCAACGTAACAGACTATCTCATACCTCCCCAAGCAATCCACGGCATCTCCTCCTCGGCCTTCAACCCCCATATGATCCCCATAGACTTCTCCATCGTTGGAACAATGCATTCACATCCCTCAGGTGTTCTGATCCCTTCCATAACCGACCTTAACTTCATGGTGGGTTTTTTCGCCGTGATCGTGGGGCCTCCCTATAGGGATTCTAGAGACGTGGCTGCATTCGACAGGAGGGGTGAGCCCGTACATCTAGTGGTTGAGTGACTTCCTTAGATGCGTTGTCGGTAGGCACCAATTTCTCGTGGAGCAGGAAAAGGTACCTTTATAGATGATGGGGTCCTCTGATGGTTTCAAGATGAGGATAGGCGTCCTAAGGCTTGGGCACAGGGTGAAAAGGGACGATAGGGTCACCACACATGTCTTATTGGCGGCACGGGCTTTTGGGTGTGACCTAGGTATTTTGAGCGGGGATAGGGATGATTCCATCCTCAAGTCCTTAAAAGATGTCACCGAGAGGTGGGGCGGGTTCTTCGAAATGAGCTATAAAAGAAACTGGAGGAAGGTCCTTAGGGACTGGAAGGGAAAGAGTGTCCTCCTAACCATGTATGGGATGCCCGTACAGGACAAGATAGAAGAGATCCGTGGGTCCAGAGAAGACCTATTGATCGTGGTAGGCTCTGAGAAGATCCCAGGCGATGTCTACGGCCTTGTGGAATGGAACATCGCCGTTACCAGTCAGCCTCACTCCGAAGTCGCCGCCCTCGCCGTCTTCCTCAACATGCTCCTCGAGGGCTTAGAGCTAAAGAGAGAATTTAAAGGAGCCAAGATTAGGGTTATACCTCAAGAGAGGGGGAAAAAGATCGTCTCTCTGGCAAAGGAACATAACGCCCACTAAACCGATATAGTCAAGTCCTCCAAGTAGATATTCGTGTAGCTTGCAAGTGTCTGATCCAGAATTCTCTTTTCTGGTGAACAAGGATTTAAAGGATATAGGCCATAACTTTTCGGGAAGCAGAGGGCTTGATCATTGTCAAATGTGGATGCGCTCATCAACGAGATTCTGAAACATAGACCCGAGCTCACAAGGGAGAGGGTCACTGAGTTAGCGACGAAGAGGAAGGAGGATCTCCCCAGCATCTCTGAGTACACGGCGATTCTTCTCGTCGCCGTCGATCTAGGTGTCAAGCTCTCCCTCGACGTACCCTCCTCCACTCCAATAGGGAGATTGGTTGAGGGGCTGAACAACGTGACCATTAGGGGTCGTCTTGTGTGGCTTAAAGGAGAGAAACAGTTTAAGAGGAGGGATGGGCAGACCGGCCTATTCATCAGGGGAGGACTGGGAGACTCCACCGGGCTTCGTGGCATCATCTTTTGGGACAGACCCCAGAAGAACCTGGAAGACTCAGGGGCTCTCGAAGGAAGCGTGGTAGAGATCTCCTTCGCCCGCACAAGGAGCTCCATCACAGGTGACTTAGAAATACATATCGGCTTAAGGAGTGAGGTAAAGGACCTCCCTGATGAAGATGAAAACTATCCTACGATGAAGGACTTTTTGATGCCTCTCTCCGAGGTCTCTCCAGACAAGCCTAGGGTACACACCTATGGTAAAGTGATGAGTGAGCCACTGGTAACCGAGTTCACGAGGGAGGGCGGTGAGAGCGGCGTTGTGGCACGCTACCGGATCACCGACGGGAGCATCTACCAAAGGATTGTCCTCTGGAATGAGGTCGTCGATGAGTACAGCTGGATCAAACCCGGAACGACCGTAGCCATCTTCAACGGGAGGCCGAAGCTAGGACTCAATGAGGCAGTTGAGGTGCATATAGGTAAGGTCTCTCACCTCACTCCTATGCCTGAGTTGAGGGCCGAGGTAAGCTACACTCCAACCTTACTAAAGGACCTGAAACCTGGCTTCAACATGGCAAGGGTCTATGTCCGTGTGGACGCCGTTGGGAAGAAACGGGTCTCCTCTACAAACAAGCCTATCGTTTCCATTCACGTCTCGGACTCCTCTGGAGACGCCACCATCACCTTCATAGGGAGAGGGTCTGAGGAGATTGGGAAGGTGTCCCCCGGAGCCCTCCTCTCGATAGATGGGATGCGTCTTCGTGTGAGGGGCGAGGAGTCCTACCTCCTCTGTGACGAATCCTCGAAAGTTGAACTCAACCCCATATCACCAGAGGGCTTCGATGTACCCCTCATCGATACCGACTTAACTCCGCTCGCCGATATCTCTGTCTTCCACAAAGTGGTCAACTTGGAAGGCGTAGTAGTGAAGGCCCCGATGGAGGAGGAGGCTTCTGTGTCAGGTTTTCAACCTATAGGTGAGCTCTACATCGAGCAGGACGGCAAGCCAGCGAAGATCACCTACCGGGGCTCTATAAGCGACTACGCTGTCGAGGAGCTGGAGGTTAACGATAGGGTGGAGATCTACGGAGCCTGGGTGGATGCGTCTTCCCTCATAGGTTCTGCACACTACCTACCTTTGAGGTTGAGGGCCTACTCGAGAATCAGAAAGGTGCAGAGGTAAGGCCTCTAGTCCTCGCAGAGCCTAAGTAACCTACGCCATCTCTCGTCCACATTCTTCTGTATATCTTCGACTACATGCTTAAACTCAGGTTTAAATAAATGTCTGAAGCGTCCCTGCCCCTTCAGATACTCCTCGACGGGTATCTGCTTCCTTGGTTTGAAGGTAAGTTTGTGTATACCGTTCTCAACCTCATAGAGGGGAAAGAAGTTGGTCATGACTGCTGTTCGCGCCATCTCGATAGATCTAGAGGGATCGGTTCGCCATCCACGGGGGCAAGGCGCGATCGCGTGGATGAAGGTTGGACCTGCTGTCTCCAGGGCCTTCTGGGCCTTCGTAATCAGGTCGTTCCAATAGGCTGGTGAAACCGTAGCTGCATACGGGATGCCGTGGGCCACCGCAATTTCTACCAAGTTTTTCTTCCACTCGGGTTTGCCAGGAACGACGCTGCCAGCAGCACTGGTGGTCGTGGCGGCGCCATGAGGGGTAGCCCCGGACCGCTGGATTCCGGTGTTCATATAGGCTTCATTGTCATAGCAGACGTATAGGAAGTTGTGTCCTCGCTCGAAGGCCCCTGACATGGCCTGAATGCCTATATCGAAAGTGCCGCCGTCGCCAGCCACGGCGATGACCTTTGCCTTTACCTCCACCCCCCTCCTGGCCATGGCTTTGTAGGCAGCCTCGATTCCACTAGCCACAGCGGCAGCGTTTTCAAAGGCGATGTGCACCCATGGTGTACGCCACGACGTGAAGGGGTAGATGGTGGTTGAGACCTCCACGCAGCCCGTGGCGTTGACGACGACAGGGGGTACCCTCGCAGCCTTAAAGATTTGTCTTAGTATGACTGGAGCGGCGCAGCCAGCACACAGCCTGTGTCCAGGTGCGAGTAACTCTGTTTCTGATAACTCCGTTAGGCGTACCATCTCACTTCACTCCGACAAACGTCACGGATTCTTCAACCACACCGGTCTCCGCAACCCTTAGAGCTCTTTTGAATATACTCTCCAGGTCGGTGGGAGTGATGTCGATCCCTCCCAAGCCATAGACGATGTCGAAGACCTTGGGTCTCGGCTTCCGATCATAGAACACGGCTCTCACGTCGCTGTAGAGTGCGCCTCCAGGGGCCCCTAGGCTAGACGCTCTGTCCATCACCGCCAGTGATTTCAGGTTTTCTGCTGCCTCGATGATCTCGTCCGTGGGAAATGGTCTGTAGGTGCGGAGCTTGATGACGCCAACAGCCTCCCCTTCCCCCCTCAATTTATCCACGACGGTTCGCGCCGTTCCAGCTGTGCTTCCCATGCAAAGAAGCGCAGTTTCGGCATCCTCCATCATGTACTCCTCAAGGTGTCCATAGCTTCTTCCGCTGATCTCCTTGTAAGCCTGCCCAACCTCCTCTATCTTCTCTAGGGATCTCTTTATGGCCTCGTCATGTTGTAACTTGAACCCGAAGTAGTATTCGGGCAGAGCTAAAAGGCCGATGCTAACAGGTTTCTCAGGGTCTACAGCATAGGGATGGATCTTCCCTTTCAACGGGAGAAATCGGTGTACGACTTCATCGTCGAGTGCGTTGACCCCCTCCATAGAGTGAGAGATGATGAACCCGTCGAGACAGACCATCACCGGTAGGAGTATATCTGGGTCCTCAGCGATCTTGAAGGCTTGGATCGTGTTGTCATAGGCCTCTTGGGCGTTCTCGCTGAAGAGGATGATCCATCCACAGTCTCTAGACCCCATGACGTCTGAGTGATCGCAGTGGATGTTTATCGGTGCTGAGAGGGCGCGGTTAGCGACGCCCATGACTATGGGGCACCTACTGCTGGAAGCAATATAGAGCATTTCGTGCATGAGGGCGAGGCCTTGGCTAGCCGTCGCCGTGAAGACCCTGGCACCTGCCAAGCTGGCGCCGACGCAGGCGGACATGGCCGAGTGTTCTGACTCCACGCAGATGAACTCAGAGCCGACTTCCCCGTCTGCGACGTAATCACTGTATCTCTCGACCATGATAGTTTGAGGGGTAATGGGGTAAGCGGCCACCACATCTACGTTGCTTTGCTTAGCCGCGTAAGCCACAGCCTCATCCCCAGTTAACCCTATAATCCTGCTCATCTATCTATTCCTCCACCATCTCTATGGCACCTATCCTACACTCCTCGGCGCATATTCCGCAGCCTTTACAGAAGTCATAATCAATCTCGACGACTTTCTCGACCTTTCTAATGGCGGCATCTGGACAGTAGATCCAACAGATCAGGCACCTTGTGCACTTATCTTTGTCTACTACAGGTCGATGGGTCCTCCAGTCCCCTGTCTTGAAACGGATACTGGAGCCGGGGTAGGGGATTACCCCCATCATGGGCCGCTCCTTCCATTCAGCCTCACCCTTATACAGTCTCTCTTCGTTCATCCTCCACTCACCTCTTCGAAGGCTCTCTTGATGGCCTTGAGGTTCCTCTCTCCAAGAGAACCTGAAAACCTCTCTCTGGTGACCTTAACAACTGAGTCCATAGAGACTAAATCCGTAACCCTGAGGAGAGTCCCTAGCATAGGAGTGTTGAAGAAGGCTCTGCCCAACTCGTCGAGGGCGATTCTTGTGGCGTCGACTGTGTAGACCCGCAAGTCGTCTGCATCCAACTCCTTCTTGAGAGTAGAGGCCTCCTCCTTAGAGTTGATGATCAGCGCTCCTCCCTTTGGGAGGCCCTCTGTGACATTCACTTGGCCCAGAAGAGTTGGGTCTATGACTATTACGATATCAGGATTGTAGACAGAGCTATGAGTATCGATATATTTATCACAGATCCTTGTAAAGGCCCTTATAGGGGCCCCCATCCTCTCGGGGCCGAACTCAGGAAAGGCCTGCACATACTTGCCCTCGTGGAGGGCCGCCCTAGCCAAGAGCTCGCTAACTGTGACGACGCCTTGTCCGCCTCTGCCGTGCCACCTGACTTCTATGAGAGTTTTCACTTCCCTCACCAACAAGATAGAATTTTATCAAGTTTTTATTAAGTCCACTTTTAAAAAATCATTTAGATTTGATATACTGTCTATTTATGTCTCTCTCAATAACTTCCTAAGTAGATGAGAAAAGGAGCTGACCTGACTAAGATAATATACTCCTAACTGCTTTTCTCTAGAACTTCCACCAATCTTGAGATAGCCTTCTCCACATTTTCTGTTTGGGTGGCGAAGGACATTCTTACATAACCTTCTCCATAGGAACCAAAGCCTGAACCAGGTGTCAAGACGACTCCCGCCTCTCTCACAAAGAACCTTACAGCTACCTCAGAACTCATACCCAGTTTCGTAATGTCGAGGAAGACGTAGAAGGTTCCCGTAGGCCTCACAGCCAGCTTTGTAACGTCACTTTTCTCTAAAGCTTCGAGAATGATTCCTCTATTCGTCTCATATACCTTTTGCCACTTGTCCATAAAGTCGTGAGGGCCAGTCAATGCTGCGTAGGCAGCCCACTGGGCAACGGAGTTTACACAGATGTTGATTGTGTGATGTATCTTCGCAAAACTCTTTACAAAGCTTGCCTCAGCGGCTAGGTACCCTACCCTCCAGCCTGTCATGGAGTAGCTCTTGGAAAAACTGCTAATCGTGAGAGTGAGGTCTTTCATTCCAGGTAGAGAAGCAACACTTGTATGCTTTACTCCGTCGAAAAGAATCTTCTCATAGCATTCGTCGGTCACAACCGGAATTCGGTGTCGAAGAGCAACTTCAGATATTGCCTTAAGGTTCTCCTCTGAAATAACTCCGCCTATGGGGTTGTTAGGAGAGTGAATGAAGATAGCCTTCGTCTTCTCGTTGATATGCTTTTCAAACTCTTCAGGTTCAAGGGTAAGATCATCTCTTAGATCGAATGGAATTATGATCGGTTTTCCACCAAGAATTTCGGTGTTGATTACATAGGGCGGATAATATGGTGAAGGGACTATAACTTCATCTCCAGGATCTATGAGTGTCTTCAAAGCCACGTAGACTGCTGCTTGGGCACCATTCGTGACAAATACTTCGGTCTTTGGATCTACTTCAATACCATTTTCCCTCTTAAGCTTCTCCGCTATAGCTTCTCTCAGCTGAAAGATGCCTGGCTGCGGTGTATAAGCTGTATATCCTCCATCTAAGGCTTTCTTCGCCGCTTCTCTTATATGTATAGGTGTGTCAAAATGTGGTTCACCCATATTCAGATAAACCGCCTCTTTCTGGAGGCCTAAATCCACAACGTAATCTAGAATAGCGTAGAAGGGTGAAACCGGCATCCTTTTCAAATATCCTGCAACCTTATCTGACACAGTCAAACTCAATAACACCTTTAAGAAACTGATCTAAGATCATCTTAATCAATCTTTTACATGTAACTCTACATCTAAAGGTATGAATTTGCAGACCCTCAGTACTAATTGCCCTATGTTCATTGAAGTAAATGCTGAAGAACGCTGATATTCATGTTGGTACTTCTTTTACATTTCAGTATAGTGAATCTATTCTCCGGGTATCTCATCCTCGTCAAGTATCAGCCTCATTGTGTCGGCGTCGGGAGGCATGTGCTGCAAGAAGTCTTCCGCTGCTCTACGAGGTTCTCTGCTCCTAATGATGTACCTGCCCACAACGATAATATCTGCTCCTTTACTCAATGCCTCATTCGAGGTCTTGGGGGTGATGCCGCCCGCAACAGAAACCATTTTCGTAATTTTCTTAATCTCTGAGATGTCACCCCATTTGGTCTCCAGGGGTCTATCCTTCTCCCTAGCTGCTGTCTCCACATCTACACTTCGATGGAGGAGCGTTATATCAGGTTTTACCTTGAGGGCTTTAAGCCTAGCCACGGGGTCTAGGACGTTCATCATGTCGAGGATCGAGTAGATGCCCTGCTTCTGAGCCTCTTGGATGGACTTCTCAATGGATTCGTTCGAGGCAGCTCCCAGAATGCAGACGGCGTCAGCCGTGGCGTCGGCCGCCTCCTTGACCTCGATTCTCCCAACATCCATAGTCTTGAGGTCGGCGACGATGAAAGCATCCTTCCTAATCTCTCTTATCCTCTCGATGACGCCCACACCATTCTTTTTGATGAGTGGAGTACCTGCCTCAAGGAGAATCCTCTCTCTATAAGGGAGGTCTGTAATAACTCTCCCGGCGGCCTCCGTAGAGTCTAAGTCTAAGGCCACTTGGAGGTAAGGTGGATTCCATAGCCTCTGGACCTTGAAGCCCATGATAGGGTGAGTTGATCTGTCTTTCTCCCTGAGAACTTTATCGATCGAAGGGTAGTGTTGAAGAGCCCTCCTTAGCGCTGTCTTTGTGGCGCCATAGTTGTACTGATAGATCTTTCTGTAGTTCTCAGCTTTGGGGTGGATGAAGACAGAGGCTATCACCACCCAATCTTCACACTTCTCTTGAGGTATGATTCCCTCCTCGACAGCATCGGCCACAGCCCTTGCAACAGCGGTCTGTGCCGGCCCAAATATTTTATTTGCATCCTTCATACCTCTAACCGTCACCTTCGGAATTAGCAAGGTGCTGGGCTTCACTGGTAGGTTGGGCCTGATCACAGAGAGTAATGGCGTGTGGCCGGTAGATAGCTTAGAGAAAGCGTTTGTAAAAGCGATGCCGGCAGGTCCTCCCTTATCACCAACGATTAGATCTACGTGGGCAACTTCGTCTCCGGATCCGATGAGCGCCTCACCCACAAATATCTCATCTGCCACTTTAATTCCATCCTCCAATCATTGCTTATAGTACAAGATATAAAAGTTATGGGGTAAGAAAGGATTCTAGCTTTTACCCCAAACATTGAATGTGTTGGATCGCCACTCATATCTTTAAAAACCGCATAAAGTTTTTCCCCAAGATTTTTTCAATGGTTTCCGGCTTCAACTTCAATTTCTTGAAGTCTTCGAGCCAACGCTTCGGATTTAAAAATGGGTAGTCTGTTCCAAAAAAACACTTGTCCTCTAGGAACCTAGTGTTGAGATAAGTCTTCAACGTTGCAGGGAAGTATCTCGGATACCAACCTGATAGATCCATGTAGACGTTTCCTTTGTGCATGACTACTGCGATCTGCTCCTCCACCCAGGGCCACGCCGGATGGGATATGAAGACCCTGAGCTCCGATAGCTCTGAGGCCACTTCATCTACGTATAAGGGGTTCGTGTGAGTCATTTTCACCCCAAGACCTCCCTTCAGGCCCATGCCGATAGCTGTTAGGCCCCCATGGATTAATACGGGTACATCTAGCTCTATGCATTTCTCGTAAAGAGGGTAGAAGCGCTTATCGTTTGGGTAGAAGGCTTGGACTCCAGGATGCAACTTCAACCCGGTTAGCCCTAGTTCTCTTACGCATCTCTCTAACTCCTTCACGGCCGAACGTCCCTTCCACGGGTCGACGCAAGCGAAACCTATCAACCTGTCAGACCTCGCCTCCACCATCTCTGCAATTTTATCGTTTGGAATCTTAGGTAGTCCCGTGGCGGTCTCGGCGTCCCAACCCAGAATGAGGAGCTTGTCCACACCAGCCTCAGAGAACTCGTCAATGAGCTTCTCGAGACTTAGACTCTTCTTCTGAACGCCAAAATATCTGAAGATTTTATCTACGTGTGGTAACGCGTCGAAGAACTCTTTGATGGGAGGATGAACATGAGCGTCTACAACGATCATATGGTCAGCGCCTCACCAAGAACTAAAAGGTTAAATCTTTTTGGGATATTAAGGCATATGAAGAAAATTACCGTTGGATGAGAGAAGAGTACTTAATTATCAATCATCAACTCCACAACCCTTATAGATCGGACCTGTAAAAGGATCAGTGAGGTGGAAGTGAATGGACATCAGATGGGATAAGAACCGACAGTTCGCTGAGAACATATTCGAGACTATTGGCAGTACACCTCTAGTGAGGCTTAACAAGGTCACAAAGGACGTTAAACCCCAGATCTTGGGAAAACTCGACCTCTTCAATCCTTCAAGCAGCCTGAAGGACAGGATCTACTATAGGATGATCAAAGAGGCTGAGAAGAAGGATCTACTTAAGAAGGGAATGAAGATCATCGAAAGCAGTACCGGAAACGCCGGCATCGCCTGCACTTTCGTAGGGAGGCTGTTGGGATACGATGTAACCATAGTCCTACCCGCTGGCATGAGCGAGGAGCGATATAAGATCTTGGAAGCCTATGGTGCGGAGGTCATCACTACTCTCGGCGGTGAGAGCGACGTGGACCTCAGCCTTCAGAAAACGAAAGAGATCCAGGAGGCGAACCCTGGTGTCTACTGGGAGCCTAAGCAATATGACAACCCCTACAACGTAAGAGCCCACTATGAGACCACCGGACCTGAGATCTGGGAGCAGACGAACGGGGAGGTGGACGTTTTTGTGGCTTCACAGGGCTCCGGAGGTACGTTGACGGGAGTGGGCCGCTACCTCAGAGAGATGAAGCCAAAGGTCAAACTTTTCGCTGTGGAGCCTGCAGAGGCCCCGATGCTTTCTAAAAGACTATGGGGATCCCATAAGATCGAGGGGATAGGTGACGGGTTTGTCCCCCGGAACCTAGACCTCAGCATCTTGAACGGAGTAGTTACCACCACCTCAGAAGAATCGATCCGGATGGCCCAGCAGCTGGCCCTGGAGGAGGGTATTTTCTGTGGAATCTCATCAGGCTGTAATGTTGCTGCAGCACTCAAGGTGGTAAGGAGAATCCCCGAGGTTGGAATGATCGTCACTATGATCAACGACACGGGTCAGAGGTACCTCTCTACTGAGCTCTGTGGCGTGCAAAAAAAGCTGGAGATCCCCGAGAGGGAGCACCCAATGGACAAATATACGAGGACACAGCTAGACAAGTATCAAGAAGGATGGATCATTATAGACTAGAGAATGTACGCGGAAGCGAGGCCTTAGTCTTGTGATTTTTCACCACTTCTAGGCCGATGTCGCTGAAAATCTTGTTATAATTCTATTTTTGT
>JABAOH010248533.1_pt1 | contig 18740 bp, 22 predicted proteins | sample 7062181 | NCBI WGS metagenome assembly JABAOH01 (sample SAMN14538630, study PRJNA623070) | marine sediment metagenome | biome: marine biome [ENVO:00000428]; feature: marine pelagic biome [ENVO:01000023]; material: deep marine sediment [ENVO:00002113]; isolation source: pool of 5 deep marine... | reverse complement strand
CACCATACCAGTCCATTTTTAACAATGTGTCAATCTTTCCACCTTCCAATTTGATGTTATTTATTACAAACGGATTATCACTATATCCGCTGATTGATATTTCCAATAAAGTTGGATGCAGCAATTTAGATTGAAAATAAAATGATGTATCCTTTAAGTTGCTCAAACGAAATGTCGTAAATTCATTTTGGTTACATCCATAATTTAATGCAATTATTGTAAAACCTATAGGAATAAGCTTCTTCATATAATTTATTAATTTGTTGGAACTAATTGTGTAACTCCAGGTATTATCTGACTATTTGCATCTAATGGGTCAAGTCTTCGCAGTTCACCGTTTTGGACTTTTTGCATAAGGTTGATTACTAATGCTTCTTTAAAAAAATGTCCTACTTGACCTTGAGTTTGTAAGTAAACAAATTGGTCTCTACCAACTTGATACAATTGTTAAACAAGTCCATTTGATTTTCCAGTAAAGGGTTATTAGGTATAAGTTCATGTGCATCCCCTAGTTGCTTAGCTAAAGCAACTCCTAAAACTTTTGCATTCAACCCACTGAACAATGCGTGTCTAAATGTGTCCCCATTTCCATTGTGTACAGAGTTTTGATACAAGTCCTGTGCTTTATCTAATGCATATTTGGCATTATACAAATATTGCAATTGATTTATTCTTGACAAGTTATCAAAAATTTGCAATTCCTGTGTTGACATTTGATTGCGATAATCATTTTCAAATTGAAGGATTTCAAATGTTTCAGGATAATTTGAAGGATCAAAATCGGGATCATATCCCCCACCGCCACCCCCGCCCGTCCACCACTAACTCCAATCAGGTTCAGTGGGGCCGCCACCAATTATTCCTCCACCCGGATTCCAGGGAAAATAAGGATAACCTGTTCCATAATCCCACCAATTGCCATTGGTATTTCCGGTGCCACCAACACCATCTATAATATTATCCTTGGGTGTTGCACAATTACAACTTCCCCTTCCTGTGGGTGGAGTGGTGGGCAGTTGCTGATTGAAAATATGGACTGTGATTTTTCTCGTTTGCCTGAATTGCATAAATACTTTTTTTGTAGGCAGTACTTTACCACCTTTCAATTTCTAAAACTTTAATATTTTTCCACTTGCCGTTTTGTTTGTTAAATAAATACACCTTAGTATATCCTGCCTTTGATGATTCAGAAATTGTTAAAGTAATAATTGCTCTGTCATTTGAAACGAAAGGTCTGTAAAATCTTATCTTACCAACCATTTTACTACAACGGTTTTTGTTTATTTGTTCAACAGTAAATAAGTTAAATCTTCCTGTCTTTTTTAACTTTGTTAACTCTATTTTATCTATACTCAAGTCTGCTCCGTCCAAAAAGAGTTTTTCAAAATCAGTTATTTTTTCACTGCGTAACATATTTTGAATTGACGAGGAAAGTTCAGTAGGCATACCTAAAGTCGTATCAATTTCTATACAGAGATTTTCTAACTTAAGTTCATTTAATGTATCGTTGGGGATTTGAATTAAACGCCCTGTTCTATATGCAGCCGTATCGACCAACTGCAAAAAATTGTCATTTACCAATTCGTAAAAGGTTTCCTTGGAACTCACTTTGCAACCGATGATGCAGAGTATAAAAATGACTAAAATTAGAATCATTCTCATATTAAAAGTATTGACTAAATTTAAGGACTACGGTACCTGCATTATCATCATCAACAATAACGTTAAAAGCATCTCTTTCGAAACCGTAACCAAAATCATAGACGCCTTCGCTAATGTTATTTTGTGTTGTTCCGAGGTGTATATATTCATGCAATATTGTTACAGCTAACAAAAAAGCAGTAGCTTCCTGTGTACTTTGCAAGTATGCTTGTTCAAGCCCACGTACATAGCTTGCCCTAATGTGGAGAGTTTTATTACCATTATTTTTATTGTAAAAACCGAATCTACCAGTCATTTCTTCAACTTTGATAGTTGGTCCTTGTCCAATGGTTAAATGATTCAGAATTTTTTGTTTACTAAAGCCTGAATACGTTTGTAATGCATTTAAAACCTTTGGATTATTTTTTACGAACGTTTTTAGATTCTTTACCATATCAGTAAATCTCGGGTAATTAGTTTCATAATTATCGGCTGGGTCAAATTGAAAATCAGGTTCGTTTAATGGGTCAGGGTCATTGAAACTAGTTCCATCGTCACCTATGAAAGTCCACGTAAATGGCGGCACAGCATAGTCGTTGTAAGATGGGATGTAAGAACCGCCACCCCCACCCGTCCACCACCAACTCCAATCGGGTTCAGTGGGGCCGCCACCAATTATTCCTCCACCCGGATTCCAGGGAAAATAAGGATACCCCGTTCCATAATCCCACCAATTACCATTAGTATTTCCGGTGCCACCAACACCATCTATAATATTATCCTTGGGTGTTGTACAATTACAACTTCCACCACCTGTACAATCAATAATGATGGTTAAAGTTACAGAGTAACTTTCTGTAATGTATATTGTATTCCCATCAAGGGTAACTTCTAATGAATACGAAATCGTAACTTCTATGCTCATTTCACAACCACCACCCACCATTGTTCCGTTCAATGATTGCGTGCTATTGGCGCTGTTATTCCTTGTAGCATGAAATGCTATCTCCACATTTTTTATTTTGCCCGATACAGGTGATTCAATAGTAATTCCATCCCGATTATTTACCGTTTGCTCAAAATAACCAAAAACTGCCTGCGTATTTAATAAATTATTTTTTGCAATTGAAGTTTTTGGTCTGATTGCATTTAATGAATCCCGATTATACAACCGGTAAGTATATAAACTATCATTGTGTTTATAAGCCACTATGTATGACTGTATGGTATTAGTATTTTGCGCTTGTAATGGTATAAAAAATATGCCCTGACTGCCTTCGGTTTTATTACTTTGCGTGTATTTTACAGTGTTACCTGTTGCATTAACCCCATAAGTAGATAATTGATTACCTGAGTTAGAATGATTGCTGCTATATATTACTTTGTCCCATCTCGGTATCCCATTTTTCCTTACAAACGCAGGTAAAAAATGAAACATACTATCCTGCCTTCTAATATCAGCAGCTAATTTTTTTATGGCAATGTCCGCTGTAGTACCGGTATTAAAAAACTGTTGTTGTAATTGCGCATAATTGGGGCTTTTTATATTGGGCAAACTGTCATATTTGCGGCAACCAAACAAAAAACTAACCATGATAAAAAGCATAAAAAGATAACAATTGCTACACCATTTGTAAGCCCTATTGGTAACATTTTTGACTAATTGCGTGTTTCGCAAATGCTGCGGGGAGGGAGGGGTAATCAATACTTTCATAGTAAATTGATTTTAGTTATGTTAAAAATAATTAAATTTTAATAGAAATAAAATTATTTTTATATTTTTTTAAGTTTTTTCTACCCAATAACCAACCTTTATCCGGGCAACTACGACTCAACAGCATTGCGCAACGCTGTTGAGTCGAATAGGTATCGAAGCAGTATGGAACTCCTACACTATGAAATGAATGGATGTTCCATAGGTTCCGACGGTTGTAGCTTTAGCGTACCTCTGGCAATTCTTTCCAGCGGGAGGTATAGCGGGGGCTGCGCAGTTCCTGGCGCATTTTCCAATTGCGGCCGGTTCCACCGGCCGCAAAATGCAACACATCATTCCGCATACTTCCATTAATATTATCCATTACCTCCATTAATTTACCATTGGCATTACCGGTTGCCGGTACAAATAAATTGCCGGGTGGGGCTTCAGCTGGTATAATACCACTTAACAGCACCCCTGCTTTCTTGTATATTTTGCCGGGTGCATACAACTGCCCGGCTAATTGTAAAGCAGGCTTTATTAGCTCATTTGTATTAGCAGTAGCATTGGGCAATACCACTGAAGCACTTACCGAAGAACCATGCCTAAAATGGGCACCCGGTAACTGCTCAGCCTTATATACCATAAATACAGTAATAACCGATGCCACACTTTTTTGTCGGCGCAACTTTTCGGCAGCACGGGCTATATAAGTTGCCACTGCCTCTTTTACCTGCTGTAATGCTGTAACAGGTACACCAAACATGCGGGTAGTAGCAATCATTTTTTTGGTAACCAATTCATCGCCCAGCCCAATAGCCGGTTCGCCATTTAGCTCTTTTAATAACCGGGCACCCACAACCCCACCCAACTGTTTGCGTACCCAATTTTCGGGCATAAGGCTTAGTTGCAGCGCATCATAAATACCAAAACTGTTCAACTTTTCGGCATAACGGCGGCCAATACCCCAAATATCGCCTACCGGTGTTTGTGCCAGTGCCTGCTGTATCACTTGAGGCGTGTCTAACACATACACACATTGGGTGGCTTGTTTATTTTTTTTGGCTATATGGTTGGCCATTTTACTCAGCACTTTAGTAGGGGCAATACCCACCGATACTGAAATACCCGTCCACCGCTCTACTGTTTTCCGTATGTGCAAAGCCAATGCTTTATAATCGGTAGTCCTCCAACCCGATAAGGCTAAAAAAGCCTCATCTACCGAATACACTTCCGTATTTAGTTCGCCCACCAAAAAGCGTAGGGTATCCATTACCCGCTTACTCATATCGCCATATAAATTGTAGTTAGATGAAAAAGTGGTTACCCCATATTGTTCAATCAATGGTTTGGCTTTAAAATAAGGGCCGGCCATTTCTACCCCCAGCCGCTTAGCTTCATCGGTTCTACTAATAATACAACCATCGTTATTGCTAAGCACTACTACAGGCCGGTTCCATAAATCGGGCCGAAACAAACGTTCGAAACTGCAATAAAAACTATTGCAATCAACAATGGCATACCATGTATGAATGCTTTTTAAATTATTGGCTGCCGAAGTTTCAGGCATTACATTATTGGCTTGCATTGTATTCATACCACAATAAAAACAAACGGAATAATAAAATAAACAAACACCCGATACCCATTGCCCGGAACGATGAAGTGATTGCGACGCAACCGGCGATGCCACGAAGTACCACCGCCGGTACCATAAATTATAACAAATGAAATTTACATAGCGGTACCTGATTGCCGTAATTGGGTTTGTATTTTAATAAAACCCATTCTGTTGCCGTAAAAGCAGCATAAAATACCTGTTGTGCATAATGGGTTATGGCTTTGCGATACACATTGGGTGGCAATGCTGCAGCAAGAGGTATATGGGGGCGCTGTATGATTTGCATTTTTGGAAAGCCATTATCCAAAATATAATTGGCTATGGGCTGTAATGCCTGTACCCATTGCCCAAAAGCCATATACTCTTGCAGCCGCACATACACGCTATGTTCAGGCATACCACTGTAATTGTTAAAGGTTAAGGGCAACGACCGCAGTATGCCTGCAATACGATGCAGGTAACGCAACAATGTGTCTTCTAAAGCTTCATCGGCTTTAAAACTCGCCATGATTAAACGGGGCGTACTGCATACATATCCATATTGCGCCGTAAAAAACGCCTGCTGCTGCAACAGCATCTGGGTAATACAATCAGGTAATACAACACACAAACTGTACTGATACACCGTTTGTTGAAGGGTGCCCACAGGGGCTACAGGTAAATGAACGACATCCATAAAACAAATTTTTTTATACCAACAAATTTAGCATAAAATTGCTAAATAATTTAGTTAACTGCAAAATATATTTTATGATAGATAATATAGCGTACACACCTGCCTACCGGGGCAGTAAAGACTTTACCCAACACCAGGTACCTACTGCCAATGCCAATGGTCTTAGCGCTGCAGCCGATGATTATATGGAACGGGGTATTGACCTGAATGAACAACTGATTATGAACAAACCGGCTACCTTTTTTTTCCGTATGAACGGTGATGCCATGACGGAGGCCGGCATTCATAGTGGCGATGTATTAATTGTTGACCGAAGCGTTGCTATAGCCTCAGGTAAAATAATTGCAGCCGTGGTGAACGGTGAGCTATTGGTGCGGAGGCTGCAGTTAAACTTTAACCATGCTACCTTACTGGCCGAAAACAGTCGTTACGCCTCTATTGAAATTACCGAATTTAGTGAGCAGTACATATGGGGTGTAGTTACCTGCGTTATTCATATTTTAGAAAAGGGGTTATTATCGGGTGGCACTGTTGGCAAAACAAACAGCAATAACAAAAAAGGCATTCATTATTAATATTGTAGCCGGCTACTGCTTTACCATGTAGCTGTTGTTGCGTCGCACACTTGTACGGCAACAACACAAAGCGCACACACAAATACTAACGTATATCAGCTGACGTAATGAACGGTAGTTATCTGAAATGCGATTCATTCAACTATTTAAACTAAAAAGTATGATAAATAATAACCCCAATCAACATCCTGCACCGGCAAAAAAAGGGGCAGCCATACAGTACCTAAAAGGCAGGGGCGCCCAAATAAACACGCCCAACCATTTTTTACAAAATAATACAGAAAAATTACATGTTGAGGCCATAGACGATTGGGAAATAACAGGCAGTGCTACACAATACATGATAACACAGTCAACCGGTATTGTAAACAAAGTAGATAGTCCCGATGTGGGTATGTGGTACAGTATGAATCCGTACCAGGGTTGCGAACATGGCTGTATTTACTGCTATGCCCGTAATGTGCATGAATATTGGGGCTACAGCGCAGGTATTGATTTTGAAAGTAAAATATTGGTGAAACAAAATGCCCCCGAACTGTTACGCAAATTTTTAATGAAACCCGGTTGGCAATGCCAGCCCATTTCACTCAGCGGCAATACCGACTGTTACCAGCCGGCTGAACAAAAATTTAAACTTACCCGGCAATTGCTACAGGTTTGCCAGGCTTTTAACCAGCCGGTAGGCATTATTACCAAAAACGCTGCCATACTGCGCGATATTGATATTTTAAAAAATATGGCTGCTAAAAATTTAGTGAGTGTATTGGTGAGCATTACCTCACTCAACGAACAACTGCGCAGCGTAATGGAGCCACGAACTACTACTGCGATGCAGCGTTTGCGTATTATTGAAACATTGAGCAAGGCCGGCATACGGGCGGGTGTAATGCTGGGGCCAATGATACCCGGCTTAAATGAACACGAAATGCAAAGTATTATGGAACGGGCAGCAGCAGCAGGTGCCAGCTTTTCGGCCTATACATTTATACGCCTGAATGGTGCAATAGCCACGCTATTTCATGACTGGCTATTTAAAAATTTTTCCGACAGGGCCAATAAAGTGTGGCATTTAATAGAACAGGCACATGGCGGTAAAGTAAATGACAGCCGGTGGGGTATTAGAATGCGGGGCGAAGGCCCCATTGCTGCCTTGGTGCAACAGCAATTTAACACCTACAACCACAAATATGGACTGAATGCAGAAAAATGGCATTTATCCACCCAACATTTCAACAGGCCCGGTACACAGGGTACTTTATTTTAAGATTGGGCATGAAATTATCAAAAAGATATATCCGTTTTTCCACATTTGGCCATTGTCTGAATAGCTACCGTTATCTTTATACTGAAAATAAATAGCATCATTTTTGCATCCATTCTATAAAAACAAAGCCGAATGAAAATTACTTTTTTCTCTACACAACCTTACGATAAAGAATTTTTCATAAAAGGAAATACCCATTATGGTTTTGAATATACTTTTTTTGAAACGCATTTAGGTCCACACATTGTGCAGGCTTTAGAACCCACCGATGCCATTTGTGTGTTTGTAAACGATAAGGTAAATGCAGCAGTAATAGCAGTTCTGGCACAAAAAGGCGTAAAAGTAATTGCACTGCGCTGTACCGGATTTAATAACGTTGATTTAGAAGCAGCAAAAGCACACCAAATACGCGTATGCAGGGTACCGGCCTATTCGCCTGAAGCAGTGGCAGAACATGCATTGGCCATGATTCTTACCTTAAACAGAAAAACACATAAAGCCTATAACAGGGTACGTGAACAAAATTTTTCGATTAACGGATTGCTTGGCTTTACCATGAAAGAAAAAACAGTAGGGGTAATTGGAACAGGACATATTGGAGCTGCTTTTTGCACCATTATGACGGGCATGGGTTGCCGGGTACTGGCTTATGATATACAAACCAACCCAAAACTGGCTACTATGGGCATAACGTACCTGCCATTGGCTCAGGTGTTTGAACAGTCAGATATTATTTCACTACACTGCCCGCTTACGCCACAAACACATCACCTCATTAACATGACAACTTTGCAAATGATGAAAAAAGGCGCCATGTTAATTAATACCAGTCGTGGCGGATTAATTGATACAGATGCTGTAATTGCAGCCCTAAAACAACAACACCTGGGTTATTTAGGCATTGATGTATATGAACAGGAAGAAAATATATTTTTTCGTGATCTCTCAGAAAACATCATTACCGNNATTGGTAACAGCACATCAGGCGTTTTTTACAAAAGAAGCATTGGAAGAAATTAGCCATATTACTTTAACCAATGTAGATGCATTATTGCACCATAAAAATTTTACGAACCAAACAGCGTTATTAGTATAAATACTATCAATACATTAACCTTTACCATTAATTTTACCGCATGAAGGCACTACTGAAATATAGCTTGGCATTTATAACCGTACTCTTTATTTTTATGGCATGTACCAAAGAGTATAGTTTTGAAACCGGAAAAGGATACAGTGGTACCGCTATTGGCTCTCTGCAAGATACGGCCGGTAATTGCCAAAATGTATATGTAAATGGTACTTACCTGGTAGATAGTGTGTTAACAGATAGCAATTATATTGTGGTTACAGCCAATATTATTTCGCCGGGTAAATATTATATTTTTACTGATACCGTAAATGGCTTTTGGTTTTATGATTCGTCTATTGTTTTATCAACCGGTACCCAAACTATTAAGTTAAAAGGTTATGGCAAACCTATTTTACCTATTGATGCTAATTTCACCGTTACTTTTGGCAGTTCGGTTTGCCAGTTTACCATACCCTACAACACATCAGTAATAGGCAACTATTTTCCCACCACCGTTGGCAGTTACTGGACGTACAGCGACAGCCAGTTAAATGATACCATTTCTACCCATGTACTTCCTATTGTAGCCACTGTTACCAATACAGGGCAATCGTATGCCGTTTTTACAGACCGTTTGGGCGATACATCGCTATACAGAAGAAGCGGCAATACTTATTATACTTATGGATTGATATATCCTGATAGTTCATCAGGACCAGTAGAATATCCTTTTTTAAAAGCAGGTGTACCGACAGGAACCAGTTGGGACTCACCCATTGTTACAGCAAAAGTAGGCAGCCAATCTATAAAAGTAAAATACCATTTTACACTGTTAGGCAGTGGTTTAACAGCCAGCTATAATGGCAATAATTTTACCAATGTTATTAAAGTGCAATTAGATATACAGGCACTGGTACCACCTACCATTAACTATATGCTACAGCACAAACCTCTTATTTTTATTATGCGAAAGGAGATGGGCTTATTGCTATAGAAGTACCCGGCAGTACCACAGTAATGCCCTATAATTCAACCATTACACAATGGAAAGTAAATTAAAAATGATACTGCCTCTTTTCAATGAATGATACTATTGTACTAAAACAATTGTCGCAAGATTTAATTGATACCTTCAAACCCTTCCAGAGCAGAAAACTGGTACTATAAACTGTTTGTTTTTCAGTAACCATTTTAGATTTAATTTCGGAATGGTTTTACTTCTTCGGTTGCAGCAGCATTTTGCTGGGCATCCTGTTTCTTGTTGAAAAATTTATTTTGAAAAAGCAGCAAAATAATCACACCTACCGAAATAGAAGCATCGGCAATATTAAATACCGGTTCAAAAAATTCAAACCGTTCCCCCCCCCATACCGGGAACCATTTGGGATAATAGGTATCTACCAATGGGAAGTACAACATATCTACTACTCTGCCATGTAAAAAATGAGCATAGCCTGAACCGAAAGGCACTAATTTTGATACATTTTGTGAAAACACATCGCTGTTATCAAATATCAGCCCATAAAACATACTATCAATCAAATTACCCAATGCACCGGCATAAATTAATACTGCACAAATTATAAAACCATTATGGTATTGTTTTTTGATAAAATCTCTTAATAAAAAAGTACCCCACACTACTGCAACCAATCTAAATAAAGTTAAAATAATTTTTCCAAACCCTCCACCAAATTTCCATCCCCAAGCCATTCCCTCATTTTCAACAAAATGCAAGCGAAACCAACTACCAATTACATTGTGTTCCTCACCCGCATAATAATGCAGTTTTATATAAAATTTCAAAGCCTGATCGGCCAGAATGATGGCGGCTATCAGAATAATGACTTGTTTAGCTTTCACTGATTTTATTTTAAAGCGACAAAGATATAAGAATTGACTCTGTGATGGTAAATGATACATTTACTTAAGCTATCCATTTGCCAATAACTGGCAGCTTTTGCATTTCTCTGCGTTCTATTCTTAACACAAAAACAACAAAAGCAAGTAATAATGCAGTGGCAAAAGTATAGCTGAATAAAGTTTTGGTAATATATGCCGTTATGCTGTTATGCAGAAAAAACAATAAAACGGCAATCACCATATATGCCATTAATTTCTTCCAGGCATAAGGCACCCGATATTTTTTTTGTCCCCACACATAACTAATAATCATCATACTTCCGTAACAGGTAAAAGTTGCCCAGGCACAGGCCATAAAACTATAATGTGGAATAAAAATGTAATTAATTAGAATAGTGATGGCTGCGCCGGCTAATGTTATCCAGGCACCGGCCATGGTTTTATTGGTAACCTTATACCAAATACTGAGGTTATAATAAATGCCCAAAAACATATTGGCAAACAATAAAATGGGTACTACTTTTAATCCTGCCCAATACTTAGGACCGATAAAATGTTTCCATACCGGCAAATACAGTGCTACCACTAAAAACATTACAGAAATAATGATTACAAAAAATTTCATTACCCGGGCATATACCTTTTGCGGATTTTCGCTTTCGGCCTGTTTAAAAAAAAATGGTTCTGCACCCATTCTAAAAGCCTGAATAAACAAGGTGATTAAAATCGATAATTTATAGCAGGCATTGTAAATACCCACCTGTTCTTCTCTAAATGTTTCACTACCGGGTAACCACCAACGCAACATTAATCTATCAAAGGTTTCATTAATCATTCCACCCATGCCTGCAATCACTAACGGCATGGCATATATCATCATTTGTTTCCACAACCGAACATTAAACTTAAATTGTATTTTAACAATCTCTTTTGACAACAACAGCAATGTTACTGCCGATTGTACCACATTGGCAAATACAACATATACTATAGGATTGGTTTCAGGATTAAATACCAACACTACCCAACTTCCTTTAGGATGCTGCATTTGTTGCGGACAATACACTATAAAAAACCAGGTAATTAAAATATTCAATACAATGCCACTGATTTTTACAAATGCAAATTTCAATGGCCTTTCTTCCTGACGCAATTTGGCAAATGGAATGGTAGATAATGCATCTAAACTGATTACAATGATACTTAGTTGAACAATCGCCGGAAAGCCACTTAACCCTGTTACATTTCCTAAAACAGACTGATTCATCCAAAGTATTACTGAAAATAAAATGGTTGAAAAGAAGATCGATAATGCTGCGGTATCATAAATAATGGCTTTGTTTTCATCTTTCGAAGAAAAACGAAAATATGCCGTTTCAAAACCATAAGTAAATAACACATTTAAAATGGGAATAGCCGCATAAATTAATCCCATTTTTCCATAATCGCTGGTTTTGGCCAGTCCATAGGTTAATAGCGGGGTTAAAAGATAGTTGATAAACCTTGCGGCAATAGAACTTACCCCATACCACATGGTTTGTCCGGCTAATTTTTTGATACTGCTCAATAGTAATCCTTTTTATTGGGCGCTAAAATAACGAATCGATTACAGTAAGCACAAAGGTTTAGCAAATAGTTTAACAGTTCCATTTAATGCACATGCATAAAAGGAGGTGTAATGGTGTATCCGGGAGGAGCAAATCGCGGATCTTTTAAAAATGAACTATCCGTTAATGTATATAAAAAAGCGGTTAATTGTCCAATTTCATAATTCGATAAAGGCAGTTTGTTCCGTAATAAACTATCCGTAGTGGGGCCTACTATCATTGATTTTCGGTAATGATCAAATACATTAATTAGAAAAAAGAAACGTCCGTCATGCCCATAAGGCTGGGTAACAGCCACATTGCGCAGGCTGGGCACTTTAAACTTCAATGAATCGGCCGGATTACCGGTAATTTTCATACGGCCCATATCCTGCAGCACATCATCTGCCGGCAGTCCGGTATTGCGATAAGAAAAGTCGGTAAACAAAGGTTCTTTATGACAACTCGCACATTTTTGTTTAAAAATAGCATGGCCTAAACTTTCGGGTAAATTAAAATGAGCTTCACCACGCATTACTTTATCATATTTACTGTTGCTGCTCACCAGCATTAACTCAAACTGACTCAACGCCTGCATAATACGCTTAGTATTAATTTCTTTACTGCCAAATGCTTGTTTAAACAGAACCGGATATTCAGGATCGGAATTTAATTTTTTAATAATATTTTCTATACTTTCTGCCATTTCATTCGGTGCAGTAATAGGCGCCAGTGGCTGTGCATCTAAATGATTAATACCCCCATCCCACATGAATGCTTTTTGCCAGGCTAAGTTTTGCAATGCAGGGGCATTCCGGGTAGTAAGTGAATTATCATAGCCATGACTTAAATTATGATCGTAAGTAGCAAATGCTGCAAACTGTTGGTGGCAACCGGCACAGGGAAAATTACCATCCTTACTCAATCTTCCATCATAAAATAATTTTCTACCCAATTCAAAACCCTGGACGGTTAAAGGGTTTTCTTTAAAATTATACACAGGCTGCGGCCATCCGGGTGGTATTTTAAATACCAACGGTGTAGGCTTACTGCTATAAATGGTAAAACCGGTTGCAAATACAACAAACAATATAATGGTTAATATGGTTATTTGCCACTTCATTTACTTTACACACTTTCCTTTTGTACAATTATTCAACATGGATGATATGAAACATTTGCGCATAATTATCCGCTATTTGCATGGCCAACTTACCAGGCGAATGGCAAATAGGATGTTCTTGAATAGACAAAGGATGCGGCTTATTAAACCATGCCAATNNGGAAGGTTGAAATGAATAACCCGCAAAGCATTTTCATTGTGTTTATATCCGCCAATATGGTAAGTTACATAATGCGCCGGCGCTTTTGATGCAGGTGAATTACCTTCTAATTTTGCAAAAATGTAACCGGTATTCCAAGTCCAGAACATACCCCGCATAGGATCTAACGAACCGGTTTGTATACCACTTACATTTTTAATACTATCTACCCCAACCGTAAATGTAATAGAAGCAATATGTTGTGGCTTAACCGGTAGGTCAATTGCTTTAAAGGCCGCATCTGTAGCATTAATTAAATAATATTCATTTTTCAATGGAATTTCATGGCCATTATCATCTTTCAGCTGAATATGGCTTATGTAAAAAAGAAAGTTCCGAAATGTAACCGGCTCATTCAAAGCGGTGTGGTAGGTACTATCTAATAACACCAAAGGTTGTTGGCCGGCCAAAGCTACAAACTTCAACTGCAGGCTTTGTGCATACAATACCCATACACACATGGTACAAAAAACAAACAGTAAAAATTTTTTACACATAACTTCTTTATTCAGTATCGTTATTGAAATATTTTTTGCGCATCAATTTTAGGTTAGCCCTTTTTTGTTTGGCCATTGCTTTTCTTTGCTTAGAAACTGCAGTAGGTGTAGATGCAATACGTGCTTTTTTCTTCACCAATGCTGCATTTACCCAATCATTCATTTTTTGAATTACTAATGCTTTATTCTCTAACTGACTTCTTGCCTGCTGCGATTTTACTAATAAAAATCCTTCCTTGGTTATTTTGTGTTGTAAATGCCTGTTAATTTGCTGTTTCTGTTCTTCGGTAAACAATGCAGATTGCATTACCGGCCATCTGCCCTCTACCATTGTTTCTACTTTATTTACATTTTGGCCACCTTTGCCGCCACTGCGGGCAGTAGAAAAAATTATTTCATCCTGAATATTTATCTTCATATTCCAGTAAAGTTAAAACTTAAGTATCAACCACCATTATGCGTATCATTATTCAAAGAGTAAGTCAGGCATCTGTAACTGTTAATAACAACATCGTAGGTACTATTCAACAGGGTTTATTGGTTTTTGCAGGAATAGTAAATGAGGATAATCTGGAAGACATTGAATGGCTGAGTCATAAAATTGTACAATTACGTATTTTTAATGATGCAGCCGGATTGATGAATTTAAGTGTGAAAGAAATTGATGGCGATATTTTACTCATTAGTCAGTTTACACTCCATGCCGCCACCAAAAAAGGCAATCGTCCTTCGTTTATCAAAGCAGCCAAACCGGAAATAGCCAATCCCATTTTTGAGCAGCTAATACTTCACTTAGAACAAGCATTGGGCAAAAAAATTGAAAAGGGCATTTTTGGAGCAGATATGAAAGTAGCTTTGCTGAACGATGGACCGGTAACCATTTTTATTGATTCTAAAAACAGAGAATAATGAACCCATTCATTGTTGTGCCATGTTAAAAGATATCAGTAACCGTACAGATTTAATGTTATTGATGAAAACATTTTATGCAAAAGCCCTGAAGGATGATGTAATACAACATTATTTTAATGAAATAGTGCAATTAAACATGGAAAAACATTTGCCGGTGATTGTAGATTTTTGGGAATCAGTTTTATTTGAAACACCGGTATACAAAGGAAATGCCGTTGCTGTTCACCAACACCTGCATGAATTAGCACCCTTTACTAAAGCGCATTTTAATCAATGGTTACTTTTATTTAACCAAACTACCGATCAATTATTTTCAGGAAATATGGCCGAAAAAATAAAACAAAGAGCACAATCTATTGCCACCATCATTTCATTAAAAACAATTTATAAATAATTTAATCATGACAATTGCTGCCGCACAACAACAAATTGATGAATGGATAAAAACTGTAGGTGTTCGCTATTTCAATGAACTGACCAATCTGGGTATTTTAATGGAAGAAGTAGGCGAACTCAGCAGAATTATGGTGCGTAAATATGGCGAACAATCGTTTAAAGCCGGCGAAACTGAAGATGCATTAGGAGATGAAATGGCCGATGTATTGTGGGTACTCATTTGCCTTGCTAACCAAACCGGCGTAAACCTTACCGAAGCCCTGCAGAAAAATATAGAAAAGAAGACAAAGCGCGACAGCACCAGACATCTGAATAATTCTAAACTACAATAGCATAACAAACATTTGTTTGTTGAAAAAAAATTTCACTTCTATCACAGAACATTTGCATACAGTTATATTTGCACATTATGAGTACGCAACAAGACAATAGCTTTCAGACAATTATTGCCCATGCCAAAGAATATGGCTTTGTGTTTCCCAGCAGCGAAATTTATGATGGATTAAGTGCCGTTTACGATTATGGCCCTTATGGCAGTGAACTGAAAAAAAATATTAGAGACTACTGGTGGAAAAGCATGACACAACTACACGAAAATATTGTAGGTATTGATGCGGCCATATTTATGCATCCAACCACCTGGAAAGCAAGTGGGCACGTAGATAATTTCAACGATCCCATGATTGATAATAAAAACAGTAAGAAGCGTTACAGGGTAGACCATTTGATTGAAGCACATGCGGCCAAATTAGAAGAAAATGGGCAAGTAAAAGAAGCAAAGGCTTTATTGCAGGAAATGGATGCTTTATTATCGAAAGATGATTTTGCTAGTTTAAAAAATTTAATAGAATCCCATAAAATTGTTTGCGCCATTAGTGGCACTTGTAACTGGACCGATATCAGGCAGTTTAATTTAATGTTCGATACGAAATTAGGTTCTGTTACAGATGAGGCTGATACCATTTATTTACGACCGGAAACTGCACAGGGTATTTTTGTAAACTTTTTAAATGTACAAAAAACTGCCCGCATGAAAATACCTTTTGGAATTGCCCAAACCGGTAAAGCTTTCCGCAATGAAATTGTTGCCCGCCAGTTTATTTTCAGAATGAGGGAATTTGAACAAATGGAAATGCAATTCTTTGTTCGCCCTGGTACTGAAGGAGAATGGTATAAATACTGGAAACAGGCACGTTTACAATGGCACCTTAGCCTGGGTATACCTGCAGAAAAATACCGGTATCACGACCATGTTAAACTGGCGCATTATGCCAAAGAAGCCTGCGATATTGAATTTGAATTTCCGTTTGGATTTAAGGAAGTGGAAGGTATTCATTCTCGCAGCGACTTTGATTTAACGCAACACCAATTGTACAGCAAAAAAAAGATGCAGTATTTTGATGCTGATACAAATGTTGCTACCGGTAAGCCCTACGGCAATTATATACCGTATGTTATTGAAACATCTATTGGTTTAGACCGAATGTTTTTATTAATTATGGCACATGCTTACGAAGAAGAAACCATTACCAAAGAAGATGGTAGTACCGACAACAGAGTGGTAATGCATATTCCTGAAAAAATTGCACCCATTAAATTAGCTATTTTACCTCTCACCAAAAAAGATGGTTTACCTGAAATTGCACGTGATTTAATGGATGAATGCAAAAATTATTTCAGGTGTTTTTATGAGGAAAAAGATGCGATTGGTAAACGCTACCGCAGGCAAGATGCCATTGGAACACCATTTTGTGTAACAATAGACCATCAAACTAAAGAAGATAATACTGTAACCATTCGATACCGCGACTCGATGCAACAGGAAAGAATTTTATTGAGTCAGGTAAAAGACATTGTAATGAATGCAATATTTTAACATACAACTGCACCCATTAAAAAAGCCCGTTTTACGCATTTGTAAAACAGGCTTTTTTATAAAATTTAGAATCGTTTATTCGTCAAAATCTTCGGGCAAAGGTGTTTCTTCAGTGGCACGTTCTACTTCATAGCCGGCCAATTTTAAATCATCTTCCCGATTCTCATTCCATTCTAAAATAAAATTATTACGTCCTTCGCCTACCATCATTTTCATAAACTTTTGCTGCACCAACTCAAGAATTGAGAGAAACAGAAATATAGCATGTATACGGTTTTCGCATATTTCAAAAATATTTTCAAATGAAGCTGTTTTTTCTTTGGCCATAAATTCTAACATATAATCACGGCTACCCTCAATGGTATAGTTATAACGCACAACTGTATGGGTAGGCCTATTTTGCTTTTCCTGTATACGCAGCATTACCTTTTCAAATGTTTTCATCAATTTAAAAAGTGTAATAGTTTGTATTTCGGTTCCCTCACCTGCTTCTTCTGTTATAATAGCCATTTCTTTTGGCAGATTACCGCGTTTTGCCATCAACAAACGATTGGCTTCCATTTCTGCCATTTGAGCTGCGGCTTCTTTAAAACGTTTGTATTCCAGAATTTTATCTACCAATTCCTGCCGTGGATCTATTTCGTTGCCCTGTGCATCTATTTCTTTGCGTGGTAATAATAATCTGGCTTTAATGCGCATTAATGTAGATACAAATAGTATAAATTCACTACTCAATTCTATATTCAATTTTTCCTGCGCATGAATAAAAACCAGAAAATCGTTGATGATTTTAGTAATAGGTATATTGTAAATATCTAATTCATCGCGTTCAATAAAAAACAACAACAGATCAAAGGGACCTTCAAAATGCTCAATTTTAATTTGGTAAGTTTCCTGATTCACAATTTTCAGCTTTTAGTACCCGCAAATAAAAGAAAAGGAATGGTATAAATACGCCGACAACCCTTTAAGTTATCCACCAAAAAAATCCCACAAACCTTCATTTGCAGGATTTTGAAGTAAAACTGGTTATTTTTTTAGCGCATCGCGTATTTCCATGAGTAATTGCTCGGTAGGGGTTGGTCCCGGCGGCGGAGCGGCAGCTTCATTTTTACGTTTTAACCTGTTCATGCCCTTGACCAGAAGGAAAATAACAAAAGCCAGAATTATAAAGTTAATTACTGCTGTTACAAAACTTCCCCAGGCAAAAACAGGCCCCAACTTTTTTGCTTCTACCAAAGTAAGCCCTTGTGTTACTTTTGAGGATAGCGGAAGATAAAGGTTAGTAAAATCAGCCTTGAACAAAATACCCACAACCGGCATAATTAAATCGTTTACAACAGAATCTACTATTTTGCCAAAAGCACCGCCAATAATTACACCCACGGCTAAATCCATTACATTGCCCTTCGTGGCAAATTCGCGAAATTCTTTTACAAAAGACATATTTCAGATGTTGGTTTGCTAATAAAAATATGTAAAATTCGTTGCACACACAAATTAGTTGGCTCATTTTTTTAAACCGGGGTATTGCATTTTTAAATCTTTTAAAAGTTGATGTAAAGTTGAAGCAATCATGTATTCTTTGTACCAGTGTGCATCAGAAGGAGTAATTATCCAGGGTATTTTATTACAATGATTCATACAATCTTCATACACTTCCATATATTCTACCCACAATTTAGATTCTTCAAAATCTTTTTCGTTATACTTCCATTGTTTTTTAGGGTCTTTTATTCTTTC
>JABAOH010009055.1_pt1 | contig 18747 bp, 14 predicted proteins | sample 7062181 | NCBI WGS metagenome assembly JABAOH01 (sample SAMN14538630, study PRJNA623070) | marine sediment metagenome | biome: marine biome [ENVO:00000428]; feature: marine pelagic biome [ENVO:01000023]; material: deep marine sediment [ENVO:00002113]; isolation source: pool of 5 deep marine... | reverse complement strand
TAGGCGCCGCGGGACCACCGTGTCGGAGAAATCGCGAAACGGAGTGGCAGCCGCATGACAAAGTCGAAAAGGGTGGAAACCGTAATGTCGATTCGCTCCGCACTCGATCAGAGTCTGACGATTGTCGGTGTCATCATCATTATGGTGACGGTGACGCTGCTGACCGAAGCATGGACACCGCTTTTCGTTGTCATGGCTGGTGCCCTGATGATCGGGGCCGGTGCCTGGCGGTTGGGTACGCGCCTGCTCCCCAATCGCCGGATCTACGTAGGGCTCCGCTCCGAGGTCGAGTACTTCATCAGGCTCGTGCGGCGACTCAACTCGCACGCCCTGGCAGAAGAGAGTGAGAAGGTCGAGAACCTCAGGGTCGAGATGAAGGAATCGGTCGACCGGATGGTTTCACTCGCCGGGCAGTCGGGTGCCACGACCGTGATCGGCTAGAGCTCCGATCGCGCTGCTAGCTCCCGCACGGCTTCATAGACCGCCGCAGCCGACTCGAGGGCTGGCCAGCCCAGCACGCCAAGCGAGTCGTTCACGTAATCGACTCTGCGCATGCCGTTCAGAACGGCGGTGACGCCCGGCGTGCTCGCCAGCGTCCACAACGCTTTCCTCGATAGGCTCTCCACCCTCTTCTCGTCTGGGAGTAGCGGGTCGATGGCGGCGCTCAGTGCAGCATTGCGGACCTGCGACCGCTCCGCCGCCTGGCGACGCAACTCGCGGATCAGTTCGTCGAGCTCCGGCAGGTAGACGTCACGCCAGTCGGACCAGCGGGCGGCTGCCTCTCCATTGAGCCCGCGGTCGAGTGCGCCCACGACGGCCTGAACCGTGTACAAGATCTGGGTCTCCAACTCCGACCAGTGAGCCAAGCCGACGGGCGAGCCTTGGATTTGTGCCAGTCGCTCGGCCATGCGGAAGTACTCGCTGGGATCGAGGGAGTCGGGTGTGGCCTTCAGGTGAGGCGCGATCTCAGCGCGGAACGCCACCTCGAGATCGGCGACCCGGCCCAGCTGCTCCTCGAAATCGATTCTGGTCTCCTCGACCTCGACCTCGGCGAGGCGAATGAGCGCGCCACCAACAAAGGCGTTGAGCGGTCGATTGACCAGCACGGCGACCCCTTCCGCCTGCGCGATCTCGAGCACGGTTCGACCCGCGCTGTCGTCCTCCTGCGGGACAAGGACGGCGCCGTTCTCGAGGAGGTTCAGGGGAATCTGCAACACGCGGAAATGATGCTCTGCACCGGCCGCCTCGTTCGCGGCGGCGAGCATGCGGGTGAGGGAGACGGCTTCGCTGTCATCGGTGAGTGCCGCAGCCGTGTTGGTCGAGACGCCGTAGCCGGCTAGGCGACCGGCGGTGACCTGGTCCTCGAGGTAAGCGAAAGCCTTCTCGAGGCGCCGATAGAGCTCGTCGCGCGACTCGTCCAACGGCACGCCACGCCGCGCGGCATCGGACAGAAAGTACTCGGGGTTGTGAAGCAAACAGAAGTCGAGGGTCTCGAGCTCGAGTCGGTCGAGTGAGCGACATAGCTGATCTTCGAGGAACTCGGGATGCATGCAGTGCCAGAGCCCGTCCTCGTGCTTTACCATCTCAGGGAAAGGAGATCCCTGCTCCTCGCGCTCCAGCGCTTCTTCGTAGCTGGAGCCCTGCACCGGGCCGATCTTCGAGACGACGATGACTCCCTCGCGTTCGAGTTCGCCGTTGTCGATCAGTTCGCGCAGTGCGCTGCCTACCAGCCGTTCGCTCGCGCCATCGATATAGTTGGTGGCCGTGTCGATCAAGTTGACGCCGGTCCGCAGCGCTCGCTTGAGCGCCTCGCGATGCTCGGGGGAGTGGTCGTGGGTGCGGTAGCTGCCGAAACCCAGGCGGGCGGTTCTCAGTCCTGTCGCCCCGAGCTCGGTAAACCCGGTCTCGGCGAAGCGGCCTGCTAAGCGGTCGGTGCCCGCCGCGGTCGCACGGCCGGGAAGATGGATCGCGATCGTCGTCGGCGGCCGCTCGTCGCCGAGTGGCACTTCCAGCTCGGCGGCGACGGCTGCCGGGTCTGTGATCGGTGCCCGGCAGGCGAAGTCGCGGCAGATGTAGAGCGCCGCCACCCCGTCGACCAGATCCTTGCCGCGCAGCAAAGGCAGTTCGGCGGCGCCGACATCGACGCCCGGTTCGAAGACCGCCGCGGTGCGGTTGGGCAGGTAGTGCTCCGCCACGGCGCGCTGCAACGCTCCCAGGTCCGCCGAGCCCTTCTTACCCACCAGGGCGATCTCAACGGGCCCCTCGAGCAGCAGATCGACGGCACGGAGGGTAGTAGCGAAGGCGCGGGGGAAGCGTGAGATCAGGGGACCGAAGGCCTTGATTGCCCCAGCTGCTGCGTGGCGGAGCTCGGGACGGTCGAGGTGGTACGACAGACGTGCCAGAGCGTGGGCGGCTACGGCGTTGCCCGAGGGCGTCGCTCCGTCGGCGCCATCCCGGTAGCGTATAATCAACTTCTCGTGATCGCTCGCCGTGTTGAAGAAGGAGCCCGTCTCCTCGTCGCGGAAGTCGGCCAGCGTTCGCTCGAGCAACCGCTCCGCCTCGCGCAGCCAATCGAGCGAGCCACCCGCCTCGTACAGATCGATGAGCGCTTCGCTCAGGTAGGCGTAGTCTTCGAGAACGGCGCTCAGGTGGGCCACCCCCTCACGGTAAGTGCGGTACAGCCCACCGTCCTCGCGTGACAACTTTTCCATGATGAACCTGGCGGCGCGCTCCGCCGCCTCCAGGTAGCGAGGTTCATCGAGCACTCGGTGTCCTTCGGCGAGCGCCCCGATCATTAGGCCGTTCCAGGCCGTGATGATCTTGTCGTCGAGACTCGGCTTCACGCGCCGCTGCCGCGCCGCGTAGACTTTCTCCCGCGCGGCCTCCAGAGAGCGCTCGAGCTCCTCGGACGCGATGCCGAGCTGTTCGGCCACGGCTTCGAGTGGACGCGGCGCGTTCGGGATGCTAACGCCCTCCCAGTTGCCCACCGGCGATATGTCGTAGTAGGCGTTGAAGCGGCGCGCTTCCTCTTCGTCGAGCACATCGGCGATCTGCTCGGGCGTCCAGACGAAGAACCTCCCCTCCTCACCCTCCGAGTCGGCGTCGGTGGACGAGTAGATGCCGCCCTCCGGCGACACCATCTCGCGCAGGACGTAGTCGAGCGTCTCCACCGCGACGCGGCGGAAGAATTCATCGCCGGTGACCTGGTAACCCTCGAGGTACGCCTTCGCCAACAGCGCGTTGTCGTAGAGCATCTTCTCGAAGTGGGGCACCAGCCAGCGGCGATCGGTGGAGTAGCGAGCGAAACCGCCGCCCACATGGTCGTACATACCGCCCCGCGCCATCGCCTCCAGCGTCTGGCTGGCCATCGCCAGTGCGTGCGGGTCACCGAAACGGCGGTGAAGTCTCAACAGCAGCGAGATCCCTACAGCAGGCGGAAACTTGGGGGCCGGGCCGAAGCCGCCGTACTCGGCGTCGAATTCCTGGCTGTACTGTCCCAAAGCCTGCTTCAGCTCCGTCTCGCCGACGGAAAGCGGCGGTCCCAAGCTCTGATGTTGACGCAGCACCTCGGCGAACTCGCCGGCCCGCTGGCGCAGACTCTCGCGGTCTTCGTGCCAGGCGCGCGACACCTGCATGAGCACGGTCGAGAAACCGGGCCGTCCGTGCATGTCGTGGGGAGGGAAGTAGGTGCCGGCGAACACCGGCTCCAGCTCCGGCGTCAGGAAGACGGTCATCGGCCAGCCGCCCTGGCCGCGGTTCATCGCCACCGTGGCGGCCATATAGATCTCGTCTATGTCGGGCCGCTCCTCACGGTCGACTTTCACGTTCACGAAGCTGTCGTTCATTATCTTGGCGATCGCCTCGTCCTCGAACGACTCGCGCTCCATGACGTGACACCAGTGACAGGCCGAGTAGCCGACGGAAAGCAGGATGAGCTTGTCCTCGGCGCGTGCTCGCTCCAGCGCCTCATCCCCCCACGGATACCAGTCCACCGGGTTATGCGCGTGCTGCAACAGATACGGACTGGTCTCGTCGATCAGCCGATTGGTGTGCTGGTGCTCTTCCTTCCCCTCAGCCATTCCATCTCCTCGCCATCGTATTCATAATCGCCAGGCGGCTCGGTCCCGGTTCCATCATGCAGTGCAAGATAAACCGGGGCGCACCTCACGCGAAGCGCGCCCCGGCGACTCGGTAAGTGTGGCTGCGCTAACGCTGGTTGGCGGTCCGGTTCTCGTAGCGCGGCCGCTGCGCTCGAACCGGCGGGTTCTGCTCCAGCAAGCGCAGCGTTTCCTGGATTGCCCGCTCGAGCTGCGCGTCGACGCCCCTTGCCAGCGGTGTCGGGTCCTCGAGGACCTCGATATCGGGATCGACGCCGTAACCCTCCGCGAACCAGACACCGTCGGTGCTGTACATGCGGAAGGTTGGCACCGTTGCCACCCCACCATCGATGAGCTGTGGGACGCCGCTCATTCCGATGAGGCCGCCCCAGGTGCGCGTCCCGACCAAGGGTCCGACACCGTATTCCCTGAAGTAGTAGGGGAAGGCGTCGCCGCCCGAGCCACTCCAGCCGTTGATCAGCATGACCTTGGGCCCGAAGTGTGAGATCGGCGGCCACTGCCAGTCCGTGCCCGTCCGCACCGCCCAGAAGGCCAGGGGCGGCCGCTGTAGCAGCTCGACGAAGCGGTCGGGTATCTGACCGCCGCTGTTGAAGCGCTCGTCGATGATCAGCCCGTCCTTGTGGAACTGGGCGGCGAACTGGCGGACCAGCTCGCGCTGCCCGTCGCCCCCGGTGCTACGCACGTAGACGTAGCCGACGCGCCCGTCGCTCGCCTCCTCGACGCGTTCGCGGTTCGCATCGATCCAGGCGAGGTGACGGAGCCGGGTCTCGCTGCGCAGCGTCTCGACCAGCACTGTGCGTGCGCCGTCCATCGTCGGCCTACCATTCACCGTCAGCTCGACCGTCCGGCCGGCTAGGCCCTGGAACGACGCCCAGGGATCCTTCGAGGTGTCCAGCGGCACGCCGTTCACGGCCAGCACGTAGTCGCCTTCGTTCACATCGACCCCCGGCTGAGCCAGCGGTGAGCGCACCTCGGCGTCCCACGGCGCACCCTTGACAATGGTCTCAATGCGGTAGGCGCCGTTCTCCAGGCTCCAGTCGACGCCCAGCAGGCCGACGCTGCGCCGCTCGGCCGACTCGGTGTCGCCGCCGCCGCGGTAGGTGTGCGAGGCGTTGAGCTCGGCGATCAGCTCGCCGATAACGAAGTTCACGTCCCAGCGGGTAACGGCATCCTCGAGCAGGCGACCGTAATGCTCCTTCATGGCGTTCCAGTCGACGCCGTGCATTCCCGGGTCATAGAAGAAGTCGCGCTCCAGGCGCCAGGCGTCGGCGAACAGTTGGCGCCACTCCGCCCGCGGATCGATCGTCGCCTCCATCTCGCCCGTGCGTAGCCGCGTGTCCATCTTCTGGTTCGGCGCCACGTTGACGATGGCGAATGAATTGTTGTTCCAGACGAGCATTTTCTTACCGTCGGCGGTCACGAGGAAACCGTCGGCGTCGGACATGACGGTCTTCTCCTCGCGCTCCTCGAGGTCCCAAAAGACGATGGGACTCTCGTCGTCGCCGGACCCCGTTCTGGGCAGGCGGCGGTAGAGCAGCTTGTCCGAGACGGCCTGGAGCTGGGTGTAGTTGCCGGCCTCGGGCGGGAGAATGACTACGCGATGCTCGAAGTTCTCGAGCTCGATCTCGACGCCTTCGGCCTCTTCCTCAACACTCTCCTCATCTTCCTCGTCCTCAGCTTCAGTCTCAGGCTCCTCGTCGTCGCTGCGCGGTGCGAGCGGCGACGGCACGTCGGAGCGTAGCGAGACGGCGACGATGTTCGTCGTGTTCGGGTACACCCACGTATTGTCGACGTCGCTGTATGATGGCTGGAAAGTCCGATTCGACAGGTAGTAGAGGTACTTGCCGTCCGGATCGAAGGTTGGCTGGAAGTTGGAGTAGTAGCTCGATGTCACCTGGTGGAGCCGGCCAGCCTGAGTGTCATACAGAAAGATTGCGCCGCTGCGGTTGGCGAGCCCGCGCGAGTACGCCATCCAGCGGCTGTCTGATGACCAGCTGACACTGAAGGAGTTCAACCCGCCGTGGGTCATCCACGTGTCCTGATCGACCTCGCTCGTGCGGCCCCTATCGACGTCGTAGATGTAGATCGTCTTCGCGTGGTCGACGAACGCCAGCTTCTTGCTGTCCGGCGACCACTGGGGGCGGTAGCGGTAGCCCGCGCCCAGCGAAGTCAAGCGCTCCTCGCCGCCGGAGCCGTCGGCCGGTCGCAACGTGAGCTCGTACTCGCCGGAGCGGTCGCTCCAGTAGGCGATGTACCTGCCGTCCGGTGACCAGGTCGGGTAACGCTCCGCGACCCCGCTGCTCGCCGTCAGGTTGCGGATCGGTCCGTGCTCGGCCGGGACGGTGAAGACGTCGCCGCGGGCCTCGAAGACCGCCCGCTTCCCGCTGGGCGAGACCCAACCGCTGAAGATCAGGTCGGAGACTCTCTCGACCCGCGGTTTCAGGGTGGCCAGATCGGTCACCACATCGATCGCGACCTCCCGATACTCTTCACTGGCGAGGTCCAGCAAGTAGAGGCGGCCACCCGCTTCAAAGACGATGTCGGACGGGCCGATGGCCGGCAGGTGGATGTCAAAATCCTCGAACCGCGTGATCTGACGGAACGCCTCGGAGTCGAGGTCGTAGGCCCAGATATTCTGGCGCTGGTTTGGCCCGCGATCCGACAGGAAGTAGAGTGTGCGGCCGTGCCACATGGGATGCGCATCGTTCGCATCGCTGGTCGTGATGTTGCGCGACGTGTAGTCGTCGAGGTTGAACAGCCAGATGTCCGGTGCGCGGCCGCCTCGATAGCGCTTCCAGGTCCGCGAGTCACGCTCGATCTGGATGAAGGCGAGCCACTCGCCGTCCGGCGAGATGGCACCGTACTCGGCGAAAGCGAGCGGCAGCTTCTCGGGTAGGCCGCCATCCCTCGCCACTCGGTAGAACTGGTTGAAACGTTGGCGACCGCTCTCCATGGACGACGCGTAGAGGATGCTGCGCCCGTCCGGGTACCAATCGACGACACGGTCGCCCATCGGGTGGTGTGTGACCCGCACCGGCTCGCCGCCCATCGTCGGGATCGTATAGATGTCGGCGTTGCCATCGTAGTTGCCGGTGAAGGCGATGGTCGAGCCGTCCGGAGAGAGGCGAGGCACCGACTCCTGGCCGTTCGGCGAACTGAGGCGCTGTGCCGTGCCTCCACTCTTGGGCACGACCCAGATGTCGCCGGCGTAGACGAAGGCGATGTGTGTGCTCGAGACGTCCGGCTGCCTCAGCATCCGGGCGTCGATCTGCGCCTGTAACGCTCCTGCCGAGAGAGCTACGAGCACGATGGCGGATAGTAACCGAAGTGTCCGCATCAGAATCCTCATACGTTGACGGTTGTAACTGAGCTGTGGCTCACGTGCGCTGCACGTCTGCTTCGGCGGCGATGTATCCGAAAGCTGCCCATTGGGGTCCTTCGAGCACACTACGGAAGACACCCTCCGCTTGTTCCAGCCAGCCGTTGTAGTAGTGCCAGTTGCCGATCCCGTAGCCCATGGTGGCGTTCTCGATCCCGTCGGCCGCTTGCGACTCTGCCAGCAGAGCCTCGGCATCGAGTTCGCCTTTGTACATGAGGAGCAGTTGATGGTAGGTACCGTTCTCGATGATGTCCATCTCGGCGTTGATCGGATCGAGGACCGCCGCCGCCTCGTCCTCACGGCCCATACGCCTCAACGTCATGTAGAGCCAATGCGAGGTCGCCACCAGCATGTCCGGGTTGCCCGAGGCAGTCATGCACTCCCGGTACGCGCGCAGCGCGTTCTCGAAGTCGCCGTTCAGGTAGTAGGCGAGCCCCAGGTGGTACCAGATGTTGGAGTGCAGCGTGCTGGTCGGGATGTTGCGGGCGTTGGGCAGGCCGTCGGGCTCGACCTCGTCCTCGCTGCCCGCGATGAGCTGCGCCGCGCGCTCGAGGTCGGCTATCGCATCGTCGAACCGACGTACCGTTATGTAGCGGTGGCCGCGGTGACGGTACATGTGGGGATCATCCGGGTGCATGGCGATCCCCTCGCTGAAAATTGCTATGGCCTCCCGGTATTCGCCCAGGTAGGCGGTGCGGCGGCCCAGCCAGATGATGGCGTCGGCGTCGTTCGGGTCGGCCTCGTAGTCGGCCCGCGCCTCGGCCAGCCTGGCCTCGCGGTCTGTGCGCGCCTCCTCGGACATCTCCGGCGGGTAGAGCGCTTGTCCTGAGAGCGACATGGCCTGGGCGCCCTCTGGAAGCTCGGGCGCGGCGGCGGTCTGGTCTCCTCGATCGCAGGCGGTGACAAGGAATATGAGCAGCGACAACGAAACGAACCGCATGGCAACCTGCCTGTTGGGGTTTGTGAAAGCGGGGCTATGGTAACGGATGGCGACGGAAGGTGCCAGCCGCCGGCTACTCCTTGCGGCGCTTCTTCCTGCGAAGGCGGCGAATCGCTTCATGCTGCGCGCGAATCTCCACCATCACCTTGTCCACCAGGGCCTGGGCCGTCTCGCGCGTGCGCGGCTGGGAGGCCAGCTCGGAGTAGTCGATCGGCTCGCCGTACTTGATGTAGATGCGCTGGCCGATCCTGGGGAACGTGCGGCCGATGGGCAGCAGGTCCTGCATGCCGTCGATCGCGACCGGGATCACCCGCGGCTTGGTCGCCAGTGCAAGGAGCCCGGCCCCCGGCCGTCCCTTCCCGACGTCGCCGCTGCGGCTGCGTGTCCCTTCGGGGAAGAGGATGATCGTCCCTTTGGGCAGCACCTCCATCATCTTGTGGAGCGCGTGCAGGTCGCGCCGGCCCGGCCTCACCGGGATGCAGCGCGTGTGCGTGGACCACCAGGCGATGAGCCGGTTCTTGAAGAAGTTCTCGCGCGCCGCCGGATGCCAGGGCACGAGGTAGGGTCTGATCCACGACTTCGGGAAGAAGGCGCCGATCCCCACCGGCATGCTGTCGATCATCGACTGATGGTTGGAGAGCAGCAGCGTGTTCGGGTCGTCGCCCACGTGCTTGCGGCCGATCACGGTCGTCCGGTTGAGGATGTGGAAGAAGATCCAGGCGAGCGTGACGGTGATGTTGGTGACGAGGTAGCTCGTGATGTGCCAGATGATGTTGGAGAGCCAGCCGGGACGGCCCCTGGCCTGGGCCGCCACGCGGCGACCGAACTTCTTGAACCCCAGAAAATCACCCATGCACCACTCCGCGGTTGATCTGCGCATCAAGCTAAGGCGCGGCTAGGATGTCCGACAAGGGAGGCGCGCGCCGACGGCCCCGTATCGAAAGCCCTCGACGCCACTAGATTGTGCGCATGACCGGCTCGACGACACGCAGCTACCTGCCCGCCGGCGTGCGCTACATCCTCGCCAGCACCCTCTTCTTCAGCCTGATGAGCGTGCTGGTGAAGCTGGCGGGGCGGGGACTGCCGGTCCAGGAAATCGTATTCGCCCGCGGTGTCGTCAGCTTCCCGCTGGCCTACTGGCTGGTGCGGCGGGCCGGGGTCCCCATGTGGGGGAACCGCCGCTGGATCATGGTGCTGCGCGGGCTGATCGGGTTCGCGGCGATGAGCTGCTTCTACTTCGCCCTGACCCGGATCCCCATCGCCGAGGCCACGGTCCTCCACTTCACCAGCCCGCTCTGGACCGCCCTGCTCGCCGCGCTGCTCCTGCACGAACGAGTCATGCCCCGCATCCTCGCTTCCATAACGGTGAGCTTCGTCGGCGTCGTCTTCATCACGCGTCCCGGATTTCTGTTCGGTAGCGCCGCCGCTGGGATTGACCTGTTGGGTTTCGGTGCGGCGTTGCTTGGCGCAATGCTCGCGGCGGGCGCCTACGTGACGGTCCGCGAGGCGAGCAAGACCGAGCATCCACTCGTCATCGTCTTCTACTTCCCGCTGGTGATGATCCCCGCGACGGCTCCGTTCTGGCCGAGCTTTCAGCTGCCCCAGGGCTGGGAGTGGCTCGTCCTGCTCGGCGTCGGCGTCAGCACTCAGATCGGCCAGGTCTTCCTCACACGTGGTCTGAGCCTCGAGCCCGCCGCCCGAGCGATGACGATCGGCTACTCGCAGATCGTGCTCGTGGCGATCTGGGGGATGCTCTTCTTCGGCGAGTTCCTGGACATCTGGAGCGCCGCCGGATCATTGCTGGTAATCGCAGGGACGCTGGCGGTGGCGCTGAGCCGCCGTACGCCGGTGCCCGGCGCGGCGCACACCGAGAGCGCTGCGCGCGCCGAGGCCGCCGAGGCGTGAGGGCCATCTCAATATCCACTAGCCAATATCCGGGTATCGAGTTTCAAGGATTATTCGAGTTACAGCTATCAATGTCCGATGTCCACCGGGTCAAAGATGAGCGGCTGGCTGCATCCTTGTCCCGATGGATTTGAGAATTGACGCTTGCCAGCTGAATACACCTTGCACACTTGGTAACTGGGTGTCGGATATTGGATAATGAAATGAACCCGGGTCCTTCAGGATCCGGGTTCAATACCCTCTGTTCTCCGCGACGTCCCAGCCCGCAACGACGCTGGCCCTTCCCCCACGCTCATCGGTGTGGTAGATGGTCCACTGCACACGGCTGAATGAGAGGCTCACGGTCTCCGTGAGGCCGGCCGCCGAGCCCGTCCCGCTTTCCACGGAGCGGATTCTGACACGCGTTAGCCGGATGGTTCCCGTCGGCTGGTCGTCTGATGCCTGCGCGTAGAAGACCAGCTCGGCTTCTTGGATCATCCTCCCTTCGGCGGCTGCCAGGGCGAGGATCGGGCTGGCCTTATCGAGCGGCTTGCTGATCACAAGATCCTGGAACTCGGCGCCGACCCCGGCGACCATCTGCGCGCCCGCACGCGGGACCGCGTTCTCAAGCCCCCAGTTGAAGTCCAGCACCTCGATCGAGTTCGCATGCTCGCGCTCTGTTACCCCACCTTCGATCTCCGCTAGGGTGAGATAAGCCTTCACTGTTGAACCCGTCTGGAGCACGAGCTGCTGGTCCGCGGTCCGCGAGGACACCGCCGCGGTCACCACGAGCACGCCGATAACGACGACGGCGAGCAGGGTCGCTGATCTCTTGCTCGACATGGGTACCTCCTTTGTACGCTAGCGTTGGCGCTGCTAGATGCGATCCAGGTCCGTTACGGTTCTTTCGCTCTCCACGTTGCCGGTGTTGAGCGTCGACTTCGGCTCGAACAGGACGACGTGCACTTCTTCGTGGGCGACGGGCATGTGCTCGACGCCACGGGGGACGATTACGAACTCGCCTTCGTTCAGCCACAGGTCTTCGCTGCGGAACCTCATCTGGAGCCTGCCTTTCACCACGAGGAACATCTCGTCTTCGTCGTCGTGATGGTGCCAGACGAACTCGCCCTGGAACTTGACCAGCTTGACGTAGAAGTCGTTCAGCTCGCCGACGATCTTCGGGCTCCAGTGCTCCGTGAACAGCGAGAACTTCTGGGCCAGGTTGACGACCTCAGGCATGCGGCCTCCTCCTCGCTTGCTATCCATCTTGACCGGGCGGTGCGCATGTCCACTTTGGGGTAACCAGACAGGAACCGCAACGTGGCAGTCAGGATGGGCTACTACTCGGAGAAGCTCTCGGGGCAGCGACTCAGGCTGTGCTACGAGCTGGCACCGCCCAGGGTACAGCGCTACCTGGAGGCTGAGATCGATTTCGTACTGCGATATATCCGGCCGTCGTGTCGCGTGCTGGAGCTGGGCTGCGGGTACGGGAGGGTTCTGCGGCCGCTGGTCGACTGCGCGGCCGTAGTGTTGGGCATCGACACCTCGCTGGACAGCCTGCGGCTGGCTCGGGCGGAGCTGGGCGGGAAGTGCCGGCTGGCCGCGATGGACGCTGTCGCTCTCGCGCTGGCCGACGCCGCCTTTGACCTCGTGATCTGTGTACAAAACGGTATCGCGGCCTTCAGCGTAGACAAGCGGAAGCTCATCGGCGAGGCGATTCGCGTCACCCGGCCGGGCGGCCGCGTCCTTTTTTCCACCTACTCGGAGAAGTTCTGGGACCATCGCCTCGAGTGGTTCCAGATCCAGGCGGCCCACGGGCTCATCGGCGAGCTCGATCCGGAGGCGACGGGCGCCGGAGTGATCGCCTGCAAAGACGGGTTCCGGGCGGAAGCCGTGAGCCCCGAGGGTTTCCGGTCCTTGCTCGCCGGGTATGAGCGGCCGCCGCGCATCACAGAAGTCGACGGCTCCAGCCTATTCTGCGAGATCGCCGTCGCGTGATGCTGGGGTGCGAGGCCTGCCTGAGCGGTTTGCTCCCCGCCCTGGCAGCCGCCATCTTGTAGCCGAAACCACTTCCTCGGCCCACGGCCCTGACATTCCGTGGCCGCCGGAGCTGATATGAGTCGTCTGCAGCGGCTGCTGGAGGAACTGAAGCGGCGGCGTGTCTTCCGCGTGGCTGTCGTATACGCCGCCGTCGCCTTCGTCATCTGGGGGGCCGCGGAACAGCTGGTCCCGGGGCTTGCTCTCCCCGATTGGGCCTTTCGGCTCATCGTCTTGCTCACGATCCTCGGGTTCCCCATCGCCGTCGCCCTCGCCTGGGCGTTCGACATCACGCCGGAGGGTGTGAAGCGCACAGAGGCGGAGACCGCGGCGGTCGAGCAGCCCGCCGTGCCATCTGTGGACGTCGTGGCGGAGCGCAAATCGATCGTCGTGCTGCCGTTCGACAACATGAGCCCCGATCCGCAGGACGCCTACCTGAGCGACGGGCTCACCGAGGAGATCATCACCGGCCTCTCGTGCTGCGGTCCGCTGCGCGTGATCTCGAGAAACTCCGCGCGCGTGCTCAAGGGCACGGATAAAGACACGCGGACCATCGCGCGGGAGCTCGACGTCCAGTACGTGCTCGAGGGGAGCGTGCGGAAGGCGGGGAACGATCTCCGCATCACCGCCCAGCTGATCGACGGTAGAACAGACGAGCACCTCTGGTCGGAGCGCTACAGCGGCACGCTCGATGACGTGTTCGACATGCAGGAGCGGCTCTCCTGCTCGATCGTCGATGCGCTGATGCTCGAGCTCAGCCCGGAAGAAGAGCGCCGGCTGACGGAGCGGCCGATCGACAACGTACAGGCGTACGAGTGCTATCTGCGGGCGCGGCAGGAGATCTGGCTGTGGACGAAAGACGCGTTGGACCGTGCGCGCCAGCATCTGCAGAACGGTCTGGACATCATTGGAGAGAACGCGCTCCTGTTGGCGGGAATGGGGTACGTGTACTACCAGTATGCCAACATCGGGGTGGAACACGAGGAGTACATCGAGAAGGCGGAGGAGTACGCAAGGAAGGCGCTAGAGCAGGATCCCGAATCCGCTGAGGCCCACCTCGTCCTCGGCTGCACCCATCTGGCTTTTCGAGGGGACCCGAGGAAGAGCTTCTACCACCTGAAGCAGGCCCTCGCCAGGAATCCGGACGATCCCCACACGCTTTACTGGCTGCTGCAAGCTCACACTACCGTGGGCAGGGTGGACGAGGCATATCCGTTGGTGGAGCGGCTGGCACGGGTGGACCCGCTCACCCCGATATCCATCTTCTGTGTAACTGACCTCGACGTGATGGGAGGCCGATTCGATGTGCCCTCCGAGGAGTTGACGAAGTGGTTTCGGCTGGAGCCCCAGAACCCGGCTGCTTTGATGGCCAGCGCTGGGCTTCTGGCGTACTGCTTCCGCTACGACGAANNGCTTTGTTGGCCTGCGCTGTGCTTCTGGCATACTGCTCCCGCTACGACGAAGCGCGCGACTTGATCCGGGGAAACGTCCGAGCGGACCTTGAAGACTTCTCCACGCGTCTGACCCTCCTTCTCGGGGGCGCTTTGGACGGGGACAGCTCGAGATTCCGGGAAATCATGACCGGAGATTTCGAGAAGACGGCGCGGCGCGATCCGCAGTGGTCGTATTACGTGGCCGACTGCCTTGCACTTGCTGGGCTGAAGGAGGAAGCTCTGGATTGGCTGTCGAACGCCGTGGATCGGGGGTTCATCAACTACCCCTTCATCGCCGAGCACGACCCGCTGCTGGAGTCGATTCGCGGCGAGCCGCGATTCCGGGATATCGCGGCCAGGGCTAGGCACGAGTGGGAGCACTTCGACGCATGACTCCCTAGAGGTGCACGCATGTCGTCATTCCTGCAACGCCTGAAGGAGCGCAAGCTCTTCCAATGGGCGCTCGCCTACCTGGCCGGAGCCTGGCTCGTGATGCAGGCGATGGAGGTCACGGCCGAGCCTTTCGGCTGGCCGCTGGCGCTCCAGCGCGGCGTCACGATCCTGCTGGTCGTCGGCTTCTTCGTCGCCCTGGTCCTCGCCTGGTACCACGGCGAGCAGGGGCGGCAGCGGGTCAGCGGGCCGGAGCTCTTGATGATCGCCGCGCTGTTGGCGATCGCAGGCATCTTGCTCACTATCGTGACACCAAGAGAAGAAGCGGCTGAAACCTCCGGACCGGTGCTCGTGATCGAAGGCACGAGGCCGGCCATCGCGGTCCTACCCTTTGAGAATATCAGCCCCGATCCCGGGGATGCCTATTTCGCCGATGGGATGCACGAACAGATCACCTCGCAGCTCTCCCAGGTATCGGCGATCCGGGTGATCTCGCGGACCTCGGTGATGCAGTACCGTGAGGAGAGAAAGCCGGTTCGTGATATCGCTGCGGAGTTGAGCGTCAACTACGTGCTGGAAGGCAGCGCGCGAAAAGCCGAAGACCGGGTACGGCTCACCGTTCAGCTCATCGATGCCGATCGCGACGAGCACGTCTGGGCAGAGGAGTACGACCGGGACCTGACGGCCGCACACCTGTTCGAGATACAGAGTGAAGTAGCCGAAAGAGTCGCGTCCGCCCTGGAGGTCGAGCTCACGGCATCCGAGCGCCAGCGGATCGAGCGGCACCCGACCGAGAGCCTCGCCGCCTACGACCTCTATCTGCTCGGCCGCTACTACTGGAACCAGCTGAGCGCGGAGGGACTCGAGCGCGCCATCGAGTATTTTGAACGGGCGCTGGATCTCGATCCAGATTTCGCTCTGGCCTACAGCGGTCTCGCCGACACTTACATGATCCAGACGCAAGGCTGGGGCCTGGCGCCGCGGGATGTATTTCCCCAGGCGCGTGAGGCGGCAGAGCGGGCGCTGGAGTTAGACCCGACGCTGGCGGAGGCCCACACTTCACTCGGAGGCGTCCTACTATTCTACGATTGGGATTTCGAAGCCGCCGAGGCCGCTTTCCGGCGGGCGATCGAGCTCAATCCGAACTACGCGCCGGCGCCGCACTGGCTGGGGATTTCGCTCTATTCTCGGGCTCGCTTCGCGGAAGCGAGTCAGGCGGTCGAGCGGGCTCTCGCTCTGGATCCCCAGTCACCGTACGTCAGGATGAACGCGGGATACCTCCTTTATGTCTCGCGGCAATACGACCGGGCGCTCGAGGTTTACAGCGATGCCATACGAGCCGACTCCAACGCCATAGTGCGCGCACTTCGGGGCCCCGTCTACGTGCAACTCGGAAGGTTCGAAGAAGCCATAGCGGATCTCGAGTTCGTTGCGGAGATGCTCGGCGAGCGAAACCTGATCCCCGCCGCCTACCTGGGCTTTGCCTACGCGCGTGCCGGTAGAAGAAGCGATGCGGTGCGGGTGATACGTGAGCTTCAGGAGTTGTCGGCCAGACGGTTCGTTAACCCTGACTACATCGCGATCATTTATATAGGCCTCGGCGAGAACGACGAGGCAATACAATGGCTGCACCGGGCCACCGAGGCGCGGACCGATTGGCCGCTCTTCTTTCCGGTGGACCCGGTAATCGACTCGCTGCAGTCGGATCCGAGATACAGGGAGCTGCTCCGATCCATCGGCCTATCGGAGCTCATCGAGTGAAAGCACTGGGCGCGTTCTTCTCCGAGCTCAAACGGCGCCGGGTCTACCGTGTGGCGGTGGTCTACGCAGCCGTCGCCTTCGTCATCTGGCAGGCGGCCGAGATCGCCTTCCCGGCACTGAACCTTCCCGACTGGGCCCTTACGCTGGTTGTCGTTCTCACACTCGCCGGGTTTCCCATCGCGGTCGTCTTTGCCTGGGCGTTCGACATCACGCCGGAAGGTGTACGCCGAACAACGCCGGCGGCGGCCAGCCCTGCAGTGATGGTGCGGTCGGCGGTTCGTGCGCGGCGACTCGCAGCTGCGGCAGCCGTCGTCGTGCTCGTGATCGTCGCTGCGTGGTGGATCTGGGGGCGACGGCCTTCGCCGGCCTCACAACTGTCGCCCAATCGTATCGCCGTCTTCCCGTTCGCGGTTCGCGGCGGGGAAGACCTGTTGTACCTACACGAGGGGATGGTCCACCTGTTGAGTAGCGCGCTGGACGGTGCCGGTGAGCTGCGTACGGTGGACCCGCATGCGCTGCTAAGCGGTCTTTCGCTGGACGAGGGGGACGCGCCGGACCCGGGGACGGCGGCTGCGGTCGCCGCTCGCTACGGCGCAGGTCTCTATGTGTTGGGAAGCGTCGTTGGGTCTGCGGAGCGGATAGAGGTAACGGCGTCGCTGTACGGTGCCCCGCGTGGTGCCAGAACCACAGCGGAGGCCGTGCCCGGGCGTGAGACGGATATCCAGGATCTGGTGGATGAGCTCGCCCGTGGCCTGGTTGCGGACCTGGCCGGCCGGCCGGGCGACCGGCTCGCCAGTCTCGCCGCGCGCACGACGCGGTCCATCCCTGCCTTGAAGGCCTACCTGGCGGGGCATCGTGCTCTCCACCGTGGCGACATGCTGGGCGCGATCGAGGCGTTCGAAAACTCGCTGGCGCTGGACAGCGCCTTTGTGCTGGCGCGCTACGAGCTTGCCCTGACCGCGGCGTGGGAAGGGCACGGGGTGCCGGCGCGCCAGGCGGTCGTGCGGGCCGTGCAGGACAGCGCGAGCCTTCCCGCTCGTGAACGACGCCTGCTGGTGGGGCTCGACGCCTTTCTCCGTGGTGACTTGCAGCGGGCTGCGGATTCTTACCGCAGGGTGCTGGGGGAGTACCCCGACGAGTTGGAAGCGAACTACATGCTGGGGGAAACCCTCTTTCATCTGAGCTCTACACACGGGCAGTCCATGCAGCGTGCGCGGGCGCCGTTCGAGCGTGTGCTTAACGTAGATCCCGACCACCTCTACAGTCTTCACCATCTGGCGGTGCTGGCTCTCATGCGCGGCGAGTACGTCGTGGCGGACTCGCTGATAGAGCGTGCCTTGGCGACGGAGCCCGAACGCTGGCTCGTCGTCTGTCTTCGTACGAACCGGGCGATGGCGAGTGGCGATCCAGACTTGCGGACTGCGGTGCAGAATGACCTGCCTACTGTTGAGAACTTGGGCTTGTTCTGTTCGATGATGACGTCGACCTGGATCTTTAAAGATCCAGCCGACGCGCGCTGGGTAGTGGAGGCACTGACAGCGCCGCACCGGGCCACCCAGCTGCGGGCCGCCGGACACGCCCTGCTCGCTTACTACGAGGCGGCACGCGGGCGACCGTCGCAGGTGGATCGGGAACTGGTCGAGGTTGACCGTCTGTATCCCCTAGGCGCGAGCCACCGGGCGTACCTCAGCCTGCTTCCGCTGGCGCCATCTGATCGGAGCATGCTGGAAGAACGACTCCGCGAGGTGGAGGCCTGGGACGTCGCAAGCCTGCCCACCAGCACTACCGCCTTGATGATCCCGCCGGTGGAGGTTCAACCGGCAATCCGCCTCTATCTACTTGGGGCTCTGAGCGCGCGTCTCGGCCGGGACTCGGCGGCGCTGGCCTACGCCGATCGTCTCGAGCAGTTGGAGTTGGCGGGCGGCGGCGACCTGTCGGCGACGCTGGCCCCGGGGATTCGTGCGGCGCTGGCAGCCGCCCATGGTGAGCTGGAAGAGGCGCTGCGCCTTCTGGAGACTGCCCCGTTCAGGGGTCACTACGAGGAGGTCTACACCTCGCCGGTGATCTCGATGGCCGCTGAGCGCTACCTGATGGCCGAGCTGCTCGATGCGGCCGGCCGAAGCCGGGAGGCGCTTGGCTGGCTCGCTTCTTTGGGTGACCTGCAGGCTTACGAGATCGCGTATGTCGCGCCGGCGCATCTGCGCCGTGCTCAGATCCACGAACGCCTGGGCGAGCCCGAGCAGGCCGCGGAACACTACGCCCGCTTCATCGAGCTGTGGCGGGAGTGCGACCCGGAGCTGCGACCACTGGTCGAGGACGCCGAGGCACGGCTGGCGCAGCTGCGCGAGCAGACCTGAGAGTAAGGGGAAGCCACGCCCATGGGTTCCGATCTTCGCACGTTCTTAGCCGAGCTGAAACGCCGCCGCGTCTACCGCGTAGCCGCAGTCTACGCCGCCGTCGCCTTCGTCATCTGGCAGGCGGCGGACTTCGCGCTCCCGGCGCTGAGACTCCCCGACTGGATATCGACCCTGGTGGTTGTTCTCACGCTCATCGGCTTCCCCATAGCCCTCGTCCTCGCCTGGGCGTTCGAGATCACGCCCGAGGGTGTGAAGCGGACCGAACCGCTGCCTGCTGAAGGAAGGCCTGCTGGCTCCGAAGCCAGAGCGGGCCGGCTCGCCCTCGCGGTCGTCGTCCTCATCGTTGTTGCAATCGGTGCCTGGTGGGTGATCGGCCGGGGAGCCGGGCCGCGAGTCGAGCGCGAGCCGACGGCCATCGCCGTGCTGCCGTTCTCGGTCCACGGTGGCG
>JABAOH010008823.1_pt1 | contig 18751 bp, 14 predicted proteins | sample 7062181 | NCBI WGS metagenome assembly JABAOH01 (sample SAMN14538630, study PRJNA623070) | marine sediment metagenome | biome: marine biome [ENVO:00000428]; feature: marine pelagic biome [ENVO:01000023]; material: deep marine sediment [ENVO:00002113]; isolation source: pool of 5 deep marine... | reverse complement strand
GGTATCAGGAATGAAAATAATTCTACATATAAAGTATCATATGCAACCTGATAAGATCGAGATTGAATCAGTTCCAGAATTGCTTGTGACATCGATCAGTTTGGGAGGAAGCAAAGCCATCAGTCCTCTGTCTGGAATTATTCCCCTATTTGGTGGTAATACACATGCACCGTTTCGAATGACTCTCATGTATCCTGAAGCACAATATGCATGTGTTCCCGGAGAGAGAGTTGAAGTTAAATCAGAATCCGGATTTCTCATCGAGACGTATGAAACAAATATCGCCTATATTCCTGTCTTTTCCGTGGCACCTTATGAAAGATTTATCTATACAAAAAATAATTTAACCGTCGAATACTTCTATAATCCAGGTGAAACATTCAGCACAGAGATGGCAGAGAATACTTTGAAAACGGTTGAGTTGTATACCGCCTACCTGACTGAATTGGAATCAAAAACGTATCGCATTGCCTTCGTTCCGTTGCCGTACTCAACGATCAATGGCGAAAACAAAGGAAATGCCATTTACTTGACCAGTGGAGAATTTATAAATTACGGTCATAGCGAAATGGAAAAAATTCAATTTACTTATTTGATCAGTCATGAAATTTATCACAACTGGAATATTTGGTCGATTACATGGCCCGGAGCATATTATCAGTGGTTTACTGAAGGCGGAGCTGATTTTATGGCGGCCTGGTCCTGTGAAAAAATTTTGAATGAAAAGGCTGGGAGTATCGTACGGAAGGGCTATGTCGAGCAGTTCATCCAGGACAAAGCCTACAACTCCCAGAGTACACTAGAAAATGTTCAAAAACTCGGAAGCACCGAATGGACTCTGATGTACAAATATGGTGCACTGGCATGGGAGCAATTAAAGCTAAAGATCGGTGAAGAAGCTTTTTTCAATGGGATGAGAGACTTTTTCCAAAATTATCATCGACAAATAATCGGAGTGGAACAACTCTTTGCATGCATATCGGCATATACTGATGTTGATATTGAAAATTATTCAAATCCCTGGATTAAAAATAATGCCAGGATCGATCTATCCATTACAAATGTCACCGTGACACAAGATGATTCCCAGTTCAATAATGAAATCATCATACATGTTGAATCTGATCAGGAATATGAAATATTCACAACTGTGGGATATAGAACATCTGCTACAGGAGACCTGACAATACTTGAATATCATATCGCACAAAGTGGACAGATAACTTTTGTCTTCATAAGCGATGAGAGGCCAGTTTATATTCAACTTGACCCGAAATATCAGGTGCCCCAGATGCGTTTAGACAATGATGTATGGACGAATTAGTTATCCATTAATCATTTGCTTATTTCGATAGTTCTGGCAATTCGGTTATTACTGAATATTACGATGGCGAATGGAAGATGATACAGAATGATAAGTCCTAGTAAATAGTAACAAATACATCCCTTTTCAATGTATCAGAAGAATCGAAAAGAAACGAATGTTTGAGATATAATGCAGTTGATACTCATTTAGAAAAGGTAAAAAGGAAGATAACTTGGGAAGAAGGAATGAATATATTAAAAGTTATTTCAGTTAGCGATACACAATGGTCAACAGTTTATTATTTAGTGAGTAGAGAGGTTTATCAAATCCTGCATTGAGAATACAATGATATCATGTTGGCAAAAATAAGATAGGCCTTAACTCTATTTGTATGTAAACCACAATAAATAAAAACAAAAAGGAGATTGAAATGAAGACGACCAAAATAATCGTAATAATGTTATTTGTTCTTTTTATGATTTTGAACCTTTTGAATTTAGAACCAAAGGATTACAGATAATGGCTGGAGCAACCTTTCCACTAGCTGGAAGCAAGTAAATTACAACCTGATGAAATCCCCAGCCGCAAGCAATTGGGGATTTTACAATTCTTGAGATTATATTTCAATTTTTCGACAAGAAAATCAGGCAAATAGTCACATTTACATAGGAGATAAAATGATGTTTCACTCAGGGAATTTTTTTTCTGGATACAAGCCAAGTTTTTACTATTATCCAATTATCTTTGTAATTCTACTATCCTATCAATGTTCTAAAAATCCAATAATATCCGATAAAAAATCGGCTACTTCCCTTTCTTCAAATTGGGAAACGATTAGTAATCCTGATTCTGTTGGATGGTCTTCAGAAAAATTAGAGGAAGCACGATACTATTCGCGAACGATTCAGACTGCCGCGGTTATGATAATTTATGACGGAAAAGTATTGTATCAATGGGGGGAAGTAGCTCACAAATTTAAAGTTCATTCGTGTAGAAAAAGTCTTTTAAGCGCGCTATATGGTATACATGTAGATAATGGAAATATCGATCTGTCGAAAACGATGGGAGAACTCGGAATAGATGATATACCCCCATCCTTGTCTGAATTAGAGAAAACAGCGACCATAAGAATGCTGCTTCAAGCCCGATCTGGAATATACCATCCGGCAGCGGCTGAAGTACCAAGCATGCAGAATAATCGTCCAGAAAGATACAGTCATGCACCCGGTACATTCTATTACTATAACAACTGGGATTTTAATGCCTTGGGAACAATCTTTAATCAGGAAACCGGGACCGATCTATTCGAGGAATTCAAAAGAAGTATCGCCGATCCGATAGGTATGGAAGCTTTTCTTGTTGATGACTGTAAATACGAATATGAATTGGTGTCGATACATCCGGCATATAAATTTAGAATGACTGCACGTGATATGGCGCGATTCGGTCTACTTTTTCTCCAAAAAGGAAAGTGGAATGGAGTGCAAATAATTTCTGAAGATTGGATTACGGAAAGTACTAGTTCCTATTCTGAAGTAAATAACAACGGTGAAATAAACGGCTATGGCTACATGTGGATAATTGCTATTGATACGGGTGATCACCTTCCTAATGTTGATCTTCCTGTTGGATCCTATGCCGCAGCAGGTGCAGGCGGTCATTGGTGTATAGTTATTCCGGATTATAATCTTGTGATTGTTCACAGGGTGAATACCGATATCGGACATGATGTACTTGACCATGAAGTCGGTTTATTAATTAAAAAGATACTTGATGCGAAAATACGACAATATTAAATAGACTTAATCTTCGGAGAATTATATATGAAAGTACTAATATATAAAATAACATTGTTGTCTCTGCTCTCCCCATTGTTCTATGCTTGCAGTAATTATCCAACGGAGAGTAATACTGATAATCCGTATACAGGTGATCCCAATACTTTCCTACAACAATTCGAAGAACGGCTTGAAAACTTACGTACTATATTGAAAATTCCTGGGATATCAGCTTCTATTGTAAAAAATCGAAAGATTGTCTGGGCAAAAGGTTTCGGATATGCAGATGTTGAGAATGGCGTTCCTGCAACACCCAATACTCAGTTCCGCCTGGCGTCGGTAACAAAAACTTTTGCATCCACTGTCATCATGCAGTTGGTAGAAGAGGGATTATTCAGCCTTGAGGACCCGGTATCAGATTATGGAATTGAACTCGCAGTTTCAGATACAATACGGATTAAACATCTTTTAACACATACCTCTGAAGGTAATCCCGGCACTTTTTTTAATTACAACGGTGATAGATACAATAAGCTGAGTCTTGTTATAGAACAAACCACAGGTAAAACCTTTGAAGAAGAGCTAGCAGAGCGTATAGTACTACCACTTGGACTAAAAAAAACTGGTCCGTCAAATTTAAATCCGGATTTTTTTCTGATTACAGGAATTGACGCTGATCAATTTATTAAGAATCTAGCCCAAGGGTATGCATCAGACGGCACCACCCGTTTAAATTACCCTACAGATTTCGGTACAGCCGCAGGACTTATTTCAACTGCTATTGAGGTAGCAAAATACTCTATAGCCATAGACAATAATATTTTATTAAAAGAGGAGACAAAAGCACAGATATTTACTCCTGCAGTGAGTAACAGCAGTGAAAATTTCCCTTATGGTCTGGGCTGGTTTATCCAATATATTAATGGAGTAAAAATTGTTTGGCATCATGGACACTGGCAAGCGATTTCATCTCTATTTATAAAAGTACCGGAAAAGGAGCTAGCTTTTATTATTCTGGCAAATTCGGATATGGTTAATGGATTATCTTCACTTTCAAAGGGAAACCTGGAAAAATCAAATGTGGCACTTGAGTTTTTGAATGCATTTGTGTTTGAAGAAGGAGTGCTGCCGAATTCACTTTAAAGAAAAAGTATTTTAGAACAATATGAAATTATCCTTGAGGAAAACAATTATGAAAATAAAAATTATTTGTGTGTATAGTATAATTCTTCTCATATACATTGTAGGTTGTTCGGAAAATAATATTGAAAATGTAGTTGACCCAAGTGTTCAAAACCTTGAATTTAATAATATATTATCTTCAGAGCCCGATTCCATTCGCACATTAAAAAGCCTTAAAAGAGAAGGTTATCTTTACATGATCACTTATTACGGGGATTACAATTCGCGGTTAGAAGCACTTAATGATAGAATTGTTAAATATGGAATTGGATCGGTAATACCACCGAGTGGCGTCATTCATGAATGCAGCATCTTTGCCGCATTGGGTGATCCTGAGCTTCTGATTTTCGGAAGAAACTTGGACAATTATATGAAACGGGCTGTGCTTGTGGGTTTATATACACTTCCTGACGGATATACTTCAATAGCGTTTTCAAATATGGTCAATATGGGTTTTAATCCAGATGATGATCCTACTCTGCTGCCCCTTGAAGACCGGCAGTTGCTGTTGAACAGTGTATTATTTGTGACTGATGGTATAAATGAATGCGGCGTCTCTGTCGCCCTCGCATCAGTGGACGATGCGCTCATCGTTAGAGATGAGAATAAGAAACTCGTATGCATTTCATACCTTTTACGTGAAATACTGGATCATGCCGGCAGTTTGGAGAATGCCATAAATATTGTTAAAAATCATGATGTGTTCGATAAAAATGTAAATACAATATCTCATCATATTCTTATTGCTGATGCTTCGGGCAAATCGGCTGCTGCGGAATATTACGATGGCGAGTGGAGAATCATGCAGAATACCAGGCCCTGGCAGATTGTAACCAATACACGGCTTTTTAGTATGTCCGAAGAATGGAAGAGAAGTCAATGCAATCGATATAGGGCAGCCGACAGCTATTTGGCCAATGTTAACGGCAAAGTCACTTGGGAAGAAGGAATGGATATTTTAAAAATGATGTCGGTCGGGGATACTCAGTGGTCCACAGTATATGATCTGGTGAATAAACAGGTAAATATCTCTCTTTACAGAGATTATAAAAATATCAGTTCTGTAAGATTAAAGTAGCTTTCAATCACGTTTGATTTTAATAAAACATAAGCTAAGGGTGTAGTGATGATAAATAAGATTATTAAGTACAGTCATATAAAAAGGACGCTGTCACTGTCGGTACTGCTTTTTTTTCTGGCATGGAATTTTATGTCTTGTTCCCAAAATTCTTCTCCGACCAAACCGGCGGAGAATGTATGGCTGCCTGTAATCGAAGAAGTGAATGGAACGCTGGTGGAGACGAATGGGATTCCTATCCTGCGTGTTTGGGGGACGAATTACGAGCAAGGATATGCCAATGGCTATCTCATTGCTCCAGATATTATCGATTACCTGCAGAACAGTTTAATCGGGGGATTATATGGTTACGATGCTGCCTCCTACGAAAATATTCTTGCCTCTTCTTTAGACCGAATGATTATTGATCAGGAATATCGAGAAGAAATACAGGGCATGTTTGATGGTATTCAGGACAGGGCAGATGGTTCATTGGTTGTGCCATTGCTCGGGCGTAAATTACACATAGATGATATCCTGGCGATGAACTGTGGTCTGGATTTCAGGTCGATGGGTTGTTCATCCTTTGCAGCATGGGGGCTAATGACTCCAGATAGCAGTACAATTACCGGCAGGAACGATGACTGGACGCCGATTTCAACCCTCTCATTGATCCATCAGCTTATTGTGGTTCATAGTTATCCTGCTGGCAGCGAAAGACTGGGATTCGTTACTATCAATACACCCGGTGATATTGGATGCCCAACGGGTATGAATGCTGAAGGCGTTACGATCAACAGAAATGCGGGTAATAGCGAGTCGCCCTTCACGCATACAAATTACTATCCAAGGTATCTAACGTATCGCACCGCGATTGAATCTGCACATGCGGTTACCGCTGTGCAGGATGTGAATAAGGTGCTCCGAGAACGTCAAACCAACGGTTCCATCATTCTCATGATAAGTTTCCCTTATACAGGGAATAACAAGTGTTCCGTCGTGTTCGAGTATGACGGTAATCTCGCCCAGGACAATGGTGTGACGGTGCGTGAACCCGAGGCGTCAAAGTCTTACCAGATTGCTACGAATCACTATCGGGAGCGTCAACAAGCGATCGATTGCTGGCGCTACACACTGCTCAGCGAAAAGCTGAATGAAATCGTAATGAGTGGAGGAACGACTCATCTCACAACTGAGAAAGCGTGGGTACTATTGGAAATGGTTGCTGTAAGTGGCAGTCTTCTCTTAGATAGTGCAGTATTTGAGCCAAATAAAAAGCTCATGCATGTAGCATTCTCAGAGAACGGCCAGCCAGCGCCACTGTGCCTGGTCGCAACGTTGAATGTATCGGAGATGATTGAATAAATAAAAGGTTAACGATAATACAAGGAAATAGCAATGAATAAAACATGTATCAAATTATTTATGATATTGTTTATATTCGAATTTATTAGCTGCAATTCAGATAGTCCTGTTGAACCAAATCTTGAAGGATTAGACAGGTTGAACGTTTTATTCCAATTAGGAAGAACTCCCGGTGCCACTTTAGTGATAATAAAGGACTTTCAAATCGATACTCTAATCACGTATGGCGTTAAGGATTATAATACGCAGGAACCGGTTACATCTCAAACGTTATTTCAGGCTGCCTCTATTAGTAAACCTGTTACAGCCGTTGCAGCTATGAAATTCGTTCAAAAGGGTAAGATCTCGTTAAATGAAAATGTAAATAATAAATTAGTATCATGGCAAGTACCGGAAAACCAATATACAGTTACTGAGAAGGTTACGTTGAAAAGACTACTCGCTCATAGAGCCGGAATTCCTCAAGGGGGTAAAGTTGGTGTTTCACGAGATCAAACACTTCCAATGTTATTGCAAATACTCAATGGAGATCCTCCATATCCTACCGTAAGAGTTGAAAGTATACCCGGAAGTCAGTATGTCTATTCCAATGAAGGCTTCTGTATTATCCAACAGCTACTCATTGATCTTTCGGGCAAACCATTTCCCGACCTTTTACAGGAAATGGTTTTCGATCCCCTTGGAATGAATAGCAGTACATTTGAACAATATTTACCGCCTGAATTGGAATCCCGAGCAGCATCCGGCCATGATGGTTATGAAGTCCTGGAAGGTAAATACCAGTTACATCCCAAATTGGCAGCTGCTGGACTTTGGACTACATCTGAAGACCTTGCAAAATTTATGATCGAGTTCCTTTTATCATTAAAAGGGGAATCGAATAAAATTCTTAATCAGGATATTATAATACAAATGATAGAGCCTGTGACACATTATGATGAAACTAAAGATTATGGGCTGGGTATAGGGATAAAATATTTTGGAGGACAAACATATTATTGGCATTCTGGCGGCTTCGAAGGTTTTAATTGTGTGATGTACGGTCATGAATCAGCCGGTGTTGGTATGGTGTTGATGACAAACCACTGTAATTCAGATTTGTGGGAAAAATTTGCTGAGCTCATAGGTACACATAAGAATTGGCCGGGATTTTGAAGAATATAAAGTAAATAACTAGGCAAGCTTTAAATCGATATAAAGCTTATCATGTCTGCGAATGAAGCAAGTTTTCGAGTACAGTAAATTTTATTTGTTATAGTTGCTGTAAGCAAAGTTCCTGGTGAATTATCCATTTATATCAATGACAATTTTATCTGGACCAAAAACATCATCAAATCAAATTTCGAAGGTGGTAGTGCATTATTCATTGATGATGTAGATGCCGATGGCGATTTTGAAATCTTTGCAGGGGCGTCAGCCCGGGGAAGACTGTATTGGTGGGAAAATATGGTTAACAGGTAATAATAAAATAATTTGGCAAGTTTTAGATCAATTCGTATTTGAATTGTAAATTTTTCTGCGGAATGAGACCCCATCGAGAAAAACTTTTATTGCTTTATTACAAAATTATATTTAAATTATACTCAGTATAAATTGATTTAATCGAGTAAAAATGGAAATTCAAAAATTTGTTAGATTTACCAGTTTCTTAATACTGATTCTTGTTTCAAATGTCTTAGTAAATGCCCAGGACATACCAAATAAAGATTCAGATGAAAATTTAGTTCCCAAGACTCTCCTGACTCGAATATCAATAAATTTAAAAGAAGCTAAATTATTGGATGCAATTCAGGAGATTGCTGATAAAGGAAATTTCCATTTGAATTATAGAGAAAGTATTATTCCTGATTATCAGAAGGTATCAATCAATTTAAAAAATGTTCCGGCTATAGAAGCTTTAGCAAAAGTCCTACAACAGACTAAAATTACTTTCACCATTACCAAAAGCGGCCAGGTTGTCCTAATCGAATCAAAATTGAATGAAGTCCCGCAGAAGAAGTTCACCATCAGTGGATATGTAAGGGATGTCGCAACAGGAGAAGCGTTAATCGGAACAAATATTTATGTAAAAGAACTTTCATCAGGCTGTATTTCAAATAGATACGGATTTTATTCCTTAACAATTCCCTTCGGCTACCATACGATAAAATACAGCTACATTGGATTTAAGCCTAAAGAAGTCAAAATTTATCTTAATCAAAATATTATAAAAAACATCGAATTAGAAGAAACAGTAATTTCTGGTGAAACCGTAACAATCACTGCAGAATGTGAAGACAAGAATATTAAATCTACGGAAATGGGGACAATCAGATTAATACCTAAAAAATTAAGTCCGATCCCTGTTTTATTCGGCGAACAGGATATATTAAAAACGATTCATCTATTGCCTGGAGTCGCTCAATCGCGTGAAGGGGATTGTGGGTTCTATGTGAGAGGAGGTAATTCCGATCAAAACCTTGTCCTGTTGGATGAAGCACCGGTCTACAATGCTTTCCATCTTCTCGGCTTTTTCTCTGTTTTTAATTCCGATGCCATTAAGGATGTGAAATTAATCAAAGGTTCTGCCCCTCCAAAATACGGTGGAAGATTATCATCTGTTCTGGATATAAAAATGAATGAAGGGAACTCAAAGAAATTTAATGGCTCCGGGGGTATTGGCTTAATATTTTCAAGATTGACCTTGCAGGGACCTATCTCTCAGAATAAAGGTTCATATATTATTTCAGGTAGAAGAACTTATGCTGACTTATTTCTCAAATTATCTTCAAATGAAGAGATTAAAAATTCCAGGCTATATTTCTATGATTTAAATTTAAAAACTAACTACCAGGTGAGCAGCAACGATCAACTTTTTCTTTCCGGTTATTTTGGCAGGGATGTATTTCGTTCTCCTGAAGGCGTGGATATTTCATGGGGAAACAAAACGGCTACTTTAAGATGGAACCATATATTCAATGATAAATTATTTCTAAACTCTTCGGTTATATTCAGTAATTTTAAATATGTATTTAATATTGCTGAAGAGGATGAAGGCGATTCTGATATAGATATTACTTCGGTTATTCATGATGTTACGATGAAAGATGATTTCCAATATTTTATAAATCCAAATAACAGTTTAAATTTTGGGTTCAATTATATTTACTATAGTTTTTTACCCGGTGAAGCAAAGGTAAGGGGTGATGATAATTTTGATATGATAATTGGAAAAAGAAATGCCCATGATTTTGCCCTTTATGCCTCTCATAAACTCAATGCTTCAGCTAGGTTAAAATTTGATTATGGTATTCGTTATTCACTCTTTTCAGTGTTTGGCCAGGGTGATATCGTTAATCTACTTGACGAGGATGAAAATATTGATTTTGAACTTCGTAAAAAAGAAAAAACAAATTACGGTGGATTGGAACCTCGGTTTTCAGCTAATTTTCAATTGACTAAATTTAGCGCCATAAAATTGGGATTTGCACGAAATTTCCAGAATATCCATTTGCTATCAAATTCAACCTCTGGCACTCCCCTGGAAGTCTGGCAGCCCAGCAGCAGCAAGGTGAAGCCAGCTCGTGCTGACCAAATTTCCCTGGGTTATTTTCGTAATTTCAAAGATAATAATTATGAAGCTTCTATTGAAGTATATTATAAAGACATGAAAAACCTGGTAGATTATAAAGAGGGCGCAGATGTATTGATAAGTAGTTTCTTTGAATCTGAAGTCGCTTCTGGACAGGGATGGTCGTATGGAACTGAATTTTTCTTTAAGAAAATAACTGGAAAATTAACCGGCTGGATAGCTTATACCTTATCTAAATCTGAAAAAAAATTTGGCGAAATTAATAGTGGAAAACCATTTCCAGCAAGATATGACAGAACCCATGATTTTTCTGTAGTCGGAATTTATCAGCTCAACAAGAGATGGACTTGCTCGGTTAACTGGATGTATTTCACCGGTGATGCTGTTACGATACCTAATGGTAAATACATTATTGACGGTCATACGTTTGATTCATATACAGAACGTAATAGCTACCGAATGCCAGCCGTTCATAGACTTGATATTAATGTAACGTATGCTACCAGAAAGCATGGTACCTGGAATTTTTCACTTTACAATGCGTATGGTCGGAAAAATGCCTATAAGATAATATTTCGAAACAATTACTCGAATCCTGAAAAATCAGAAGCTGTCAGGTTGGCATTGTTTTCTTTCGTCCCTTCAATTTCTTATCATTTTAAATTTTGAGGTCGCCATGTCAGGCAAAACAGAATTTCAATTATTTATTGTTTTGAGAAGATATTTTATCATCCAAATACTTTTTATTTTGCCCTGTTTCTCATGTCATAAAGATGTTATTGATATCAATTTGAATGAGACCGGACAGCAAATTGTAATCGAAGGAGCAATTACTGACCTGCCAGGACCTTACACAGTAAGGATTAGTAAAACAACGGATTTTTTCGAGCCAGGGGTTTGCCCGCCTGTATCTGATGCTGTTGTAACGATAAGCGATGATGAAGGTAATTCTGAGACATTGAAGGAGACCAGCCCGGGAAACTATCAAACAAGCTCGATACGAGGAGTTCCCGGCAGAACCTACACCCTGAGCGTTGCGGTTGATGACGAACACTATACTGCTATATCTACAATGCCACTACCACTTGAATTAGATTCGCTTAAATGTTTGAAAGAAACAGATAATATTTATGATAGAACATATTTCTTATCGTGTTACCTTTCTGATCATAAAGGCATTGAAGAGTATTGCCGGTTTAAAATTTATAGAAATGGTGAATTATTGAATTGGGAATACTATCTTTATAGTGATAAATCAAGAGACGGACAATATTTTACAATTGATGATTTTAATTTTTCTTTCACATTATATGATATTGTAAGGGTTGAGCTGTTAGCCATTGATGAAGCAACGTACCAATATTTTTCCATGCTTAATAGCATCCTCGATAAAGTCGATGAAGATGCAGAAGACGTGGGACAAATTCTAATGCCGGTGACATTGTTCAATCCTACATCAAATTTAAGTAATAATGCTTTAGGCTATTTTAGCGCTCATACAGTAAGGATTTATGTATTTGTTGTCCTCTAATCATAATTGAATAATATTAAAATTTCGATTAAGGTTTGATTTAATGACACTGATTCCAATTTTCTATCAATCAATTTTCCACTGGCAATATGCCCAAATAATCACCAATCGAATTCAAAAATGCTCAAAGAAACAAAAAACAACCTAACCCGGCAGCTCGGCTTGTTCGATTCGAGAATGATCCTGATGGGGATTGTCATCGGTTCTGGTATTTTTTTGACCACTGACATTATAGCAAAATCTATTCCATCGCCGGCATTGATCTTACTTGCATGGCTTGTTGGTGGCTTGCTGACACTGGCAGGCGCGCTCACTTACGCTGAACTGGGAGCGGCTATGCCTGAGGCAGGCGGTCAATATGTATATTTGAAAGAAGCTTACGGTCCGCTATTTGGCTTTCTTTTTGGATGGATCGTATTTTTAGTTTATGTCACCGGGGGCATTGCTGCATTAGCTGTAGCTTTTGCCATATATTTCAGTCACTTCTTTCCTGCTTTATCAACAGACATATTTCTCTTTTCTACGGAAGTAAATGTCTTTAATTTTACTATTCATTATTCCCTGTCAATAGGGCAAATTGTGGCAATTGTAATAATTCTTTTATTATCTGTGGTTAATTATATTGGTGTTGCACTTGGGAAAACTATTCAGAATATAATTACTGTTATTAAAATTGGTATTGCGCTTGTCGCTGTCTTCTGGGCTTTTGATGGATGGAACAATATTAATTTCGTTGCAGGAGAGATCAAAAATCCCCAACGAAACCTGCCGGTAGCTTTAATTTTGGAAACAGTGGGAATAACCGTCCTTTATGTCCTCGTTAATTGTGTTTATTTTTATTCGCTACCTATTGATGAGGTAATTGGAGTGGAGAGAATTGCTGAAAAGTCAGCATCTGTTCTTTTTGGGGGAATTGGCGGCGGGCTTGTATCTGCTGCAATCATCATTTCAATACTTGGTTCTATTAATGGGTCGATATTCTCGGGTCCCCGGGTTTATTATGCCATGGCAAAGGATAAACTTTTTTTCAACGAGTGGCTGAAGTACATCCGAAATTTAAAACACCCGGTGTGGCAATTTTTATTCAGGCGATTTGGTCATGCATTCTTGCCTTAAGTGGTACTTTTGAACAACTCATTACTTTTGCAATGGTCGTCTCCATTATGTTCTGGATCGCTGCCACGGCTTCGGTTTTTACTTTAAGGAAAAAATTTCCAGATATGCCTAGACCGTACAAGACGTGGGGATATCCATCCATTCCGATAATTTTTATTATTGCTTCATCAGGGATTCTAATTAATGCTTTGATTGAGAAACCTGTGGAATCGTTAGCAGGAATTGGAATAACAATTTTGGATATTCCAGTTTATTATTTTTGGAAGAAAAGATCAAAGAATTTTGTTCGAGTAAATCCCATCGCAGATTGAAGAAACCCACTGATATACCTAATGAAGATTAAAATTTCATACTGATTCCATCGCTCCGAGCGATGGAATCAGCATGTCGATGATTTTTTATATTGAAAAATTAACCTTAAACAAGTATAATAATTTTCAAAAAATTTATATGATTCTTCAATCGGTGGGGAAACAAATTTATGAAATCTGTTGGATTGTTTTCCGCCTGGTGGATTGGAAAATTAAAATTTGGAGGAAGATAAGATGAGAGTTATGATAACATTAATATTAATCACATTTATCTTTACCTTTGCTTGCTCGAAACAAACCAACAATATTTGTGCAGACTTAATCCTCACCAACGGTAAAATCTATACTCTCGAACCAGACCAGCCCTGGGCAGATGGCTGTGCCATTAAAGATGGGAAATTTATTGCGGTTGGTGAAAAAAGATCAATGCATCAATTAAAAGGAAAATCAACTGACGTTATTGATTTGAAAGGAAGGTTTGTTCTCCCTGGCTTCAATGATGCTCATGTCCATTTTTCAGACGGCGGATTTTACTTGCTGGGTATTGATCTGCGGGATGCTAAAGATGAAGATGAATTTGTGGAGAGGATTAAAGATTATGCAGCGAAGCTGGGAAAAGGTGACTGGATTTTAGGCGGCAATTGGGATCACGAAGCCTGGCCCTCGAAAAAACATCCCACGAAAGAATTGATCGATGAAGTCACCAGAGATAATCCTGTATTTGTGCAACGGTTGGACGGGCATATTGCTCTGGCGAATAGCTTGGCGTTGAAACTCGCTGGAATTACCAAAGACACACCCAATCCACAAGGTGGAGAAATTACTAAAAACACACAAACAGGCGAACCCACTGGAATTTTAAAAGACAATGCACAAAGTTTAGTCGGGGCAGTTATTCCACCACCTTCAAAAGAACAATTGAAACAAGCGATCAAGACAGCGATTCAACATGCCAATAGCTTAGGTGTAACCAGCATTCAGGATAATAGTTCTACGGCTGATCTTGAAGTCTATCAGGAGCTTTTGAAGGGTGGAGAATTAACGCTGAGAATCAATTCCTGGCGAGCTTGTTATTTCTATGAAGATTTTGAGAAAATCGGAATTTTACCTTCATTTGGCAATAATATGCTGAGAATCGGAACAATGAAAGTGTTCGTGGATGGCTCCATGGGTGCAGCGACAGCACTTTTTTATGAGCCGTATTCAGATGATCCCTCTACCTGTGGAATTCCAATCTATCCTGAAGATCAATTGTATGAGTTAATCAGAGCAATTGACAAAGCAGGATTGCAGATCGCAGCCCATGCCATCGGGGATAAGGCGAACGAATGGATCTTGAATGCGTTTGAAAAAGCGTTTCAGAACAATGGACAACGAGATGCCAGGCATCGGATTGAACATGCGCAGGTCGTTTTGCCTGAGGATATTAAACGATACAAAGAGTTAGGAATCATTGCATCCATTCAACCCTCGCACTGTATCGATGACATGCGCTGGGCGGAGAAAAGGATTGGTGATCGGGTGAAGCATTCCTACCTGTTTAATTCCTTTGTCAAAGAGGGAGTTAAAATAGCTTTTGGAACCGATTGGACAGTGGAGCCGCTTGACCCAATGATCGGTTTATATGCTGCGGTAACAAGAGAATTTCCAGAAGGGGGACCCGAAGGCGGTTGGTTCCCTGATGAAAAAATCACATTGGAACAGGCGATTGAATTTTATACATTGGGTTCAGCCTATGCTGAGTTTCAAGAGGATGTGAAAGGGTCCATTACGGTTGGGAAATTAGCTGATCTGGCTGTATTGAATCAGAATCTGTTTGAGATTCCCTTGAAGGAGATTTTGAATACGAAGGTGGATTTGACCATCTTAGGTGGAAAGGTTGTTTATGAAAAGTGATTGAGTAACTGGTTAATTGGGCAATTAATGACTCTGTTGAATTAATATCAATGAAGAGTAAAACACCACAACATATTGGGTAGCAGCAGTCCCTGACTGCTGCATATTGTGGATTAAAGCGAAAAAATGGCACTAAATCAACAGGGTCATTAATGGAATAGTTAATTGGATGATCAGGTAATTTGTGGTTTGGGTAATTGGCAACCCGAAAGTAACCCTGGTTTCAATAGAAACGAATTAAGGGAAATATTACATTATTCCACAATTCCATCATTCCATGTATCCGAAAGAGGTAATGTAAAAAAGATATGAAACAATTTTAGTTTGCGCGGGATAAAGGTTTACCCTCTATTTTGAATTGAAGGATTACACTAAATTAAGGAGATTATTATGAAACAGAAGTATTTTAAAACAATTATTGTCTCAGTAATCTCATTTTCTACTCTACTAATAAATAATACCAACGCTCAAAAGAGAGACAAGAGTCTGCCAGTCAAGTACGAAGAACTCACGGCGCCTGAATTTGTTCAAGCCGTTGTCCAATCTGATAGTACTTGCATCATTCCGATGGGCATTTTGGAGAAACATGGGCCTCACCTGCCATTGGGCACAGATATGATAGATATCAGAGAAATTGCCTTACGTGCCGCAGCGAAGGAATACAGCATCGTTTTCCCTGAATATTATTTTGGACAAATTTATGAGGCGAAGCATCAGCCTGGTACAATTGCTTACAGTCCCCAACTGGTCTGGGATATTTTACAAGAAACATGCGATGAACTTGCCCGTAATGGGATCAAAAAGATTATTCTTGTGAATGGTCACGGCGGTAACAACAACTTTCTTCATTATTTTTGCCAGGCACAATTAGCCGGCCGTAAAGATTATGCTGTGATTTTATTAAGCCCACAGAGCGACTCGACGGTAGCGGAGAAAATTAACAAGCTGCGCAAAACCAAATTTGATGGTCATGCCGGAGAGACGGAGACGTCGATGATGCTGGCTCATCATCCTGACTTGGTACACACCGAGCGTGGCAAAGACCAATCGGGTGAAGACTTAGAACGTTTGGCGCATTTACCATTCATCTATACTGGCATCTGGTGGTATGCAAAATTCCCAAATCATTATGCAGGTGATGGCAGTTATGCTAATCGGGAGATCGGAGAATTGCTGCTCAATAGTCGGGCTGATCAATTAGTTGAATTGATTAGAGCTATTAAGAAAGATAAGATGATTTACAAACTGCAGCAGCGCTTTTTTGATGAAGCTGAAAATCCACTTAGAACTAAGCAGTAATTGGGTAACTGGATGATCGATTAATCGTGCAATTACTTGATTGGGTAGTTGGGATTTGGTGCTTGAAGCTGAACGGTCAAGCTCAAATATGGAAGGATGCTGAAGCATTCTCATAATTGATAACTAAAAATATCATTTTATAGCACCATTCATGGTGTTTGCATTTCTTAGCATGACAATTGTTTATCAGGCGATTTGGTGGATGAAAGTTAACAAGAATGAAAAGAATCTTCCATAAATTTGGAATTAAATAAAATGAGCCGGAAATTAAAAATTGCATTAATTCAACAACATGCCACTCAGGACAAAGAAAATAATCTCAGGCGTGGCGTTGAGGCATTCGAGGAAGCTGCCAAACAGGGAGCAAAATTGATCGCTTTTGCTGAGCTCGGCTTGACTTATTTTTATCCGCAACATCCGTCTAGAGGTGATCATCTGAATTTAGCGGAATCCATACCGGGCCGGACGATGGAAATATTTTCCAATTTAGCGAAAAGTTGGAAAACTGTCGTCGTTCTCAATCTATTTGAAAAATCTGGGGATAAGACGTACGATTCTTCCCCTGTCATTGATTCGGATGGATCGCTTTTGGGTATCACTCGGATGGTGCATATTTTTGAGGCACCCTGTTTTCATGAAAAAGGCTACTATACACCTGGCGATGGTCAAAAGCTTGTTTATGATACAACCGCAGGTAAAATCGGTGTAGCCATCTGTTATGATCGGCACTTTCCTGAATACATGCGAACATTAGGCTTGCAAGGTGCGGAATTGATTGTTGTGCCACAGGCTGGTGCAATCGGTGAATGGCCACCAGGCTTGTTTGAAGCAGAAATGCAGGTGGCAGGTTTTCAGAATGGATACTTTGTTGCGCTATGTAATCGAGTTGGTAAAGAGGATTGTGTTACATTTGAAGGAAAATCTTTCGTAACAGCGCCTGATGGAAGAATTTTAACGCAAGCGCCTGCGATGGAAGATCACATTCTGATGTGCGAAATTGATCTGGATGAAATGAAGCAATCTCATGCCCGTTGCTATTTTATTCCCGATCGGCGACCTGATTTGTATTCATCATGGATTTAAAATTTAGTATGAAAATATTAGCAGATGTTTAGAGTTCGTAAAGACAAATTTAAAATTTGGAGGAATAATATGCTATTAAAAAAATCAAGATTAACAACGATATTAATACTTACTTTCTTTCTGGCAAGCTTTTCTTTCGCTCAAGTCCAAGAAAAACCTCTGATATTGCAAGAAATGAGCTGGTTTGATGTCCAGGAATATCTAAAAAATAATGACATGGTCATCATCCCATTGGGCAGTACCGAGCAGCACGGTCCTCACATGCCGCTGGGAACGGATTATTATGAAGCCTTTGGCATGTGCAACATGATTTCGGAACGGACAGGGGTACTGGTCGCTCCTGTGCTCTTTGTTGGCTACAGTGAGTATCACTCTGGATTCCCAGGTACGCTCAGTCTCAACCCCGAGACTATGGAACAGGTATTATTTGAAAGCGCCGAAATGCTGATGAAATATGGTTTTCGCCGTCTTATGTTTTTCAACTATCATGGTGGGAATAATATTGTTCAGCATAATGTGATTCACCGCATTAATTACAATACGGAAGCCATTGCCGTAGCCATCGGGCATGGCAGCTCCATTCAAAAAAGTGAAGACGGAGAATTTTTTGATTGGCATGCAGGCAAAAGTGAAACATCGATCATGCTTTATCTGAAGCCTGAACTGGTGAAATTGGAACGTGCTGAAAAACCTGAGATTCGATTTACACCCCAGGTACAGGAACTATATGAGCTTTCTAAAAAGTATCCTGAATTAGAGAATATAGCCAGTTCTTTATTAGGGGTGCCTTTGGAAACGAAGAAGGGTGGCGCCAGTCATGAACTTTCCAGCAACGGCGTCTGGTCGTTCAGCAATCCGCAATCTGCAACAAAAGAGATGGGGCAGAAGAAAGTTGAAAAGATGGTGGATACGGCAGTGAAGTTTATTGAGGCGTGGAAGTTAGCGAAAAAGTAGAACCAAAGCCATATTTGAGATTTTTACATTAAAAGGTAAACCACACTGAAGTTCAACTTGTTTATAAAATAAAGTGATTGCTTGGGCTACTGTTAGCCCCGGTTTTTTAAATGCTGTTTCAGCATTATTTTTAAGTTCTGGATCTATTCGTGCAGAGATCACTGCGGTTTTAGCCATAAAAGCCTCCTTTGAGTTATATTGTGAAGCTCTTGTGTACACTATGAAAAACAATTGGAGGTTCCTGATTCATTCTCCATTTAACAGATATTCCTTATTTTATAAAAATTGAAAAGGACGAATTT
>JABAOH010001235.1_pt1 | contig 18757 bp, 22 predicted proteins | sample 7062181 | NCBI WGS metagenome assembly JABAOH01 (sample SAMN14538630, study PRJNA623070) | marine sediment metagenome | biome: marine biome [ENVO:00000428]; feature: marine pelagic biome [ENVO:01000023]; material: deep marine sediment [ENVO:00002113]; isolation source: pool of 5 deep marine... | reverse complement strand
TTTGCAATGCTTACTGAAGTAACTGAAAGAGCTGTTGCTCATACTGATAAAGAAGAAGTTTTATTAACAGGAGGAGTCGCTGCTTGTAAGAGGTTACAAGAAATGATAAAAATAATGTGTGAGGAAAGAGGAGCAAAGTTTTTTGTTGTTCCTAGAGAATTTACAGGAGATAATGGATTAATGATAGCTGTTGCAGGCTTAGTTTTTTCTAAACAACCTATAGAAATAGAAAAAAGTAAAATCAAACAAAAATGGAGAGTTGACGAAGTCGATATTCATGGTTAAAACAATTATAAAAAAAGCAAATAAAAATAGTATTAAAAAAGCTTCAAGGATTCTAAAAAAGGGTGGTTTAGTCGTTTATCCAACTGAAACATGCTACGGTATAGGAGCTAATGCAACAAACATTAAAGCAATTAGAAGAGTATACAAAGTTAAGAAAAGACCTTGTTCAAGACCAATTCATATTATAGTTTCTAATATAAGAATGATGGAAAAGTATGGAGAAATTACAAAGGAGATAAGATTCTTAGTAAAAAAATTCATGCCTGGTCCATTAAGTATAGTTACGAGAAAAAAGAAAACTATACCTAAAGTTTTAAATCCCAAAGAAATTACTTTTAGAATACCAGGTAATCCTGTTGCTTTAAAATTAGTTAAAGAATCTAAAATTCCAATAACAGCTACAAGTGCCAATATTTCTGGACAACCACCTCTATACAAGATAAAAGATGTGATAAAAATTTTTGAAAATAAGGTTGAAATAATATTAGATTGTGGAAATCTTAAAAGAATTAAGCCGTCAACCTTTATTGACATGAAATCAAAACCAAAAATTCTAAGAGAAGGACCAATAAAAAGCAAAACGATTCTAAAAGAATTGGAAAAGTTTAAAACCAAGTAAATTTTATATTAATTATGAAAGGTATCTCAGAATTTATACTAGTATTATTGATTTTAATTATTGCAGTAGTTTCTATATCGCTTGTATGGTTATCTTATAATGCTTTTTTTAGACATATTACCTTTTCAGAAGACACTTCTGCTTTGAGTGAAGCTTTATCCTCTTGCATGAAAATTGATTCTGCTAAAAATGAAAAAATTTATTTAAAAAACTGTGGTTCTGGTTTGATAAAAGACGATAAATTAAACGTTTTTATAGATGATGAATCATTTGAATTTACTATGATTCCTGAATCTATAGTAAAAAGTGAAATTGCAGAAATAACTATAAAAGGATTATGGGGAATAAGTCTTGGGAACCATAAAATAAAGATCGCAAGTCCATCTGGAAAAGTTGAAAGATATGTTAAAGCCACATTACCTGATTCTTGTATGTTAGCTTTAGATTTTGATGAAGGTGAAGGAACAATTGCTTATGATTCTTCAGAATATGGAAATGATGGATTATTAAACAATTTTGATATTTTTGATTGTTCTTCTGTATATCAATACTCAACAATAACGGTCAGTTGTCCAAGAGATTTATTGATTAATTCAATTGAAAGTTCTGTATATGTAGATCCAAATAGTCCTGCTTCTTGTTCAGACCCAGGTCCAGCAGGGTTTTGTAATAGATACTGTGATTATGCAGATAATTGTATAGGACAAAACTCATGTTCATTTACAGTAGATGATACAATTTGCGGAGGAGACCCATGTCCAGGAACTACTAAAGAACTAATTTTGAATGTTAGTTGTAGCTATTGGGTTAATGGTAAATTTGGAAAAGCTTTAGAGTTTGATGGAATTGATGATTATGTAGAAGTTGAAGACACCAGTAGCATAAGTTTGTCAGATACATTCACTTTAGAAGCATGGGTATATCCAATTAACATTGATAGCACTATTTCTAAACAACACATAATAGCAAAAGGTGACGGTAATAATCCAACAGAATATACTCTACATTTTGATGATCTTGAGAAACCAACTAAAAAAGTTGAATTTAAGGCTAACGAGTTGGATACTGAAGGTAGTGATACTTATATCCAAGCCCCCTATACATACGGAGCAGATGTTTGGTCTCACATACTTGCTAATTATAATGGAACCACATTAAACATTTACATAAATGGTAATTTAACAGAGTTTGAGGATGTTTTTGAAGGAACTGTTGGGGATAGTAGCCTACCATTAAGAATTGGTAGTGCAAAGAGTGCAGAATTTTTCAATGGTACAGTTGACTCAGTAAGAATTTATAATAAAGTTTTAATTCCAGATGAAACAGTTGTATTAACTTTAGGAGAATTAACTTAATTATTTCAATCTAATTGTTTCTAACAATCTAGGAGACAAGGTTTCACATCTAAAAATTCTATGCAAAGTTCTTGCAAATTCCAAACACTTACTGTTTTCTCCATGGTCAACAATTATCCTTTCAGGCTTTTGTTTTAATCTTGAAAGATAATTTACTAATTGTTTTTGATCAGAATGCCCAGACAACCCTTTAATAGTCACTATTTCTAAATTTACAGGAACTGCCATTGTTTTTCCATTGCTATTTTCCATAGGTATTTCTTTCCAACCTTTTTGTATTCTTTTTCCCAAACTTCCCTCAGCCTGATAACCAACGAATATTAAACTATTCTTTTCATCTTCTGCCAAGTTCTTTAGCCACCATACACTCGGTCCACCAACTAACATACCAGAAGTCGATAAAACAACACAAGGTTCTTTTGATTCTAAAATTTTTTTCCTCTCTTCCGTAGATCCTATTCTCTTAAATATTTCATTCGTGAATGGATTCTCACCCTGTTGTAAGATTAGTTTTTGTAATTCTCTGTTAAAATATTCTGGATATGCTGTATGAATTGCAGTTGCATCCCAAATCATTCCATCTATATAAACCGGATGTTCAAAACCAGCTCTAGACAAAATTGCCATTACATCCTGGGAACGTTCAACTGCAAAGCTAGGTATTAAAGCAATACCGCCTCTTTCAACAGTCCTTTTACAAATATCTACAAGTTGTGATTCTGCTTCTTGTCTTTTAGGCATTATATCTTCTCTTGAACCATAGGTGCTTTCAGTTATTATGGTTTCTGCTCTTTGGAATTTATTGCTAGCAGGTTCAAACAGAGCTGTTCTATCAAATTTGTAATCAGAAGTGTATAACACATTGTGCATACCGTTTCCTATATGAACATGAACAACAGAACCTCCAAGAACATGACCAGAATTCAATAATGTTAATCTCATGTCAGGGGTTATGTCTGACACCTCATCATAGTCTAAACATATTGAATGCTTAACAGCTTCTTTAATCTCTTTGGTCGAGTAAGGAGGTGTTGAACCTTCTCTCTGTGATAATTCAATGTAATCCATACATAGTAAAACCATTAGATCTCGAGTTGGAGCTGTTAAGTAAAGCGGACCATCATAGCCAATCTTATAAAGGTAAGGAATCATTCCACAATGATCTAAATGTGCGTGCGAAACAACAACTGCATTTAATTTTTTGATATCAAACTCAGGAACATTTAAATAAGGATACTCATTTGTTCCAGGTTTTATTCCACAATCTAATAAAACTCTACTTTCAGGAGTTTGTAAAAGCAAGGCTGACCTACCGACTTCTCTAAATCCTCCTAAAGTAGTTAGTCTAATCCATTCCGTAGGTTTCCAACCACTATGAATGTCTTTACCGACCTTATCTAAGAATTCTTTTCTAAAGGCAGATTCCTTATGAACTATTTCTCTTAAAACTTTAACAACATCTGATGGTATTACAGGAGCCCTTTTAACTACTGGTAACCATAAAGTTTCTTTCTTAACCTCTTTTAAAGTTTCTCCCCCCTTTCCTATTACTAATCCAGGTTTTTCAGCTTCTATTATCACTGTTCCGAATTCAGGTTCAAAGTCTAGATCTTTTATTTCAGCTTCTTTAGGAACAAGTTTTTTAATTATTTTTTCAGCTTTTTCTGCATCAATGCAAATAGAAGGATCTGGTCTTAGAATTATTCTTTTCTTTAATTTTGATACAAGTTCTTTTATTTCTATTGTGTCTGAAGTAAAGAATTCTTTGTCTTTTGTGTATAAAACTATTTCACAACCTTCAAATCTTATGTCCGATATATCTAAGTTTGGCAAACTATTTTTCACTTTTTCAAATAAATCAGTAGTTTTTTCTTCAACCATAAAAATCATCTAAATTTAAGTTAGAACTTTTAATTAAACCAAATCATATAAAAATCATTAATATTTTTTCAATTCTTGTGGGGTTAATTCTTTAAAACCTTCTTTATCAATAACAGCAATTTGTATATCCTTCCCTCCAGATCCAATGTCCCTTTCAATCGCAGCTCTAATAGCTTTAATAATTAATACAATTGCTTCTTCGTTTGTCATATTTTCCTTAAATCCTGATTCCAAAACACCATAAGCAATAGGAGAACCAGAACCTGTTGAGTAAAATTTATCTTTTACATCAAACCCTCCCAAAGGATCAAATGAATATAAGCCTGGTTTAGTATCATAACCTGCTAAAATGAATTGATTAATATATGGAAAATATTTTGACCCATGCAATATGTTTGATAATAAATTAGCAGCAGCCTTAAGTGTTATAGGTCCTCTTTCTAGTTTATAAAGTTTTAATTGAGCTTTTAACAATCTTATCATTGCTAATGCATCACCAACTGACCCTGCTATTGTTAATCCTATGTGTTCATCTAATCGATGTATTTTTTGGGCTACTTTTGAGTCTACCAAATAACCCATAGTAGATTTTTGTTCTGCACCCATAACAACAGCGTCTTTTGCAATTACTCCTACTGTTGTTGTTCCTTTTTTTACTTCCATTATTTCACCAGAAACTGTACAATTATGATAATTCACAATGAATATATATAAAGTTTACGGTATGCTAATAAGCTTTAGCAACATAAGCTATTTTTTCTGCTTTTTCTCCACAAATTGCGCAATTACCTTTTGCTTTTTCATTCTTTTCAAACAATGTTCCTCTAACTTCTGCTCCAGTATTATCTTTTAATTTTTCAGCACATTTTTCTTTCATACAAAAAGGAATTCTAATGAATCCACCTTTTTTCAATTTCTCTTTTAAGTCACTATAGTTTTCTGCATCTTGTATTTTCATTAGATTTTTAGCTTTTTTCAATAAATTGGAACTAATTTCATCTAATTTCGTTTTTACAAACTTTTCTAATCCATCTTCTGGTGTTGTAAGTTCATTTTTTTCATCCCTTTTTGAGTAACTTACCTGTTTTTTCTCAATATCAATAGGTCCAATTGCAATCCTAAAAGGAACACCTTTCAATTCCCATTCATTAAACTTAAAACCAGGAGTATGCTTTTCCCTATCATCTAGATGAACTCTAAAACCTTTTTCTTTTAATCTTCCTAAAACCTCTTTACATTTTTTCAAAACTTTTTCTTTTGTATCTTTTTTGTAAATTGGAATAATGACAATTTGAGTAGGAGCAACTACAGGTGGAAAAATCAAACCATTATCATCCCCATGAATAGAGATTAGAGCTCCTAAAATTCTGCCTATTCCTATTCCATAACAGGTTTGATTAACATATTTTTTCTTTCTGTTTTCATCCATATACTGGATATTGAATACGTTTGCAAATTTTTCCCCGAGATTATGAGTTGTTCCTATTTGCAAGGAAATACCATCAGGTAAAAGAGTTTCAAAAGCATAAGTTTCTTCTGCTCCTGCAAATTTATCCCATTCAGGTCTTTTTATTAATAAAAATGGTATGCACAAGTTGTCTGTCACTACTTTTTTGAAAATCTCCATGTCTTCTTTGACCTGTTTTTCTGCATCATCCCAGCTTTTTTGAGCAGTGTGGGCTTCTATCCAGAGAAATTCTCTACCCCTCATTAGAGGTTTAGTCATTTTGGTTTCGTATCGATACATAGCTGTACTTTGATAGAGCTTTAAAGGAAGCTGCAAATGAGACCTAATCCAAATTGAATACATTGGATACATTGCTGTTTCAGAGGTGGGCCTTAGACACATTTTTTCTTGTAATTTATTTTTTCCAGCATGGGTTATCCAAAAAACCTCTTTTTCAAAACCTTTTATGTGTTCTGCTTCTTTTTTAAAGTAACTTTGTGGAATTACAACAGGAAATAGGGCAGGTTTGTGTTTTCGAATTTCCAATTCATTTTCAAAAAGTTTATAAATATCTTTAATTGTAAGCATGCCTAGAGGCATATAAACCAGAAAGCCTTTTATACCGTATCTTGTGTCTAAAACTTCTGCTTTTTGTAAGACCTCTAAATACCACTTTCCAAAATTCTCTGTTTTCTTGACCGACAAACCTAGCTCTTCAGACATATAATCAGTTTTACCTTTTATACCATTTAAATTTTAGCTAAAAGCTTATTAATTTTTCTATACATAATTTATTAACCAGTGATTTAATGCTAATTGGTATTTTTTCTGACTGCCACTGTGGATATAAGTACGGTGATGAGAGATGGAAAGACAGTTTTATAGCTCTAAATGAAGCTATAGACAAAACTTCAGACTGTGACTTAATTATAATTCCTGGAGATTTGTTTGATATTAGAGTTCCAAAGCCAGAAGTATTTGCTAAAGTTGCAAAAATACTGAGCAAGGCTCAAGCTACTCCCTCAAGAACCAAATTCTTAGAAATAATAAACAAAGAAAAAGTAGAAATGTCTCCTCTAGCCTTAAGAGGAACACCAATAGTTGCTATTCATGGAACCCACGAGAAAAGAAGCAAACAATTAATAAATCCTATACAAGCCTTAGAGCATGCTGGTTTACTGATTCATCTTCATTGCGCAACAGCTGTTTTTGAGATCGAAGGAAAAAAAGTTGCTATTCATGGTATGTCTGGTGTACCAGATAGATATGCTAAAGATGTTTTTGACCAATGGAACCCAAAACCAATTCCAGATGCTTTAAACATTCTTATGATCCATCAGAGTATAACACCTTATATCTATTCTCCTTTGGAACCACCTTCTATGAAAATTGAAGATTTACCAAAAGATTTTGATTTGTATATATTAGGTCATATGCACTGGCATGAAACCAGAATGTTTAAAGATGGTCAATTGCTTGTAGCTGGTAGTACAATACCAACATCAATACATAGAATAGAATCAGAACAAGAAAAATGCATTCACAAATATGATGGTAAAAATATAGAGAGTATACCATTAAAGGATCAGAGAAAAATATTCTGGAGAGAGTTTGAATTCAATCCCAACATAAAAGAAAATATAGAAACGTTCATTACTACCATCTCTCCGTTTAAACCAAAACCAATAATCAACATAAAAGTAAAAGGTTTAATAAAAACAGATCAATTAGCTCCAAGCTTTTCTAACATCGAAGAAAAATTTATTGATAAGGCAATTATCAACATAAACAAGAATTTAGAAGTTGAGGGCTTCAAAGAACAAATTGAGATGCTTCAATTATTAAAAGAACAAAGACTTCCTCCTGAAGAGCATGGATTAAAGATTCTTCAAGAAAATTTGAAACAAGCTAATTGTGGAATAAAGATTGGTGAAATCTTTGAATTTTTAGTTGATGGAGACGTTAATTTAATATTTGATGTTTTGACTGGAAAACAGACTACATTAAAATCAGGGTTAGATAAGTGGCCATCATGATAACAAAAGTTAAATTAAAAAATTGGAGATCACACCTAGATACTGAAATAAACTTTTCAGAAGGAACCAACTGTTTTGTTGGACCAATGGGTTCTGGAAAAACAAGTGTAATGGATGCAATATGTTTTGCTCTTTTTGGGACATTTTTACAATTACAACAAAAAAAACTGAAATTAGAAGACATAATAATGAAAAAACCATCTACTAGAGATAAATCAGAGGTAACAGTTTTCTTTGATATCGGAGATGGAAATGAATGGACCGTTAAAAGAATAGTTACAAAGGGAAGATCAACTGCAGAGTTGAGAAAAAATAATGATTTAGTAGAAGGTCCTCAATCAACAAAAGTTACAAGCGAAATTGAAAGAATAATGAAAATGAATTATGATTTATTTTCAAGAGCTGTTTATTCTGAACAAAACCAACTTGACATGTTTTTAACAATACAGAAAGGCCAACGAATGAGAAAAATTGACGAGCTGTTAGCTATTGATAAATTTGAAAAAGCAAGAAAGAACACAAAATCCTTGATAAACAAGTGTTCGATAGTCTTGAATGAGAAAGAATCAATTATTAAAAACCTTGAAGTAGATGAAAGTCTGAAAAAACTTGATTTAATTAAAAGAGAATTTTTCGAATTCAAAGAAAAAGAAGAGAAAATGAGAAATCAGTTAAATGATACACTTAGAAGAAAAAACGTTATAGAGAAAGACATAGAGAACCTAAAACAACAGCAAAAGAGATTGCAAACTATAGACGAAGATATTAAAAAGTTTACAGCATTATCAGATTTAACAGATTCTGATATAGAAAAGATTAAAGATGATTTAGTAGAATTTGCTGAGAGAACCGATGAAGAACTAAAAGAAGAAGTTAGAAGAGCTGATGAGAAATTAAAAAGACTTGAAGAAACTTTAATTGGAGAAAAAAAAGGTTTAGATAATTTAAAAGAAGAATACGCAGAAGAGAATGCTAAAATAAATTTAATAGAAAATGAAAAAATTCCTGAATTAGAAAAAATTGTAAAAGAACTAGATGAAAAACTTGAAAAGATAAAGAAGGATACTATTAAGAAACTTAATTCTGAATTTAATAACAATAAAAAAGAAGTAGAAAAAAACCAAATTAAACTTCAAAAATTTTTGGCAAAGATTTCGGAAATAGAGGAGAGTATAAATGAACTAAATTCAGCTGGAAGTAAATGTCCTGTTTGTGATTCTAGATTAACTAAAGATAAAAAATTAAAGCTTATTGAAAAAAAGAAAAAGTTAAAAAAGAATTTAAAAAAGGAATTAGAAAATTACAAATTTTTAATAAAAAGAATCGAATCTAGGTTACCTGAATTAGAAAATAAAATAAAAGAATTAGAAAAAATACAAGATAGGGTTAATGAGATTAAAGGAACTGATAAGGAATTAAAATCTTTAGAAAGAGAATTAAAAAATCTGAAATCTAAAACATTTGTTTTTGTTAATCAAAAGAAAATGTTTGAAAAAAATATTAAAATTATTGAAGAAAACATTAAGAGGTTAAAAGAAAATCAGGAAAGATTGAAACAGATTTTATTTAAAAAAGAAGACGTTGACTTTAAACTCAAAAGACTAAAAGAATACAGACAAAAATTAACAAATCTTGGAAAAGAAAAAGATTTTTTATTAACGTCATTCTCACCTTCTATACTTGAAAAATTTGAGTCAGACTATAAGTCAATCATAAGTTTAGAAAGCCAGTTACAAACTAATTTAAAAAATTTATCTGAAATAAAAACTGATAAACAAAAACTTCTGGAAGAAATAGAGAACAAGAAAAAAATGTTGGAGAACTATAGAATTGAAACAAGAAAAATAAGCGCTATTGCCGACCAGTTAAGACTATTAGAAACTGCTCTAGGTGCTACTCAAGAACAATTAAGAAAAGATTTTGTTTTAGCTGTTAACGAGGCTATGCAATCTATCTGGTCTGAGCTCTATCCTTACAAAGACATATATAGCATAAGACTAGGGATTGAAGGAGGTGATTATGTTTTGCAATTACAAGATTCTACTGGATGGATTCCTGCTGATGGCGTTGCTTCAGGCGGAGAAAGATCAATGGCCTGTTTAGCATTAAGAATTGCGTTTTCTCTGGTTTTAGCTCCTCAACTTCGTATGTTAGTACTTGATGAACCCACAGCAAACCTAGATGTTCAAGCAAGAGAAATACTAGCTAATGTTCTTAGGGAAAGAATTACACATTTAGTAGAACAATGCTTTTTAATAACTCATGATGACAGATTAAAAGAAGCTGTTAGTGGTTTTTGTTATGAATTTAAAAGAGACAAGTCTAGAGACGAGGCAACAAAGACAACACTTCTTAGCTCGCCTCTTCAAGTTTAAAAATTTCTATTAATAAACATTTTTTATGGAAATCAAGTTTTTAACAGAACCGGCTTTGTTATTAGAAAATAAGGTTTTAGTAATTGCTGATCTACATATTGGAATAGAATATGAAATCTTTAAATCAGGAATTACAATACCATCACAAGTTGAAAAACTAGAAAAAAGAATAGATAATCTAATAAAACAAAATAAAGCAAAACATTTAGTTATTTTAGGTGATGTAAAGCATCAAGTTCCAACTATTTCTTGGCAAGAATATAGGGAAATTCCTAAATTTTTAGAACACTTTAAAATTAAAATAAGCATAATAAAGGGAAATCATGATGGAAACATTGAAAGATTAGCTCCAAAAGAAATTGATATTTATGATCCACCAGGTTTTAAGATAAACAATTTTCTTCTTACTCATGGACAGGCTTGGCCTTTTTTAGGAGACTTGGAAGCAGAATATATTATAATGGGTCATGTTCATCCTGCTGTTGAATTTTGGACTGAAAATTTTAGAACTATAGAGCCCTGTTGGTTAAAATGCGAAATTGATAATGAAAAATTATTTAAAAAATATAGGATTAAAACTCAAATTAAACAAGGAATTATCATGCCATCTTTTAATCACCTAATTGGAGGCATGGCTTTTAATTCCAAAGATTTTGAACCATTGGGACCTTTATTAAAAAATGAAATTTTCAAATGGAAAAAAGCTGAAGTATATCTTTTAGATGGAACTTTATTAGGAAGTTTAAAGGATTTAAAGACTAAATAGACTTTATTGAGCCATTTCTTCCAATTCCTACTTGCAATTCATCTCTAAATTCTTTTGTAAAACCACCAGTTATTTCTACTTCTTGATTTTTTTCTATGCCTTCTGATTGTTTTCCCCATAAAACTAGTTTTATAGAGCCAGAATCATCTTCTAAAGTAGCTTCAGTTAGTGTAGTTACAGTTCCAAATTTTGTCATAATTTCTCTTGGTTCTGTTAATTCTGTTATTTTTGCCTTTATATCTACATTGTTCATTCCTGACTTTAACTCATTTATTTTCATAAAATCACTTTTAATAATGTTTTTAGAAGGTTTATAAACCTATATCATAGTTCCAGTCCAATAGATCAAAATTAATAATATTAGAATCAGCAAATATTCGCCTAAGCCTCCTGTTTTTACTGGTCCATTAAACTTTGGTTTCTTTATTGGCCATAAAGGCATTATTCCTCTATGAGTTAGAGAGTCTCCAATTAAATGTGAAATAAAACCAATAGAAAATATAATACCAGATTCTCTGTTAAAAAATATACCCAAAATAAAACCTATGAACAGAAATATTATGAGAATCCAGATATTGTGAAATAACTTTCTATGATATTTTCTGGATTTTGTATCTAAGTCTGGGATCAAAACTCCTACAAAGGCAAATATTGACATGTAAATTGTAAAATTTAGAATGAATCCAAAAATAACTAGAACTAGAAATGCTAAAATAAGATGAGACATTTTTTCCATATAGAAATATAATTCCGTATTATTAAATTAACATTTAGCAGGTCCTCTTCTGCGAGATAATGCTTTTATCTTTCCCCGAACGTAATCACTGACTATTTCAGAATTTTCAAAAGATTTAAGTTTACGACAGTTTTGAACTCTTAGATTGCACTCATAAACTATTTGTGTTTTAGGAAGTCTTGAAACATATTCTCCTACTTTTTCAATTTTCTTTAAAATCACTCTTTCTTTAGGAATGTTTACTGTACAATCACAACACCTAAACTCTTCAATTTTAGGATATTCCTCCATGAATTCACTATCAATTAAATCTTAATTAGAAGATGATAAGTTTTTGTTGTAAGTTTTCTTACAACATATTTAAATAAGTTAATTCTTTATATTTTTAGTATGTCTTTTGAAGAGTTAATAGAAACATTAAAAAGAATAGGACTAGCTTCTAATGAAACAAAAGTTTACTTAAAATTATTAAGAATAGGTTCAAGCAAGGCAGGAAGAATTAGTAAAGAAACTCATATAAATAGAACAACCACCTATGACGCTTTAAAAAGCTTATTAGAAAAAGGTCTTGTAAGTTATGTAATAAAATCTGGTAATAAATGGTTTGAGGCTGTAAATCCAAAAAGGTTGTTAGAAATTTTAAAAGAAAAAGAGGATGATTTACAAAAAATTCTTCCAGAAATACAAACAATTTATAAAATACCAAAAGAGAAACATAATGTTACACTGTTTTATGGGAATAAAGGAATAAAATCAGTTTTCCAAGATATGATTAAAGAAGGTAAATCTATTTCTGTATTAGATTCCGAAGAACAACTTGTGAGACATTTCCCCTTTTATGTCGATTACTTTATGAAACAAATTGAAAAGAAAAAAATTAAGATAAGACACATACTAAGAGATGATCCTAAAGTTAAGGAATGGTTTTTAAAGGCTCCAAGAAAACCAACAACAACAACTAAAGTTAAATTTGTACCTTTGAAATACAAAACAAATTCTGTTATTGATATTTATGGAGACAAAGTTGCAATAATAATTTGGTCAGAACCACCTGAAGCAGTTATAATTAAAAACAAATCAGTAGCAGAAGTTTTTAGAAACTATTTTGAAATTTTGTGGAATCTTCAAAATTGATAAAACTTATAAGTTATGTCTATATAATTCTTTACTTATGAAGACAAAGGCAGTATTTTTTGATGTTGATGGAACAATAATACCTTTAGATGTTGCTATTAGAACTTTTCAGGAAACCTGTAAACATTTCAAAATCAGGATTCCAATCAGTAGAGAATTATTAAAGGTTACAATAGGTTATAGGTTAACTGGCATTTTGCACAAAGTAACACCTGAAGCATTACCCTTTGCAGGAAAGTTTATAAAATATTTTGAAGATCATCAAATTGAAAACTTTAAAAAATACGGTGGAATCTTACCTTATGTGAAGTCCAATTTTAAGAGTATTAAAAAAAGAAAAATAAAAATAGGAATTATTACAACTAAGAAAAGTAAAGAGGCAATAGCAATTCTTAAAGAATATAAACTGCCTTATGATGTTTTAGTTGGAAACGATAATGTGAAGCATATAAAACCTAATTCCGAGCCTGTTTTAAAAGCTTGTAAGGAATTAAAAGTAAAACCAAGAGAATGTATTTTTGTTGGAGATCATCCATTTGACATGCAGGCTGCAAAATCTGCTGGATGCCTAGCAATAGGAGTTCTAACAGGCTGGGGAAATAGAAAAAATCTTAAGAAAGCAGGTGCAGACTATATTATAAAAGATTTAAAGAGTTTAATTAAATTATTGAAATAAGGTGATAAAGTTCAACAAGTTTTATGTAACTACGCCGATTTACTATGTAAACGATGTTCCTCACATAGGACATGCTTACACAACAATAGCTGCAGATATAATTGCAAGATGGAACAGAATTAAAGGAAAAGAAGTTTTCTTCTTAACTGGTTTAGATGAGCACGGACAAAAAGTGGCTGAAGCAGCTCTTAAAATGGGTTTAACTCCTCAAGAGTTTGTCGATTCATTAGCTCCTAGATTTAAAGAAGCTTGGAAAAAACTCAACATAAGTAATGATGATTTTATTAGAACTACAGAAGAGAGACATCAAAACGTTGTAATCGAGATAATAAAGAAAATTTATGAAAACGGTGATATCTACAGAGGAGAATATGAAGGTTTGTATTGCGTAACTGATGAGAGGTTTTGGACAGAATTACAATTAGTTGATGGAAAATGTCCTTGGTGTGGAAAAGAAGTTAGAAAACTTAAAGAAGAAACTTATTTCTTTAAACTAAGTAAATACCAACAAAAACTTTTAGATTTTTACAACCAGAATCCAGATTTTATTGTTCCTGAAACAAGAAAAAACGAAATGATAAGTCGAATAAAGGAAGGATTAAAAGACGTTAGCATAACTAGAACAACAGTTGAGTGGGCCATTCCTTTCCCCTTCGATAAAGAACACTATCTCTATGTTTGGGTAGATGCTCTGATTAATTATGTATCTGCTTTAGATTATCCTGGTGAAAAATTCAAAAAATTTTGGCCAGCGGACATTGAATTAATGGCTAAAGAGATTAACTGGTTCCATTCTGTTATATGGCCTGCTATGCTATTTTCTGTAGGAATAGAAACTCCTAAGAAAAATTTCATACATGGTTGGTGGACAGTTGAAGGAGAGAAAATGTCCAAATCTGTGGGAAATGTTGTAGATCCAATTGAAATGGTTAATAAATATGGAGCAGATGCATTTAGATATTATCTGTTTAGAGAAGTTCCTTTTGGTCAAGATGGAGATTTTTCAGAAAAATCAATGATAAATAGAATTAATTCAGAACTAGCAGATGCTTTAGGAAATTTGGTAAATAGAGTCCTTGTTTTAGTTGAAAAAAACTTTGATAATTCTGTTCCAAAACCCTGTGGAGGTCAGAATGTAAAGAAATTTGCTTTGAATATTGTTAAAGCTGTTGATAAATCAATAGGAGAACTTCAATTCCATAATGCTCTGAATGATATTTTCTTTCTTGTGAATGAATCAAATAAGTATATTAATAAAAATAAGCCGTGGGAAATCGAAGATAAGGAAATACTAGGTGGAGTTTTATACAATCTTTTAGAATCTTTGAGATTTATTTCAATTCTTTTGTATCCATTCATGCCAGAAACTGCTAATAAGATTAGAAAACAACTAGGAATAGAGAAAAAATTCTCTTTTGATGGTTTGAAATGGGAAGTTTTAAAGCCCGGAACAAAAATTAAAAGAGAAAAAATACTATTTGAAAAAATAAACAAATAAAAATTTAAGTTAAAACCAAAAAACTACTCTCTTGCTATATGAGCGAATGAAGGAGTTAGAATTACCCAATCTTCGTCGATTCCTGCTATATCACCATTTATAGCTATGCAAGTTTTTCTCAATTTGTCTATGGCTCTTTTTAGTTCTGAAATATCTTTTCCCCTTAAAGTCTTTATTTTTACAAGAACTATGTTACCATCTCTTATGTGTTTTTGAATTCTATTAGAATCTGAGAAATCTTCCATTTTATCAACTCTTATTGGAACCTTTCCAGATGGCATTTCCATATCTTCTGTATCCAATTCTATAAACTCTTCATCACTTAATTCTTTAAAACCTCTTCCAAAAAGTTTCTCAAAAACCATTTTTTATCAATCCTCCAAAATTATTATAATCTTAATTATATTCTAACATATAAATATCTATTTCTGCATACTCTCTAAAATTGACACTATATTCCAGATCTGGGTTCTAGTATACATTGGTATGTTAGGATCATTAGAAACTTCATCCATGTTAGATATAACAGTGCTAATTCTTACGGCAGTGTCTCCTCCATCATTTAATACTTCAATAGATTCCTGGCATTTGGCTCTAATATTCCTAGGAACAGTCCTATCATTAACAATTTGCTCAATGAGTGGTATAACTTTCTCAAACATCTTGGACACCTTGCCATATTCATCTACTTCAATTATCTTACTTTTAAGAATTTAAATTCTTAACTGTTCAAGTAGAAAAACATGCTAGTTAATAGAAATAGTAAATAAAAGGGCATGCTTTAATTAGCCAGCAGTTACTTTTTCTTCTTCCTGCCCCTTTAATATTTTTTCGAGTTCTTCCTGAGATTCTTTTAATTTGTCTTTTAGTCTATTTTCCTGTTTTTGCAAACTCTTAAGTCTTAGATCTATAGTCTCTTTCTTCTCATTTAGTTCCTTAGTTAATTCCTTTTTTGTTGATTTAATGAGAATAGGACCAACAGCCTTGTAAACATCATCATGTTCAGTTTTGTTTAGTTCTTCCAGAGCTTTATCAATTTCCATATTCTGCATGTTCAGGCTTTCTTTTTGTAAAAGAACGGTTTGCATCTGTTGTTGAAATGCTTGTAATTCCATCAAGGTCTTTTGTGCTTCAGGACTTATTTTTATTTCAGCCATTATTATACCTCCATACTATTTATTGAGGTTCTGATTAGCCTAACATAAGAGTTTATGCCAGCTAATAAACCTGATACGTTATCAGATTCTATTTCTAGTTCTATTTTGTCTTCCTCAGCTTCTATCTTAACATTAAATTTTTTTGCGTCTTCGATGTCAGATTTTAATGCTTTAACCACTATTTCTGGGTTTTTACATTCTATTTCTATCTCAGCCTTCATTTCAATCTGCTTTTATCTTTTTAATTGTTTTAGGAGTTTCTTTTATAATAACTCTATAACCACAATAAGGGCATCTTATTTTATCTCTTACTTGTTCCCTTTCAATTGGTTTTCCACAATTAAGACATTTATACATTTTAATCACTTTTGGGAAAATATGCAGCACCTGCAAATTTGGTTTTACATTTTTTACAATACCAGACTCCAGCCGCAACTCTTTTTAGTGCAAGCCTTTCACAGTAAGGGCACACTTTCTCTTTTTTCATTCTTCCCTCTATTTTCCTTACTATTTTTTTGGTTTTAGTTCCATATCTAGGCCCAAATCTGCCAGTGGTGCCAACCTTTTTAGTTTTCATATTAACCCTTTAAAAGTTTCCTTATTTCTTTACCTTTTAATATTGATAAATCTACCGCTTTTTTTATTTCTTCAGTTGTGAAATAACCTTTTCCTCCTTTTTGGGCAGCGCATAACTCATCTTTTTCATTGACAGCTAAAGTTATTCTCGCGTCTAAAGCATCTTCTTCTTCAACATTTGTATCAATCAAGAGTTTATCAGATATTTTTACAGTTGTTATTTCTATTGGAGTGTCTCTTATAGGAAGTTCTCTTTCATATTCACCAAAAACAACTTTACCATTTTCATATTTTGGGATTTTTGTGTTTAGCAAAGCTGCCATTGTTCCTAATGCCCCAGCATCAATTAGATTTCCATCATGATCTAGAACTTCTATGTCAATATTTACCATCCAAACTTCTTCGCCTTCCTTTATACAAAGAGACTCTACATCAATACATTTGCTTTCTCTTATACCTCTGTCAATCACTCTTGCCATTTCAACTGCATTTTCATCTGGTGGTCCTGGTTCAAATTCCGGTGATGCAAGAGGAGAAAGCTCTACATTAACAACTAACATTCCTTCATTTGGTGTGTCTGGAAATGGTTCTCCGACACTCATTTTTACTCCAACTAAAAGATGTGTATTACCCATTAAAACTCTGGCAGAACCTTCGGCATTCTTTATAACATTTTTTTCTATTTTTATTGGTCTAAATTCATCAAATTTCCTATTATCAACTCTCATTCCACTTTCTACTAATTTTTTAACGTAGCTTTCACTCGTTTTCAACATTTTCTTCACCTGTTTTGTATTTTTCCCTTAAAGCATTAACTTGCTTTTCAAAAACCTGAGCGCAACCATTTTTAGCCAAATCAATTATTTTCAAAAATTCTTCTTTTGTTACTATACCATCCATTTGGAATAAAACTATTTTGTCTTTATTTCCTATTGTTGCAAATGCTACATCAACATCTCCAAACTGGTCCTCATCTCCACCAACATCCAACACAATCTGGCCATCAACTTTTCCAACAGTGCAAGCACTTATTAAGTTTCTCATTGAAACCCCAGCTTCTGCTAATGCAAGAGAAGCAGCATTTAAGCCCGCACATCTTGTTGATGCATTTGCTTGTAGTATTTTTACAAAGACATCTATTCCTGTTTTTGGATAATCCTCAAAGAAAATAACGTTTGACAAAGCCTCATTCAAAACCTTTGATATCTCGGTACCCCTTCTACTTCTTCCCGGTCTTATTCTTTCTTTTGTTGAGAAAGGTGCCATTGAGTATCTGCATTTTAAAAAAGCTCTTTGGGGATCTTGAAGATGTCTAGGATGCATAGTCTTAGGACCAAAAACACCTGATAAGGCATAAGTGTCTCCAAATCTGAATACAGCAGAGCCATTAGCTCTTTTTAAAACTCCAATTTCTGCTGTCAATGGTCTAAACTCTTCTAAACCTCTTCCATCTAATCTTTTTCCGTCTATTATCATTTTTTCTGGTTTACCAATTTTACTCATATTATTCACCTTGTTCTAATAATTGTGATATCTTATCTGTTAACCCAACAATATGGGATTCTGCATCTATTGTTAAAATAGCTTTTGAGGCCAAAGCCTCTTTTTCACCTTTTAACCATACGATACCATTTTGTCCAACAATTATCTGACATTTTGTACTCTTCTTTATTAATTCAATCATTGAGCCTTCTTTTCCTATTAATCTTGGAACTTTTGAAGGCGTGATTTTCAAGATTCTTCCGCCTATTAGTTTTCTTGATCTGTAATCATTCATTGTTAAACTTATTTGCTTAGATTTTGAAACATTCAAAACCTTTGCATATATCAGATCTCCAATATCATAGTAAACAGATATATCAGTTTTTGTTAAGTCAACGTATTCTCCTACAGCTTCTCCTAGAGTTAGAATTGCATCATAAGGAGAATTTATATCTAAAATCCAGATGGTTGTTTGCATGTCTTCTACCAAACCTATAACACCATCTCCTTGTTTTGGTATGTAAACTCCTGCTAAAGGAATCACACCAACAAATCTTTCTTTTATTTTTGTCAATCCCATTAATTTTGCTTTTATTTCATTATCTTCCCTAAAACATCCTGAAGAGGGTAAAAAATCTAAACCCGTTGCTAAAGTCTCTCCAGGAATTACAAATTGTCTTTCACTTACTAAAATTTCTGATTTTACTTCATTCATATTATCACCTATATTTTTT
>JABAOH010072753.1_pt1 | contig 18762 bp, 17 predicted proteins | sample 7062181 | NCBI WGS metagenome assembly JABAOH01 (sample SAMN14538630, study PRJNA623070) | marine sediment metagenome | biome: marine biome [ENVO:00000428]; feature: marine pelagic biome [ENVO:01000023]; material: deep marine sediment [ENVO:00002113]; isolation source: pool of 5 deep marine... | reverse complement strand
GCGACGAAGGAGATAGAATGAGAGCGCGACGATAAGCGCAATCCCCATCACGCCGCCGCCCAAAAGGGAGAGCTGATCCATACCGCGCTCCCCGAGGGCGCTCATAAGAGGAGTAAATTCGTGGATGAGCCGGAGGTGTCCGACAAACGCGCCGAGGAGCCCGAGGTGGAAAAGAACCGTAAAAAGCCACATCCATCGGTCATGGGACATCGCGTCCGGAAAGATGAATGAGTCCATGGTCACCTTTAGCCATCGGGTCCCCGAAGAGCGAGGCTTTGGGAACACTCCTGTTCTGAAACGTCCCCTGGGGGCACTCAGCCATTGATAAACGCGGTAGGTCATGCCAGAAAAAAAGATTCCCACTGCCACATACACCATTAAGCCGGCTGCGAGATACGAAAACCAATCCATTGTTGTTCACCCCTGTGACCCAACCAGATTCGGGCACCTTCGTGGTAGAAACCAGACCCTTAACGATACGAATTCATGGTCGACAAAGACGGAGAATTCGAACCCCTGTCGATTGGGTTGAATGTGATTTTCTTCTCTCAAATAAAGAGCTGTACCCGGCTGTTTTTCGCTTGTTCCATAAACGTGGCAACACCGACGTAGTCAAGGCCGGGATAATCGATAAACTCCCCTTGTTTGAATCCCATGAGGCTCATGGACATCTCGCAGATATAAATCTTGACACCCAATTCTGCGGCCATTTCGAGCATCTGGTCCAGAGAGGCAACATTCTTCTTCTTCATCAGAGACTTCATCATGGCGGTTCCCATTCCTGCCATGTTCATGTTTGACAATTTGACCGCATTTCTTCCCTTGGGAAGCATGAAACCGAACATCTTCCCCATAAGGTCCTTTCCTCCGACCTTCTTGCCTGGATCTCTCATCACGGGAGTTCCCCAGAAGGTAAAAAACATCACCACTTCCATCCCCATGGCCGCCGCGCCCGTCGCGATTATGAAAGCGGCCAAAACCTTATCGAGTTCCCCGCTAAAGACGATCATGGAGATTTTGTTCTCCGGCGCGTCCTGGGAAAGCGCTTCCACCTGGGCCTTGAGCTCCGCAATCTGTTTCTGGATCTCCCCATTTGTCGGGATCTTACCGCTTTGCGAGCCCAGATCTCTTTTTTTTGCCATGGTTTCTTCCATCCTCATCCTCCTTTACCGGTGGTTTGACTTTTCGTATCTGTTAATGTTGTTAACAATTAGCCGCAAGGCCATGGATCAACCAAAATCCGATTGCCTTTCCAGGTCAAGACCCTCAGTGAGTATTATACCAATTCTTCCTTAACCGCCTCCATAGAGGATCGAAGCAATTCGAGACGGGACAGGACATCCTTTCGCTCTTCCGTGCCCATTTGGAGAAGGATCTTGCGATGAATGTCTTTCCGAAAGGCGTCTATCGCCTCGGATTTCCTCTGTCCAGCTGGAGTCAGGCTGATAAGCCTGATCCGAGCATCCTCAGGGTCATCGATCTGGGTCACCAGCCCCCTCCCGATGAGACCGTTGATTATTTTTGTGACACGGCTTTTGGCGACCTCAAGTTTTTGGGCCATCCCCTTGACCGTCAAATAGCGCTCGCCCTCGAACAGCATCAGGCATTTCAGTTCAGCAGCAGGCAGCCCGAACTTCTGAGACATGAACGCCTTTCTATACTCGCAGCACTGAAGCATCTCGGCGATAAGATCCTGCAACCGCTGTGTTTGGTATCGGATGAGTTCCTCATTGATTTTGGGGGCCATATCGTTCATACTATTAACATTCTATTCGCTAGAATGGGATTTGTCAAGCCTTTTTTAGATATTTTTTTTCAATTTTTGCTAGAACCCGTTCAAATATAAAACAGAATTCCATTCAGGGAGAAGGCTCCATATTCGAAAAGAGTGTTAACGTTCTAGGCATGTGACATCGGTACAGGAGAAAGACAGGCGCTGAGGAATTCTCCTGACTTCTCGATGCGTTCTTCTCTATGCGTTTTGTTTACTTGGGAGGGGAGGATTAGGGCTGCGAAGAGGTCATGTGAGGAAGACTAGGTATTCCATCCCAAAAGTAATTTATGAGATTCACGCCAAAACGGATCGCCCGTGTTGAGATGTGAGCATTTAAAATCCGATACACGAAGTTCGAAAGAATATTTGAATTCAAATTCTCCAATTTTTAAAGATGATTAGGCTTACGACCCGCCCCTCGGCCTAAGGTCGGGTCAAAAGCTCAGCCGAAGATTCGCTCGTTTCGTGCGAAGTAGAAAGCGAGAATCCCGGAGATGCAGGCCACGTCCAAAAGCCTCTCGCATCTCTTTCTTCCTGGCGAGCCGGCCACCCGAATACCGGTGTCCGCACTGCAGAGAGTGAATTCCACAGCCGGTAAACCTGGGACACCCCGGAGAGATTCTTTTTGGGGGTTTTGATCCACTGTCTGCTCCTCGGTGAACGACGATTCAATCCCTCATCTCGGCAAAGGTTCGGGGATCGACTTTTCTGGCCTGTTCAACTTGGCTTAGCCGCCTGCACGCTGATGCTTGCAACCGACCGATCAAAATCTTCCACCTTTTCCAGCGGAATTTTGGATTCCTGAACGATCCTGTTTCCCACAGGATCACGAATCACAAAATCGATTGGAAAGGCCGTTTCGTTCATGATTCTCACGTCCTCAAAACCTGCCGTTTCGATGGCCTGTAAATACTCGTCCCTCCCCATAGCGCCTGAAATACAACCGACGTAGGCTTCAACGGAGTTCTTTATGGCCTCCGGGAGCTCTTTGAGTAGGACGATGTCTGATATCATGAGCCTTCCACCTGGCTTTAGGACCCTGAAAGCCTCCGTAAACACCTTGGATTTTTCAGGAGAGAGGTTAATGACACAATTTGAGATGACGGCGTCCACGGAGTTATCAGGGGCAGGCAGGTTTTCGATTTCCCCCAGCCGAAACTCTACATTTCGGTAGTCGCCCTTTTTGGCATTTTCTCTTGCTTTGTCGATCATCGCTGGAGTCATATCCACACCAATGACTTTTCCCTGTTGACCCACCCTCTGTGCCGCAAGGAAGCAGTCCAACCCCGCCCCAGAACCGAGATCGAGGACAGTTTCGCCTTCTCTCAAACTGGCAAGGGCGACAGGATTCCCGCAGCCGAGACCGAGATTTGCCTCTTCAGGAACCGTGCTGAGATCCTGTTCGGTATACCCGATCCCCTGACTGATATGCTGAGCGGTATCCGGACTTCCACAGCACGAACTTGGAAGGCCACAACAGGAGCGTTTCTGCTTTGCGATTTCTCCGTATTTCTCCCTTACCACGGTCTTTATTTGATCATCGCTCATCTTCAAAAACCTCCGAAGTTTTTTGCCTTCTATCCTGGAAACATCTCTTTCATCATTGGACCGAGCAGGCCCTTGACCATGCCCATAAGCTCTTCAGCTCTAATCAGAGAAACGCAGCATACCTCACCCTCTCTCTCCCAACTGATGAGGGCCAGTTTATCCCCAGGGCGAATGTTTGCCTTTTCTCTGATCTCTTTCGGGAGGACCATCTGCCCTCTCTCATCCACATGGATGAGTGATTCAACCTTGCAGCAGCCAATTTGCGCGGNNACCACGTGTTATGGAATTTTGATTTCTCTGATATATCAGTATAATCAGAAATTACGGATTTGTCAAGACCCAAAAAAATCAGGCTTGACTTCCATCGGCCCGTATGGAAGAAATCTAGGGCAGTGACTGCACACAGCTCAGGCAAGGCGAGGGACATGACAAACACCCAGGTGCGGAACGACTTCGGACGCCCCAGCCGGAGGGACGGGGACAAACACGTGAAGGCCAGGTTGAGGGAGATTCCCCAAGCGGTTGGAGTTTACCTTTTCTATGACAAAATGGGAGAAGTCATCTACATCGGAAAGGCGATCAATCTGCGAAAGCGAGTATCCCAGTATTTCAGTTCTTCCAGCAAAAGGATGGAGTACCGAATTCAGCAGATGAGTCGTAGTGTCGCGGACATCAGATGGTTGGTCCAAAAATCCGAACTCCACGCACTCTTGCTCGAAGATCGATTGATTAAGAAACACTGGCCCACTTACAATGAGAGGCAGAAGAAGTTCCTGAGGAATTGCTACCTGGCGTTGACGGATGAGGAATATCCGAGATTGGAAATTTTGGCGATCGATGACCAGGGGGAGGGTCAAACCGTGTTTGGGCCTTTTCCTGATCACTTCTTTGTCCTGGATCTCTTGGAGATTGTCTACGCTGTGTATCCAATTCGGCATTGTGATGGAGCGGTAACGGAGGGGAGATGCCAGAATCATAAGCTCCAGAATTGCTCGGCCCCTTGCAGAGACCGCATCGCGAGATCCCAATACACGAAAATCGTGAACCAGGTCATATGCTTTTTGAACGGGGATACCCGTGAGGCCATTCGTGGGTTACAAAATCGAATGGAGGAATCAACGAAGCTTCTCGACTTTGAACGCGCGGCGACATTACGGGACCAGATGACCTTTTGCAAGGCTTTTATGAAAAGACAGAAATTCTATGACCAATTCAGAAAGAAGGATCTGGTTATCAAAGAGTGGGGACCATCCCGGAACATATACCTGGTCTGCAAGGGGGATCTGGTTGGGTACGCAAAAGCGCACATCACCCATGACGAGTTAGTGAAAGCCGCTCGGAAGACGGGGAAGCGCATGGAGGTGGAGGGAAAAGAACCCGAGACCCGATTTCGGGACCGAGCGAATGTCGTTTATGGGTGGCTCAAGAACAAGCGGACCCCAAAAACCCACGTGTTCATCTAATTCACCACAGAGACACAGACTTTTTTGAAGGTTGAGGTTTGAGGACCGCTCAGCAGTCGCCTCGCTCGAGGGTTGAGGCAAAAAGTCCTTTGCCTTGAGCCTCAAGTCCCGCATCGCGGGACGCTCCTCCCATCTCCCAGCTTTAGATCTCCTTGCACCCCAGGCCATCCTTAATGTGCCTTATAACTGCGTGGTTGGGATAGAAAACTCGGGACGAGATGGATATTCATCGTTGGCGGAGCAAGGGATCTGAGCACTTCCGCCTGGAAGAGCATAAGGAGCTCCTCCGAAATCGTTCCCCGAACCCTCACCCGGACGACACCGTCTGGGTCGAGGCCGGAGATCATCCCTCTCAGTTTGGACTTCAGTGCCTTTCTGTCAAGACCGTTCACGTTTATTTCGAGGGCATACATGGGACGAGTTGGAAGCTCAACAAAGGAATGAGAGACGAGAGAGCCGCCAAGCTCCCCGGACGGAGCGACTTCGACGACAGAATAACCCTTCTTCTCATATCGTTCGGCAAAAGAGGTCCTTTCAGTCGAACCCGAGTACACCACAGGCGAAGCCAAAGGCTCTTCCGCGAGATTCGCAGATAGCAACTGCACACGATGGACGTGTCCTGAGAGAACCACGGCGAATCCTCTGGGAATATCATTTCCCTGGATAACGTCTGAAGCGGATTTGAAGGTGTAATTCTGGGGCCCGACTTTTGCTCCCTCCACGATCTGGTGCATGCAGAGGAGAGCTACATCACTTCTCTGCTCATGGAAGCCGGTNNCCCCATCCCTGCAATAGGGAAAGCCGCTCAGAGATAGTGAAACCCGCGCAAAATCCAGAACAAAAGTTCTTGGTTTGTCGAAGATGTGGATATTTGGATGCCTGACGAACAGAGAGTCAGGGATCCTTGATCGCTCGTGATTTCCTGGGATGATGAATACTGGAATGCCCCGTTGAGCGATCTTGAGGAGAGGTCTGAAAGCCTCTGTGACATGGACAATGGGAACCCGACTTCGGTAGAAGAGGTCACCCCCATGCACGACGAGATCGACTTCCCCCCGAAGGGCCGGGTGCAAAGCCCGATTAAAGTTTTCGAAGAAATCAACTCCCCGTCGTCGTCGACTGACTCTTGGGTATAAAGGCAGATCAAACCCGAGGTGGGTGTCAGCCAGGAAGAGTATTTTGACCGACGTGCCGCCGATCCTGGTATGCTCTATGGACATAGGTGAACCGCTTTCCGGTGCAGAAGCGTCGTGTGAAAGCGAGCCTCGTATTGATGGATGATGTGAGCGATCTGTTCTATGGAAGTGAAAGGAAAGCATCCGGCCTTGTTTCTAGGCGATCGCGGCGAGTAATCGGGAAGCCACTTCCACGGCACGATCAATATATCCCACTGCCTTCACGATGTTTTCAGCCACCCCGATCCCCTTTTCGATCGATTTGATGGCCTCTTTTATCTGTCCATTTGCGGTGACAATCTCGTTTCGGACCGCTTGAGCGTCCTCAAGCCAAGCGTCATATAGCTTTGCGCGGAGCTGATCGATTTTTTCGGCGAGTCTGTCATTGGCTTGTTTGGTCGTGCTCGAGTCCTCATTTTGAAGGTCCAGGGCGACCTCCAATCTCAAGCCCTCGTTATGCATTGCGACAAGGGTGTTGAGCGTTTTCAGATTCTCTTTAAAATGCCGGAGCGTTTCCTCATCAGTCATCTCTTTTCTCCTCTTTTGTCTGAATTTCCGGGAGAAGAATCGAAACCGACTTTTTTACACAAGAGGCAGCATCAACATCCTTGTTAGTCCTTGGTCAGCTCTCTATAGAGACTGCCGAGTCTTTTTCCCATGTTGGCCAAATCCGCTACGTAGAAGCGACTCATCGTCCGACTGGATAGGGCGTCTCCGAGGTCCTGATGCTTTTTTGAAAAGAGGGTATATGACTGCTCCAGGGATCTCAAAGTTTCGAGCAGCGTCGTCACCTCAGCATTGAAGGTAATGAGTTCCTCCACAATCTCCACACGGGAGTCCGCACTCGCTTCCATCCAACGAGAGGCGAATGGTCTAATTTGATGATTGTATTCGGCCTTTATGTCGATCGCGATAAGTTTGACGAGGTTGATTGCCGCTTCGACAAATCGGTCCACCCCTCTCTGGTTCCCTCGAATGATATTCACCAAATAGTCCTTCCGCTTTTTCTCGATATAGAGGCGAGCCGCTTCAGTCGCCGCGATAGAAAATATGGCCACTCCCTTTTCCGGTACCTCCAGCCTCAGGGCTCTTGCCGCAGCAAGGGAATTTTCGTTCAATTCTCCAACGAGCCGGTCAAATTGACTGACATCCACGAGACTTCCAGATGCGAGGTCTGCCAGCAGTTTCGTATATTCGGCAAAGGCCGTATTCAACGCCTTGAAAGCTTGCTGGGTTCTCTTCATTTTTATGTGCAACGCCTCTGAAGGGAGATCCCACAGATAGTAGCCCTCCTCGGGAAAGGTCAATATGAGATTCTGGATCGTTGACGATTCGCCCTTCCTGACCCTTTGGAGAAATCTCTCATAGGTCCACGCATAGTCTTTCGCCAATACGGCATCAGAACTCGACTGAACCTCCAGGAAGGCATCCCGGTATGCTTCAAAGGGCCGGGGATCGGTCGAAACCGAGACGGTAGCGCAGCCAGAGATGTAGCCCACCCAAAAAATGGCGATCGTTAGGGCGAGCCAGCTCCACCTATCGTTTCTCTTGATTCTCAATTTCATCAGTTTCATTTTCTTGACTCCGATCTCTAGGGTCCCTCCCCTCTATGTTTCAGAAGCGCCCTCTGGCGCTTGATGTGATCCAGGGAAGGCTACTTGACCTTACCCGAATATTCTCTGCCACCAGCTCATTCCAGCGTATCGTTTGTAGAGTCTGTTGCTCAACTTTTCGTCAACCACGCCTTCCCGCACCATCTCAAAAAAGAGGCGCCGGATCGGTTTGGTGAGAAGCCTCAAAACGCGACGCATGGTACTTGCTTCCCGGTATTCGAAAAAACGATCCATGGTGGAAAAAATGGAGTAGATGAAGTTTCCAAAATAGTACTCCCGGTCGAGGCCAAAGGCCATCTTAGAAACGACATCGGGGACATTCACCCAATCAGGATAGAGCGTAGGATCCCCAAGCATGTGGATTTCCGGCTTTCCAAAGGCCTTCACGGCTTCCTGCATATATCCACTGACCATGGGATCGAGACCCATCTTCGCTGCACCAATCCAGTCTACGGCAACGATGTCGTCACCGCCAATGATCGTGTCCGTATAGTTGGGATCTTTGTCAGCGAAGATCCCAAAGGGACCATCAGCGCTCACATGGGCATCAATGAAGCCAAAATGAACCGGAAAATGCCTCAAGTATTCGATAGTCGTTGAAAATATGTCCCGTTCACAGTGATAGGCTTTGAATTTATTCTCCTCTGGAAGCGCTCCATAGATGTTTTTTATGGTCAGCGTGTAGTAAGCGTAAGAGTGGGTTTTGTTCTTGGCGAAGGAGATTCTGAAATCCGCATTCTTCCAGTCCGTATTTACCGAATGTTTTCCCAGTTTCCCCTCATATTCGTGCTCTTCCCTATTGAGCGAAAGGTCGACAATTCTGTAACTCCCCTCGCCAGGACAAATCCCATCCAATCCGATGTAATTTGCGACTGTGCTCACCTCCCGGTTGGTGAAGAATGTGCCGTAGGTACTTCGGGCCTCTGCGACTGCAATATTGCGATATCCCTTTTCCCAAATCTGCCCTACCAAATGTTCAACGAGGGCAGGATCCGTGAAGGTGGTCCGATCCTTGAGCGAATACATAAACATGAAATTCGGCTTTATGACAATAGAGAACTCTTCCTTGCTTTTTCCCGTCTCTTTCCTCACGGCCTCCATCTCGCTGAAAAACCCGGTCATGTCGATGACCCGTTCCAAGGCCCTATATTTGTTGGGGTCTTTGACCGCTGCAACGACCGATTCCCGGTCAGTGCCGATGCTTCCCAGGTTGAGGGGATCCATGTTCTCCTCTAAGGCGAGCCAGACTTGACCATTGGCGTCTTCCAATTTGACGATCCGACGTTGAAAAATGGCGGTCGGATAATGATCATTTTTGATCTCGAGAAGCACGCCCCCCACCGGAGGGAACCTGTCTCCCTCCTCCCGTGAGAGTAACCGGGGCTCACCCTTATCGATTTCAAAATCCAGCCAGGCAAAATGATTGATGATTCTTCCCAGTTGAGCCTCGATCTTATCGGCGATGAAGTCCTTGCGGTCTGCTCTCAGGGTATCAGAGCGGATATGAAGCCTCAGCAGGTCTTTGGTGGGATCGATGGTGCAAAAGTAATTGTAGTAAAGGATTGGCCATCTGATATTCATGAATGAGGAGATTTCGGCCTCACCGAGTGTTCCCTCCCGGACGACTTCGAAGGTCGAGCGCTGTGATCCTTGCTTCAGGATGATCTGCCCTTCTTCAATTGTCACTCTATGCGGTGTGAGATGTATACCCAGGGTATTAAAATGAGGTAACCATTCATGGATTTCTTCCATGAAGGACCGGCTGATATTTCTTTCGTAATTCGGTTTTAAACGGAAAGGGATGTCCTGGGTTGGGAATGGTTTTGCCTTAAACTTCAAATCGATCTTGATCTCGAGTTTTTCGATGTGGTCCGGTAAATCATCTTGGTTCATATGAGTGAAAGCGGCGCTGTATCCGCTCTTAATCTCGAATACCTCTCCTTCATAACGATACGTTCCTTTTTCAACGTCCAGAAGAAGGTTTTCGATTCTGTGGTTGGTCAGAGCGAAAGCCCTAAAGGCTCCATCTCCTTTTTCGATCAGCAGGGCGATGTCCCAGAACGTTGTTTTGTCTCCCCAGGGGAAATCTTTGTCATGAATCCCTGAGACGAAGAAAAACCGCTTCAATTCACCGTTCTCGGAGAGACGGCCAGATAAGACAAGGTTCTCATATTCGGTATGATAGAAGGGACTGACGTCATGAAGATAGGTATCACGGACCTCACCATAGACAAACGAGAAGAACTGCATCTTAACCCTGATCTTATCCATGATGCTTTTACAAGCTGTTGGCTTCAGTGAGACGATCATGGAAGGAAGATCGGTCAAATGAAATTTGAGAATGCCCGAACCCAATGAGGTCATTTTGCCATCATGAACTCGATAGATTCGAGTCAAAAGGGTCGTCATATCTTCGAGGGGGTCGATCTTGCCCCTGTCGTGGTAGATGATCTTGTAGCCATGAAGGTAGTATTCCCGATGATCTCGGCCGGTAAAGTAGAATCGATAGGTCATTCGTCTTTGGCCATCCACGTGGGATGGTTGAAAGAGATTGAACTCGCCATTTCGGATCTCGAGGTCCTTCCCCAAACCGGAGCAGAACAGCCGACCGGTGAGTTTCGCGTTGCGACCAGAGAGCTTGATAAAGTCTTCCATGTCGTCGATATCGATGGTTGCCCAGAATTGCAGCCGGTGGTTCGATTTTTCACCCTGAGTGTATCCCTCATGAAAATCGTCCAGGCCCTCGGCAAAATAGCCCCACATCGTCTCCTCAAATTTCAGCCCCGGCCCTTGTGACATAACGGCCTCCTTTTCTCCTCTGTTTTTCATAAGTCGTGAAAGCCATGAAGTGGAGGGGTCAATCTACCGAGTGTGGAAGCGTGACCGAACCTGGCCACGATCCGATTCACCAAGTCGTTGAGACGGACGACGAGCGAAACAGGGATGAAGTCGGTGATCGACTCAGGACCTCTCGGCCCCTAACTCGCCCCCCTTATGGGTCAACTTTCCCTCCGGAATGGGGAGAAGCTCCGAGGCTTTCGTCATCGCTTCTCTGGGAAAGTCCATGGCCAATAATTGTTGGTAATTTTTCTCAATGGGATTGTCGATTTTCAATATCCGGAGCAATTCCTCCAAATCGATGGTCTCCACGAAGTGTGGCGGCATATCATCAACGGGGACGGGGTAATCGCTGCCGAAGACCATCCGATGATGGGGAACCCCTTTCAAGACATCATCGATAATCGAGGCCCTGAATAAGGTACACATGGCTGAGATGTCCGCATATAGCTTCCAGCCCCTTTGATCAGCCTCCTGGAGCATCTCACTCAGTTCGGGTAGATAACTCTCCTCCCATGGAAAGAATGATGAGGCACAATGAGCGGCGATCACCGTAACTCCTGTGTCCAAGGCAAGCTTTAGCTTCCGAGGGTCGCCCAACTTCTGATGCTCCCTTTTGAGAACCGGAACGGCATGCTCAGGCCCTGTATGGGAGAGAAGCGGAAGATCCTCATCGGCGAGTTTTTTATAAAACCATCGGTATTTCTGGTTGGACGGATCGATAATGTGAGAATTCGGGATCCATTTAATGAGGACTGCTCCAGCCTCAATCCATTTGTCAATCTCCTCGGTTCCCCTGCTTTTGCCTCTGTTGGGATGAACCGAGGCGCCGAAGAGGACTTTTTGGTGATGCTGGGCGATCTGCATGACATACTCGTTCGGGGTTATCATATGACTTTTTTTATGATCGATTTCGCCACGCTCATTGTAGACGGGATCAAAAGCCAGGAATACACCAAAATCCACACTCGGTGCCTTGTTCAGACGATTGATCAACGTCGTCCGTATGGCCTGGTCATGATCTTCCAATAGTTCGCGGAGGGGAATTCCAGATCTCACCACCATATAGAGGTAGGCTGGACTCGACAGAAACCTTTTAGACATTTTGCATGGACTGCTGTTCCCTTTCCCACCGATATGCATATGAACGTCAACGACTTTTTCAGGCATGAGAGTGTCCGATCACTTTTCTTTTTTGATGTCCCATATCATCCTATTCTACAACGTCTGTGTGATCTCGAGAAAGCTGCTGTTCAAAATCAGCAAGACTTCAGAGAGAGCCCTTCCCCCTTATCCGCCGTGAATGGGTTGCCATGGCTTGGATTTTGCCGATCTAATCCTCAGCAACGCGTTTCATCTGCCCGAGAAGATCGCGGGAAACCTCCAACGCTTTTGCTTGGAGTTTTCGGCTGATGACACCTCTTTGCGTTGTCGCCTCGAGCCTTTCCTCGTCTATGATCTTTGGTGCCTCTTTGGGCTTCCTCACCACGTCGATGTGAAGGTCTACATACCGGATCCGATCTGGGTACAGCTCGATTGGGGTGTTCACGTTTGCATACTCCCCTTTCAACTCACCTTTCTTCGAAAAATAACGATGCATGACTGTCCAGGCATTCTCATTCGCCTCTGTCATCCCATAGTCTCCGGGTTTAATGGGAAGGTCGAGGCCGTCGTAATGGCCTTTTTGAAACTCCCTCCTGATGATGAGTTTTCCCCCTTCAACAGAGAGGAGTTCTCCCTCGCGAAGATCGAGTGTCTCCCCTTCAGGCCTGACGTGTTCAAACCGGACGATACCGTGCTTTTTCAATGGCTGAAGGAGGAACGATTCCACGATGTCATGCTCGAGTTTCTTCTGTCTCTGGGGAGCCTCCTCAATTTGCCGCTCCAAAAGGTCCAAATAATCAGAAGCAATGATCCTCAGCCGATGATGATTCGTCATAGTCGGCAAGACCCGGGCCCTGAGGCCATCGAGCGCAGTTTTCGTGGCCCCGGGAAATTCGACGTGGGCGACGAGTTCTTCCTCAGACTCCTCAGGTTTCCCAGAGCGCGGCTCTCGACGCACCACCATATCGAGAAGCACTTTCCAAAGGCAACGAATAAATTCCTCCACGAGGGTTGGTTCTCCAGAGATTCGAATTCCCTGTTTGTCGTCTCGGTCGACAATGGAAATGTCCTCGGCCGCTTCTGTTTCTGGAATCTGAAACCGTTCACAAATCTCAAAAGAAGGGTGGGTGACCCTGTACCCGAGGTCCAGGACAAGCCGGGTCAACGCCGTCGTGTAGATCCCTCTGATCTTCACATAGCTTCTTCGCATCCGAAATCACCACCTGCCCACCATCGCTTAACCGTTCACCAATCGTTCCGGTCGTATGAGGAGTCAGAAGTCAGGAGCCAGAATGAATTTGAAATACCTGTTCGTATGAAAAATCACACCGTATGGTTCCCTCATCGAGAGATTTCCCGGTGAGTCTCGCACAAAAACGACGCCCCCTTGGAATTGCTTTCTATGAGTCAATCATCCACCTTTGAGGACCTCTTGATGAGTCTGTATCCACTCTGACTTCTGAATTCTGACTCCTGGCTACCGTCTTTCGAATCCGATTCCTTCGATGCTCAAACGATTCCCCTCGAGAGATGTTTCGACCCCAAGAATCGTCTCAATGAGCCAGAGGTTTGTCTCTACGTGTTCAGTCAAACGCGGGATGAGATAGGTCGTTGTTCCATGAGCAAGCGCGGCAAACAGGATGAGTTGATCGGCCAAATGCCGGTCGACAGTGGCTTCCGTGCGCAGGTCCTCTAGCAGACTTTTGGCCACGAAGGCACCGATACCCTCGGATCGCCGGCCGACTCGGCCTGCCTGGTCTGCACCAATGAGGCACCCCGTCTCTGTTTCTAGAGAGACAAATAGCGCTGCTCCTCGCTGAGGTGCAGATTTGTCATCGACAAGCTCGAACTGTGCCCTGAGGCCGTGTCGGGACAATACTTCTCGGCATGCGGTTGCCATGCGACTGCTGACCTTTTGAGGACTCAGGTGCGAGGCCAGAGAGACACCGCCGACATTCCTCACCTGGCCCTGTTTCATGAGAGTAAGCGGTACCAGTCTGCCCTCTGCCGGATGGGTCTTCAACTCGATGACACCCCCTCCCCGGGGTACATAGCCTGGCCTCACGATCTTCAGGCTCGCCTCGACTCCCATCCTCGCAAGCAGTGGGAGTAAAACGCGCTCCATATGATAGGCTCCAGGGGCGAAGTCCTGAAAAAGGCCGCCTGTGATTCTGAAATGGAGGGACTTACGGGAGAATACCGCTAAGGGAAGGATCGTGAGGGCGAGCATGGTTGTGGACCCAGCCGTCCCGATTTCCCAGGCGTAATGTGTTTTCTCAGAACCCGTGCCAGGCCAGTACCGTATCCGAGTCGAGTCAACGTCTGCCCCCTCAATCCTGCCGCCTGTCATCTCGCTACAGGCGATGACCGACCTGAGATGCTGAGGCCGGAGGCCAGGTTTTTTGCGCCTTGCCCGAATATTGTCCATCGCAAGCTCCTTTCCCAAGAGTGAGGCAAGGGCCATGGCATAGCGAAGGATCGTGCCGCTGCCGGATTTTTCTGAGCCATCGATCCGAATCATCAGGTTCTCTCGATCATCTTGGGGGGCTGAGTTCATTTTAGAAATGACGATGAGAAATGGCAAGCTGATATGTCCGTTGTTCCCTGGGAGGCAATAAAATCGCAGAGAACCGACCCCCGGGTCGGTTCCGAGTTTCTTATAGAGCGTCTCGATGCTATAATATCTCTCGTACAATCGCACAGCAACGGACAACCGAATACAAACAACAGACAGCTGAGAGATGCCAGGCTTTATTGAGATAATTGGGGCTCGGTCCCATAACCTGAAGAATATCAGTTGCAGGATTCCACGAGGGAAGATCACCGTGGTGACTGGGGTCTCCGGGTCAGGGAAGTCGACGCTCGCTTTTGACACCCTCTTTGCCGAAGGACAGCGGCGGTATGTTGAGTCCCTCTCAACCTATGCGAGGCAGTTTCTCGAGCGGATGAACCGCCCCGACGTGGACAAGATCACCGGCATCCCTCCGGCCATCGCTATCGAGCAAAAGAATACCGTCAAGAATGCCCGGTCAACGGTCGGGACGGCTTCAGAGATCTACGACCACCTCAGACTACTCTTCGCAAAGATCGGTGACACGGTATGTCCGGATTGCCAGATCAAAGTGACTGGAGATACGGTTCAAGGTTCTCTCCAATGGGTCATGGAACATATGAGAGAAAAGAAGATCCATGTGCTTGCGCCTTATCATCTTGGAGGTGAGAAGGATGCAGCCTTCCAAGTCCACGATCTCATCAAGAACGGCTTTTATCGGATTTTGGTCGACGGAGTGCTCATGGATATGACCGAGCTGCCCCCGGAATTCTTCGAAGGACGAGAGTGGATTGATCTTTTAATCGATCGGATTGTCGTGGAACCGGGTGTCCAGAACCGGTTGGCCGAGGCGATTCAAAGCTGTTTTGCCCACGGAGAGAAGACCTGTGAGATTGAAACCACTGAGGGGGATCGCCAACGTTTTGTACAGAAATTTGTATGCAACCAATGCCTGCGAGAATTTGTGGAACCTCATCCCCTGTTGTTCTCTTTCAACAGCCCGCTAGGAGCCTGCACGAAGTGTCAGGGTTTCGGCCGTGTGATTGGGATCGACCTAGACAAAGTGATTCCAAACATGAAGCGGACTTTGAAAGAAGAGCCCATCGTGGCCTGGAACACACCGGCCTATTACGATGCTTATGACTACCTCTGGAGAGCCTGTCGAAAGTACGCGATTCCCACAGACCGTCCTTTTGAGTCCCTGACAGAAAAGCAGCGAAACACGATCGTCAACGGCCGTGGGGATTGGTTTGGAATAAGAGGCTTTTTCGATTGGCTGGAAAGCCGTCGCTATAAAGTCCATGTACGGGTGTATCTCAGTCGATATCGTTCCTACACCAATTGTGAAGCCTGTGGGGGGACACGGTTGAAAGACGAGGCCCGGCAGGTTCATGTCGATGGGAAGAACATCGCCGAACTCTCTGTCATGAGCATCGAAGAACTCCTGGGCTTTTTTCAGAACCTTCGTTTGGGACGGCTCAAGGAGACGATCGGGAATCGCCTTCTCAGGGAAATCAGAAACCGCCTCGGTTTTATGAGGGATGTCGGGCTGGGCTACCTCACCCTGAACCGTCAGACCCGAACGCTGAGCAGTGGTGAATTCCAGCGGATTACCCTGGCCCGTTCTTTGGGAAGTGCGTTGACGGAGACCCTTTATGTCTTGGACGAGCCCAGCATTGGTCTTCATCCGAGAGACAGCTGGAGGCTCCTTGGGGCGCTCAAGAGAATGCGAGACGGTGGGAACACGATAGTCGTGGTGGAGCATGATCCCGAGATCATCGGCGAGGCCGATGAGATTATCGATCTTGGTCCAGGTGCAGGCCGCATGGGGGGGGCGGTTGTCTTTCAGGGGAGTCTCCCCGAGTTGCTCAACTGCAAAGACTCTGTTACGGCCAGGTACATGGATCACGGAAAGGCGATCGGTCCCAGGGTCCACACAAGAAAACCAAAGGGACATATCACGATACGCAATGCCTGGGAGAACAATCTGAAACACATCGATGTATCCATTCCACTCGGCGTCATGGCCTGTATTACGGGCGTGTCCGGAGCCGGAAAGACGACATTGGTTCAAAACGTTCTTTATGCCGGTCTTCAAGAGACTCCTAACCCTCGCTATGAGCGGGGTCGGTTTGACTCCATCGAGGGATTCGATCGCATCAGAGAGATCGTCATGGTTGATCAGTCTCCTATTGGAAGGAGTATCCGTTCGAATTCCGCCACCTATATGAAGATTTTTGATGATATCCGTCAGATTTTTGCTGGGACAAGACCGGCAAAACGAAACGGATTGAGACCCGGCTATTTCTCTTTCAACGTGCCCGGGGGGCGATGCGAGGAATGTGAGGGAGCCGGGGTTCAGATCATGGAGATGCAGTTTCTCGAGGATGTCATGGTCACGTGCGACCAGTGCGGCGGCAACCGGTTTAAGCCCGAGGCTTTAGAAATCCTTTATCAGGGAAAAAGCGTCCTCGATGTGCTCAACATGACGGTTGAGGAAGCACTCGAATTTTTTGCGGAACATCAGAGAATTACGGGAAGGCTACAGATTCTCAAGGAGGTTGGGTTAAGCTATCTCAGTCTGGGTCAGTCGACAAGCACCCTGAGCGGTGGAGAAGCTCAGCGCCTTAAGCTGGCACACCATATTGCTCATTTAAAAGGCTCTGATCGGATGTTCATCTTCGATGAGCCGACAACGGGGCTCCATCTGGCAGACATCGAAGCGCTCTTGAGAAGCATCAACAAGCTCTTGGATCAGGGGAATTCTGTGATTGTCATTGAACACAACCTGGACCTGATCTCCCATGCTGACCACATCCTCGACCTCGGGCCGGAGGGGGGAGATGGGGGGGGAACCATCGTTGCTCAGGGATCCCTATCCGAGATCATGGAGAATCCTTTGTCTCACACCGGAAGGTTCCTGAGAAAGAAAATCCTAGGTGAAGAGGTCTCTGGAGAGAATATGATAGGACAGGAGAAAGGGTCGCTCCCTTCTTCTGAGATTACCCAAAGGAGAGGCCGATGAAGATTCATCATGTCGCACTTGTATCTGGATCAGAGGAGAATTCCGATCGGTTCTATCGGGGCCTCCTCGGATTCGAGAGGATTCGGTCTTTCACAGTTTCACAAGAACTGGCGAGCGGCTTTTTCGGATACGATTCGAGCATCAGGGCGATGACCTATGTGAGGGGCGAGGTCACCTTCGAGGTCTTTGTGGTTGAAGAGGGTGCGACAATCCATCCCCGTTTCCACCATGTTGGTCTTGAGGTTGAAAGTCGAGCGCGATTCTTGGAAAAGTGTCGGGAGATGCAGGTTGAGATCATGGAGATCCCGAAAGAAGACAGAATCATCACCATGATCAGGGACTTTGCCGGGAACCTTTTCGAAATAAAGGAGAGCCTTTAATTTGAAAGTCGTTTTCCATCCGAGATTCACCGATTCCTATACCCGTGACCCAGCGGCTGCGCCGGGAAGAATCGAGGCGATCCTTGACGCTTTGGGGAGGGAATTCCCGATGGTCGAACCTGGCCCGGCAACAGAGGAAGACCTCACCCTTGTCCATTCGAGGGCCCATGTCGAGAGGATAAGGGGAGAGCCCGTGGTTTACGATATGGCACGGTTCGCCGCGGGTGGTGCGATTGAGGCGGCCAGGGGCGCGTTGTCCGGGGACCCATCTTTTGCGCTGATCAGACCCCCCGGACATCATGCGAGTCCAGATTCCTGCTGGGGATTCTGCTATTTTAACAATGTGGCCATTTCGCTCAAGAGATTGATCGCGGATAAGGAGATCGAAAGGGCTTTCATCTTCGACTTCGATCTCCATTATGGGGATGGGACCGAAAATACCTTTCGAGGGGATGCGACCGTTTCCTATCATCATCCGGAAGGTGCGGGAAGAGAGGCATTAATGGAGATCATCATCCGTCTCCTCCAACAGGTGGAGGGTTTTGATATCCTGGCCGTTTCTGCGGGGTTCGATCGGCACGTGGAAGACTGGGGAGGCACTCTGACAACGCAGGACTATCGGACCATTGGCCAGCACGTTAAAGCGGCTGCGTTGAGCGTGTGTGGGGGTAGGCGATTCGGGGTGCTCGAAGGGGGCTACAACCACTCGGTTCTCGGTTTGAATGTACGAGCGTTCATCGAAGGGATGGCCTAACAGTTAACAGGGATCAGGAGGCAGGGCTCGGGGGTCGTTGGATGTCTCAGGAGAGCCGCCGGCAGCCGATCCCTGGCCATCGCAAACTGAAGTTTTGAGGGGAGATTGCTCTGTGAGCAGAGGCGGCCGATTTGGAAAATACGGAGATCAAAAGAGGCTCAAGCGCCTCCGGCAGGTAGGCGTAAGAGAATATCTCAACCTCCGACATCGTGTCAAATCGCAACCCAGAAGGAAGAAGGGGTTTGACATCCTGAAAGAAAAACCGTAGCCGATGGCACAAAGTCGGCGCTTCTCAAGACGGTTTGAATCTCAAAATATAAGGAGGGCGGTATGGCAGCGTTGAACCCTTTTAAGATCGCTCAGCAGCAGCTTGATGTTGCAGCGGAGAAATTGGGCCTGGACTCATCGACTCACGAGCTTTTGCGATGGCCCCAGCGGGAGTTGAAGGTCACCCTGCCTGTGGAGATGGATGATGGGACCATCGAGGTCTTTCATGGCTACCGAGTGCAGTATAACAGTGCCCGAGGGCCGACCAAG
>JABAOH010120840.1_pt2 | contig 18766 bp, 23 predicted proteins | sample 7062181 | NCBI WGS metagenome assembly JABAOH01 (sample SAMN14538630, study PRJNA623070) | marine sediment metagenome | biome: marine biome [ENVO:00000428]; feature: marine pelagic biome [ENVO:01000023]; material: deep marine sediment [ENVO:00002113]; isolation source: pool of 5 deep marine... | reverse complement strand
ATATCGTTTCATTTTAGGTAATGCGCTAAATGTAAAAAACCTATTCCATCATTTTCAGAGTATCTGTGGCTGTAATTATTCCAAATATTTTCGATTTTTTTGCTACAAGAATACATTTTGAAAATCTTATCAAAGGAACCAAACTATTAGCAGGAGTATCATAATCTACAATTGGAGGAACTGGCTCCATCACACTTTCAATTTTTGCATTTTTTAATTCTGATTCTCCTTTATCTGAAATATGTTTAACAATACTATCTTCTGTTACTAGACCTACAGGTTCACTTCCCTCAAAAATTGGAATTTGACTGATTGAGATTTTTCTCATTTTCTTTATTGCGTCGTGTAGTGTGTTTGATGGTTTTAGCTTTACAACGTCTTTACTACAAAAATCTCCTGCTTTATGAGATGAGGATTTTCCTTCAAGATTTGCTAAACTATCGAAAATTCTTTTTGCTGTTTCATAGCTTGGTTGACTTCTACCTGATTCTATTTGGTTTATCATGGAGGTACTAACGCCAGTCATACTAGCAAGTTTCTTTTGAGTAATGCCTAGCTTTGTTCTTAATTGTTTGATTGAATCAATTCTTGGAAGCAATTAGACTAACTGATTATCTCTTCTTTGATTTCTTTTTTGCCTTTTTCTTTGGTTTTTTGTTAGTTTTTTGAGGTTTTTCAAGAGCCGCTTGCGCTGCTGCTACTATGGCTATTGGAATCCTGTGTGGTGAGGCACTAACGTAACTCAAGCCAGATTTGTGACAGAATTTGATAGAGCTAGGATCTCCTCCATGTTCTCCACAAATCCCTATCTCTAATTTTGGTTTGACTTTTCTACCATTAGCAATTCCAATTTTCATAAGACTTCCTACTCCGTTCTCATCGATTGATTGGAATGGGCTTTTGTCTAGTAGTTCTTTTTCTAAATATTCTGGCAAGAATTTTCCTTCAGCATCTTCTCTGCTAAAGCTAAATGTTGCTTGAGTCAAATCGTTTGTTCCAAAACTAAAGAATTCAGCAGTATTTGCCAATTCTTCTGAAGTAAGACAGGCTCTAACAACCTCTAACATCGTTCCAAAGTTTATCTTTAGTTTCTGTTTGTATTTTTGCTCCATTTCTGATTTTATTTCATCATAAATCTGTTTGATATGATTTAATTCTGCAATACTACTAACTTGTGGAATCATTATTTGTGGACGTGCATCGACTTTTTGTTTTGTTAATTCGGCTGCTGCCTCAAAAACGGCAGTTATTTGCATTCGATAAATTTCTGGATAAGTGATTCCTACTCTAACTCCACGATGACCCATCATTGGATTAATTTCTGCAAGGTCTCTTGCCCTGTTAAGAACAGTTTTTGTTTGCTCTAATCCTGAGGTAGAGTTTTCTTTTTCAAGTTTGTAGATTTTGTTTGCTAGCTCTTCTGGATTTGGCAAAAATTCATGCAGAGGTGGATCAAGTAATCTGATTGTTACAGGATATCCTTCCATAGCTTTTAGAATTTCAATAAAGTCACTTTTTTGTAATTGTTTTAATTTTTCTAAAACAACTTTTCTTTCATCTAGTGTTTTTGCCATAATCATGTCGACAAATAATCCAATTCTGTCTTTTGCATTGAACATTCTTTCTGTTCTACAAAGACCAATTCCTTGTCCGCCAAATTTTCTTGCTAGTTTTGCTCCATCAGGGGTGTCTGCATTTGCACGAATTCCAATTTTCTTTGCCTTTTGAGACCAAGATAAAATTGTCTTAAAATCTTCAGTGATTTGAGGCTCTATTGTTGGTAATTCTCCAAGAAATATTCCTCCACTGCTTCCGTCAATTGTAATGGCGTCTCCTTCATTGATTGTTTGGCTATCTGCAACACATTTTCCATTTTCATAATCAATTTTCAAATCAGAGCATCCAACTATGCATGGTTTTCCCATTCCTCTTGCAACTACAGCTGCATGAGATGTTTTTCCTCCACGACTCGTAAGAATTCCAACTGCTGCAAAAAATGCAGGAACATCTTCTGGTTTTGTTTCCTCTCTAACAAGAATGACTTTAGTTCCATTTTCTCCCATCTCTGTTGCTTTTTTGACATCAAATACTGCAACTCCACTTGCAGCTCCCGGCGATGCAGCTATTCCTTTTGCAAGTTGTTTGAATCCTTTGGCTTTGTTTTGATCAATGGTCTTGTGAAGAAGCTGTTCAAGCTGTTCTGCCTGTAATCGACGTAGGGCTTGATCTTTATTGATTAGTTTTTCTTTAACCATATCAACTGAAGTTTTTACCATGCTTTGAGCATTCATTTTTCCATTTCTTGTTTGTAACAAGTAGAATCTTCCTTGCTCTATAGTAAACTCGATATCTTGTGGTTCTCTGAAATGTCTTTCAAGTTTATTGCAAGTGTTTTCTAATTGTTTGTACGATGCAGGAAGCTCAACTTTCATACTGTCTACGTGTTTTGGGGTTCTTACACCTGCAACAACGTCTTCACCTTGTGCATTTACTAGATAATCTCCAAAAATGTGGTTTGTACCGTCTCCTGGATTTCTTGTAAAAACAACTCCTGTAGCACTATCATTTCCCATATTTCCAAAAACCATTGCAACAACGTTTACTGCTGTTCCATCTGCAATATCTTTTGTAATGTTATTTTTTTCACGATAAACAATTGCTCTTTCCCCTCTCCAACTTGCAAAAACTGCTTTAATTGCGAGCTCTAATTGTTCAAAAGGGTCGTTTGGGAATGGCTTTCCTGTATGTTTTTCACAAATTTTTTTGTATTCTGAAACTACATCTCTTAGCGATTTTTCATTTAGGGCACTATCTGCTTGTACTGCTTGATGCTTTTTTGCTTTATCTAAAACTTCATCGAATTTTTTATCATCTACACCAAAAACAACTTTTCCAAATAACTGAATGAATCTACGATAAGAATCCCAGGCAAAACGAGGATTGTTGCTTTGTTTTGCTAATCCTTCAACTGTAACATCGTTTATTCCAAGATTCAATATTGTATCCATCATTCCAGGCATGGATATTGCAGCACCAGATCTTACTGAAACAAGTAACGGATTGTCTTTTGAATTCCACTTTTTCCCTGTCTTTTTTTCAATTTTTGCAATATTCTTTTTTACTTGAGCCAAAAGACCTTTTGGAAGTTTTTTGTTATTTTGATAATACTGATTACACACTTCAGTTGTAATTACAAAACCTGGAGGAACTGGAAGTTTTAATCTGGTCATTTCACAAAGACCAGCACCCTTACCTCCTAGTAGCTTCTTGTTTTTTCCATCTCCTTCATCAAAAAAGTAAACTGGTTTCATTTTGATTTCCTAGATTTCAACTCAAAAATAGGGTGTTTTAAAGCATTGCCTTGGCAAACTCTTCAATTATCTTTGTCCAATTTTTTGCCTTGACAATTCCGCTTGCTACAAGAATTCCTTTTGAGCCAAGCTGAATTGCCTTTTCAACATCGGCACCAGAAACAATTCCTGCCCCACAAAGTAATTTTGTTTTTCGTTTTGAGCTTTGTACCGCTTTTACAGCATTTGTGATTAGTCCAGGCCTTTCTTTTGAAACAGCACGGCCAGAACCTATTAGCTCAGGAGGCTCAATTGCAATATAATCAGGATTTAATTTGGCGTATTTTTTTGCCTCTGCAACATTTTTGACACAAACTACAGATGTCATTTTTAATTTTTTTAATTTTGAAACTAGGGCAGAAATCTCTTTGCTTGAAATTCTATGCTCACTATGATTTATCAAAGACCCTTTGATTTTTGATTTTTTTACAAGCTCGGGAATCATAAAGCCAGTGGTGCTTCCCACATTTGCATCATCTAGATGTTGTGCAAATATTGGAATTTTACTTTCTGCAACTTGACCTAAAAGATGTTGAGGTGGGGCAATTGCAATTTTCACTTTGTATTTTTTTGAAATTTTTTCAGCTATTTTGATAAATTTAGAAATCTTATTTCCTGAAATCTCTTCATAATTTTTACAATTTATAATAAACAATATCCTTACCCTTCATGAAAAATCCGAGCCTNNCCTTACCCTTCATGAAAAATCCGAGCCTGCTATTTATTATTTTGATTGCTCTATTTTTGGTTTAGATTATGCTTTTTGTATCTAAATTTCATGGCTAAAACAGTCATTGTAAGAGCAATTGCTGAAACATTTACTCCAATTATGATATAGTCATTTTTTTCTACCCCATATAACATCCACAAAAAGGCACCAATTGCAACTAGTGACATCAAATATTTTGAAACATCATCGAGTTTCTTTGTTCTATACCCCTTTACAATTTGTGGAACCCATCCAGACAAAATCAAAATACTTGCAGCAATCCCTAAGATAGTAATTGAAATGTCATCTAATGCCATTTTTAATTCCAGAAATATTCGTCCAGTCCTGTTTGTTTAGGCTTTCCAAGAATTGTATCAAAATCAAGATCCATTGATGAAGTTATTTGATCAAGTGTTGACTCCATAAATTCCATGTATTTTTTTGAATCAACCTCATCTTTTCTTGCCATTTCTACTGGCTTGACTCCGGGTTTGTTCAATATTTTCACGTAAGAAATGATGTCTCCTTTTTTTATTTCCCTAATTGATTCCAAAAGTTTTGCCGCTCGGATGTGCTGTGGAACAGTTTTTACATATTCAGATGGCGCTTTGCTAATCATTACATTAAATGCTAAATCTGAAAGTGGAATTTCTTTTGCTTCAACTTTTTTTGCCCACTCTGCAATTTTTTCACTAATCTGTTTTTTTGCACTTTCGAATTCTTCAACATTTTGTACTTTGGATAAAATTTCTAACAATTCGTAAAACAAAGTCTTGATAAATGGTGGGGTATGAGATTTTTTTCCAGTTAATCCTTTTACATCTACTTTTCCAGATTTTGTAACTCCAAGATAATTTTTCTTTCTTGTACTAAGTACAACATAACGATATTCTTTATCAACTTCTAAATCAACACCGAAATTTTTCTTTGCCTCATCAATTACTTTTTGAATTTGTTCTTGAGTAGGATTTTTGATAAATAAAGAGTCAGTATCTCCATAAAGAACCTGTATTCCAGCTTCTTCACATTTTTTGATAGTTTCTAAAATAATGTACCTGCCTATTGCAGTGGTGGCATCTGCTGCAGGAAGAAAATACAGAGGAAATATTTCAGCACCCATTACCCCATAACTAGCATTTAGAATCACTTTCAGCGCTTGACTTACAACTGTATATTGTTGACGTTGTTCTTCTGATAATGTTTCACTTTTTGAAAGACTCTTGTAATAATTCACTCTTAAATCACGAAGAGAACCAATCAAAAGCGATGTCATTCCATTTCTTCTAGTACAAACCCAATGACTTGATTGTGGAATTGTATTTTTTTTACATTCGTCATGTGGACATCTAACTGTTTCATATGAGAGATTTCTAACCTTGATAATACTAGGATACAGACTTGCAAAATCCATCACAGTGACATTAAAGTGAACTCCTTCAATAGGATCAACAACCAGTCCACCACGATATTTTTTGTCTTTGATTACTGCATCAGTAACAACTCCAGAAGATTTTCTTTCTAATTCATCACGTTTTGGAATTAGTGCATTTCGTTGTCTGTGTTCATAATAAAGCAAACTTCGAATCCATTGCGAAACACCAATTCTAGCAATGTCGTCAATTGGCATTCTAGCAATTCTAGCAATTACCACAAGAAGATTCATCAAAACATCATTGTTGAAGCTGGTAAGATTGTGGGTAAGTCGTGAATCATTAAAACAATAATTGGCAGTCTGATAAAGATTCAATTGATCAAGTTCAATTCCATAATCGATTTTTTCTTCATTAAGAAGCGCTTTTGATACGCTGTTTAATGAAAAATCAGTGTATTTGTGACTGAATGCATAGATTTGAAAACTACGATTAGATAATGTTCTGTAGAGATCTAAGTGTACACCATGCTTTAGGGTTGCAGAATCTCTCATCATGTATAATGGATTATCAGAACTTTTGATTCCTAATCTTTGAGCCCGATTATACAAATATGGCATATCGAATTCATCGCCATTATAGGTAATTACAAAAGGATAACTGGAAATTAGTTTGAATGCATCAGAAATCATGTTTTTCTCTTTATCTTCATCATAAAACACGACTTTGACATCTGAATTCAATTCATTCGTGCCTTCTTCTATGCCTGAACGTCTTAGGACAAAAACCTGTTTGAGACCATCAGATGCTACAAAACTAATTGCAGTGACTATCTTTTCAGCAATTTTTGGGTCTGGAATTCTACCAATTTCTGATTCAACTTCAATATCAAAACTTACACGTTTAATTTTCGGGATTGGTTGATTTAGAAGGTTAGCCCATTCAGAAATGTATTCTTCGAATTGTTTTGAATCAACCATTGCTTCTTTTGAAACTTTATCCCAAAGAAGACTCTTTAATGCAATTCTTACTTCATCAGAAATTTCTAAATCATGGGGTTTTATTTTTCCATCTATTACTTCGTAATATTTTCCAACAATTAATGATCTGTCATAAAGATAGTTTTCATAATATTTTATATCAGACTCCCAAGTTTCAATTATATTTCTAATACTCTTATCTGTAGCAGTTCCGCCAATTGCTAATGGATCTTCAACAACAATTTTTGAAACATTGATTTCTTGATCATTTAACATGTCGTGGCGTTTAATTGACTCAATTTTTATCACATCAGATCTTTCATTTAAAAAATCTAATTCTTCTGGGTTTAATTTTGAATAACAATATGGTTTGTGATTTGTTTCATCTTCCCAAAGGATAATTTTTTGTGATTTTGGTTCATAGAATTTTAAAATTGCTGCTTTTTTTTGATTGTTGTATGTTGCTGAAACAAGTAAAGATGGCGGAATTGATTTTATTTGTTCGCTGTTTTCGCTTTGCGCCTGCATAAAATCACTTTTTTTCTGAATTGTTAACTATTTCATTTGCCCAACGCTGAATTTTTGTTTTATCTAATTGAACTACTTCTACACCAGCTTCTTTTAGCAAATCATAATCTGTTTCTGGATAAGAATCAAGGCAATAGAATTTTTTTATTCCAATTGTTATTGCCATTTTAGTACATTCCAAACATGGAACAAACGTTGTATACAATACAGCCCCTTCAGCACCAGCTTCGATTCCTAAAATTGCGCAATGCATTATGGCGTTTGCTTCTGCGTGATTACACAAACATCTGTCTAAAGATGCCCCTGACTCAATTTTTCCCTCCATTCTGAGTTGGCATCTTTTACAGCCTCCTTCAAAGCAGTTTTTGACACCTGGAGGCGTTCCATTATAGCCTGTGGCAAGCTGTCTATGGTTTCTCACAATTACTGCTCCTACTTGCCTTGTCATGCAGTTTGAGCGCAGTTTTGCCAATTCTGCCTGCAACATGAAATATTCATCCCAGTTGGGCCTTTCAAAAGAATTACTCACACCAAACATCTTGACTCCCACAATATATGGATATTTGAGTAATAGCTATCAATGAACTACGCGAAACCATAAAATCAATAGATTATGGTAAAAAAATGAAAAGAAGAATTTGGCTCAAGAATTCATTGAACAAAAATTTGTAGAAAAGAACACTATTGAAAAAAGAGAATATCAGGTTAATCTGGCAAAACAGGCGATTGACGAAAATTGTATTATTGTTTTACCTACTGGACTTGGAAAAACTGCTGTGGCCTTGCAAGTAATTGCTGAATTTCTTTCCAGAGGACATGGAGGTGTTTTATTTTTGGCTCCGACAAAAGTTCTTGTAAACCAACATTATGATTTTCTTAAAAATAATCTGACAATAGATGATATAGGAATTGTCACTGGCGAGGATCCGATAGAAAAAAGAAAAAAACTTTGGATGAATAGTGTGATTTGTGCTACTCCACAAATCACAAAAAGTGATTTAGACAGACAAATCGTATCGCCAGATCAATTTGTATTAGTAATCTTTGATGAAGTGCATAGAACAATTGGGGATTATGCATATTCAGGAATTGCAGAACGTTTTGTTAGTTCAAATGCTAGAATGATGGGAATGACTGCAACTCTTCCTAGTGAAAAAGAAAAAGCAACTGAAATTCTTAAGACATTAAAAATTTCATGTGTCGCTGAAAGAAATGAAGAGAGTCCAGATGTTAAACCATATGTCCAGGAAACTGATACGGAATGGGTAAAGGTTGACTTGCCACAAGAGATGAAATCTATACAAACTCTAATCAAACTTGCATTAGATGAAAGATATCAAACACTAAAGAAAAATGGATTAAAACTTGGTGATCAAAAATCGCTTTCTGCACTATTACGAATTAGGGATTTTGTTTTGAATCAAAATAGACGCTCAGCAAAGCCACTTTTCACGGCTATTCGTATACATTATGCACTAAGTATCTTAGAGGCCCACGGAATCACGCCCTTTCTAAAATTTTGTGATAGAACAAGCAAAAAGAAAGGAGCAGGCATCAAAGAACTCTTTGAGGTTGACCCAAATTTTACAAGAGCCATACAACTTGCAAAATCTGCACAAAGTAAAGGCATTGAGCATTCTAAAATTCCAAAACTAAAGGAAATTTTAGAATCAGAGAATAGCAAAGTTCTAGTTTTTACTAGTTTTCGTGATTCAGTTGATATGATTCACAAAAAACTAACAGAGATGGGAATTTCTGCAGGAGTCTTGATTGGAAAAGCAGGTGAAAATGGTTTAAAACAAAAAAAGCAAGTTGAAACAGTTCAAAAATTTAGAGATGGAGAATACAAAGTTCTCATTGCAACTCGAGTTGGTGAAGAAGGACTAGACATTTCAGAAGTAAATCTTGTAATTTTTTATGATAATGTTCCAAGCTCAATTCGCTATATTCAGAGGCGAGGGCGCACAGGAAGAAAAGATGCTGGAAAATTAATTGTTCTGATTGCAAAAGACACGATTGATGAAACCTATTACTGGATTGGAAAAAGAAAGATTACTGCTGCAAAAGGAATGGGTGAAAAAATGACAAAAGTTCTACAAAAACAAGAAGTAAAAACAGGTCTTGATGCTTACATCTAACCTAGTCTTTTGATAATGTGATAACCAAATTCTGATTTTACTAAATCTGAAACCTCTCCAACTTGAAGTTTGAATGCAACTTCTTCAAATGGCTTTACCATTACCCCTCTTCCAAAATATCCTAAATTTCCATCTCTTTTTGCACTACCAGAATCAATTGAAAGCTCTTTGGCTATTTTTCCAAATTTTTCTCCCTGTTTTAGGCGTTCTTGAATTGCTAATGCCTCGCTTTGTTTTTTAACTAAAATGTGAGAACACTTGATTTTGTTACCCATAATTTATCACTAATTTTTTCTTTAAAATATTATTCCATTCCCCAACTTGTTTTTGAAAATGGAGTTATTACAATGAAAGGAGCCTCGTTTTCACCCCATGGCTCATTTCTAACCCATTCAAATTTTTCATGAAACTTTTTGAAAATATCAGAAAATTCAGACCCATTTTCAACAATTTTGACTTTTCCTTGAATAAGAACAGCCTTGTGTCCCCCATGCTTGTAAACATCAACTGTTAGTGCCGCACTAGGGTTTACTTTACAATTTTCAAACATTCTAGTATCATAATCTGTAGCGATTAAAAATCTACCACTCTCAAAAATATATGATACCGGTTTTACATGTGGAATGCTATCATGTGCGGTTGCAACTCTGCATTCTTCCATAGAATTGAGAAATTCAATTTCTTTTTCTGTAAACTCTTTCATTTGAAAATCTCTTCTCGAATTTGTGGAATTTTTCCAAAGACCATGTTTCTAATTTTTAATTGATCTTCAGCAGTTGGCATTTCTTGTTTTAAAGAAGCTAAAGCAGTACTTGCCATGCCCAATGCCATTCCCATAATAATTCCATAAACGAATTCTTTTGGATCATTTACTTTAAGCTCATCTTTGTTTTGTTCAATTTCTTCTAGATGAGTTGGAATTGTGGCTATTGCACCGTTAATTGTTTGTTCAATTAACATTTCCAGCTGTTCATCTTCGCTCATAGAAATTGTTATAATGATTCAGTAATAAATCTGCAGCTAGATTTTTAATAAAGCGTAATGCGAGATTTACCATGTTTTCTTATTTTTCAATAGCTCAGGCCAATGAAATTCTTCCAACAGTCATTAAAAAATTTGAATTTGTAAATGCTAAAAAAAATGAGCTAGCAAAAATTGAACAGCAATTACAAATCAGTCTTTCAACCGCAAATAATTTTGAAGAATATGTTACACTAAAGCAAAAACTAAACACTGCAATAACTAAATTTTATCAAGCCATTGAAGATTTAGAAAATACAGGTGTTGTTGTCAAAAGCATTGATGAAGGTCTTTTAGACTTTCCCTCAAAGCGATTTGATGAGGAAGTATGGTTATGCTGGAAGTATGGCGAAAAAGAAATCAAGTTTTGGCATGAAAAAGACTCTGGTTTTCAAGGAAGGAAACCAATTAGTGTAAGTAATGAATCGTTAGTGTAAATGCTATCTGTTTGGCTTAGAGTAATCAGGGTACGTTTTCTTCTTGCATCTGTAATTGCAGTATCAGTTGGTTTAGCAATAAACTGGTGGCAGACTTCACAAATTGATGTGTTTCATGCTGCATTAACGATGGGCGGTGTGATGGCACTACACGCTAGTGTGGATTTGTTANNAATGGCACTACATGCAAGTGTGGATTTGTTAAATGATTATTGGGATTTTAAACGAGGGATTGATACTCAAACAAAGCGCACTAAAATGAGTGGAGGCACAGGAGTACTTCCTGAAGGACTTCTCAAACCATCGTCAGTGTATAGAGCAGGAATTGGATTTCTTATCTTAGGCGCAATTATTGGAAGTTATTTTGTAATTATTGATGGAGTAATTATTGCTATACTTCTTGGCTTTGCTATAATTTCGATTTATTTTTACTCTACAAAAATTGTTGATTCTGGCTTGGCAGAGTTTTTTGTTGCTGTAAAAGGCACAATGATAGTTCTTGGAACATATTTTATTCAAGCTTCTGAAATCACAATTAATCCTATTTTGGGAGGAATCGTTGTAGGTGTTTTATCTTCATTGGTATTGTTTATTACGTCATTTCCGGACTATGATGCCGATAAATCAAAAGGACGAAAGACTTTGGTAATAGCAGTTGGAAAAGAGAAAGCAACATCAATTTTTTGGCTTTTTCCAATAATTTCATACGGACTAATCATTTCAGGCGTAGTTTTCGAAGTCTTTCCAATTTTCTCATTAATTACTCTCTCAACCATCCCATTAGTAATAAAATCTGGACGTGATCTAAAAAATTCGTTTGAAAATGATGAACAAATGGTTCCAATAATGAGTAAAACCTTGACTTTTAGTAGAATTACTGGTGCTTTATTCGTAATTGGATTCATAATTAATTTTTCAATATGAAATAAATCAAACCAGAATATCCTCTTCCTATGATTAATGGATACGCAACTGAAGAAGGAACATCTGCCTTTGCCAAAAGAGGCACAGATCCAAAAAATTATCGAATTTCACAAGGATTAACATTATCAAATGTTGGAGTTGGAACTTACCTTGGGCAACCTGATTCTGAAACAGATGAACTTGTAAAAAATGCAATTAAAAAAAGTATTCTAGCAGGAATTAATGTAATCGATACTGCAATTAATTATCGGGCTCAAAAAGCAGAACGTTCAGTTGGAAAAGCAATTTCTGAACTAATTGATGAGAAAAAAATTCAAAGAAATGAGATCTTTATCAGTACAAAAAATGGTTATGTAACAAATGACGGTGATGTAAAAGAAGATTTTTGGCAATACGTCAAGAGAGAATATGTTGCTAAGGGAGTCATTGGTGAGGGTGATGTCTCATCAGGTTATCACTGTATGACAATACCTTATCTTGAAGATCAGCTTCATAGAAGCCTACAAAATCTAGGTTTGGATTGTATCGACTTACTTTATCTACATAATGCTGTGGAAGGACAAATTCAAGATATTCCAAAAGAACAATTTTTGGCAAATCTCAAAGATGTTTTTGAATTTTATGAAAAGAAAAGAAAAGAAGGGAAAATTCGATTTTATGGAATGGCAACCTGGGAATGCTATAGGGTAGAACCTGATAATCCTCAGTTTTTATCACTTGAAAAAACAATTGATTTAGCAAAACAAGTTGGTGGTGAAGAACACGGATTTAGATTCATTCAACTTCCGTATAACATGTATCTTGATCAAGCATTGATGAAAAAAAATCAAACTGTAAATGGAAAACAAGTTTCAATCTTAGAAGCAGCAAATGAATTTAGAATTGGTGTGTTTACAAGCGCACCATTGATGCAAGGAAAATTATTAGCGCCAGGTGTGATGCCAGAATTTGGAAATCTTAAACCATCTATGAGAGCTTTACAATTTATTCGCTCATCTCCTGGTGTTCTTGCTCCTTTAGTTGGCCATAAAATGGAAACACATGTAGACGAAAATCTTGAAATTATGAAAATCCCGCCAATTGAAGAAACTGAATTTTCAAGTTTACTAAAACAACTTGTGTCTTAGCTTCAAAACCAATACATAAATAGAAATAATCAAAGCTGATTTTTGTGCCAGTTGATCCAGTATGTGGAATCGAATTAGATGAAAGTCTTGCTCTTGAGCATGAACATGATGGAAAAAAATACTATTTTTGCTGCAACGGGTGCAGAAAAATTTTCTTAAAAAAACCACGTAAATTTAAGAAAAAAGACTAGATTGGAAAAGCGCCACACATTCTACAAAATCTGGAATCAAATCCTACTGAATATTGACAATAAGGACACCTGTCATCAGAAGAATGTAATTTCAATGGCTCGTCAAAATATTTCCTATAAATTTCATAATAATGAAGAGATTCTTTGCTTCTAATTTCGACTCCATCTGATTCTAGAATGGTTTTTTTCTTTTCTTGATATACAGAATCATTAATTATGCTACTAAAAAGATGTGTTAAACCTGCAGTCCCTGCTCCATCTTGAAGGGGAGATTTTTCCCTCCATGCAATTGCTTTAGGAATTTTATCTTCATACATTTCTCGTAAAATGAATTTTCCAAATTTTTTGCCATCTTTTGTTCCTACTTTTTGCTTTACAGGAATTTCTTTTGCTATTTCTACAACTTTTTGATCTAAGAAAGGAGCTTCAATTGTTACCCCTAGGGCTTTTCCTAATTCAATTGAAGGAAAATGCATTATAGACCAAATTCTTTTCAAATCTTTTTCTAGATCTGCTTCAGATTTTTTTAAAAGAAAACTATATCCTGCAAATAACTCATCTGCACCATCACCTGTTAAAAGATATTTTTCATTAGAATTTTTAATCTCCTTTAATGCTAAATAAACTACAACAGAATTTCTAATTTCAATATCATTAAAATTTTTTAAAATTTTTATACATTCTTCTAATGCTGTTAAAAGATCTTCTGTTGTAACCGATTTTATCTTAAATGAAAGATCATATTCTTTTGCAGCAAGTTGACTGTAAGTAAGATCTGTAGCAAGAAAATCTTTTGCAATGATTGCAATAGCTTGTGGTTTTTTTTCGCGTAAATGGTAAGCAAGTATAGTACTGTCTAATCCCCCTGAAAGTGCTATAGATTTTGATTTACAATTCAGAATAACATTTTCAAGAACGTCATAGAGTTGACTTTTCTCATCCACAACTCTCAATCTTCTGATGAATATAATAGGTTAGCCTAATTCAAATTGTGAATGTAATTTACTCTCAGCACAGCAATTTTTATTGATAACTTTAAATTCAATACAGAATCTTTTTGTTATATTGCTACTTCCAGCTGAGATTGAATCAAAAACTCTAATTCCTGCACTTAGAGCTATTTTAGCTAAAAAACTAGCAGAAGATCATAAAATTAGAGAAGATGAAATTTCAAAGATGTTGGGAGTTACTCAAGCTGCAGTTAGTAATTACATTCGTGGAACAAGAGGCGACCCTCAACTTATCAAAAAACTTCTTGCAGAAGAACAAGTTTCTAAAATGATTTCTGAATTAAGCGAGAATTTGGCATCAGATATGGCTTACACCCCATCAAGCCTATCAAAATTCATAGGTCTTTGTAATTACATAAAATCGAGTTTGTTAATTTGCGACATTCATCATAATCTTGAAACAGACATTGATGAAAAAGTGTGCAAAGAATGTGAAAATATGCTTCTAAAAGGACCTGGTTCCGTTTATTAGATTAATTTTTAGAAATTATAATTTCAATTGTAGAAATCATTCTTCCCATTCCTTCAGGACTTTCACTATCTACAAGAATTTTTTGAATTTTTGAAGAACCTTTAAGCATTTTTTCTGTAAGTATGTTGGCAACTGCAACTGCATTTGGGATTGAGTGCCCCTTAGCTTTAAGAATGAGTTTTTCAGATTTGCCAATTTTTGGGATCAAATCTACAGCAATTTTCATTACTGGTTCATTTCCAACATAAAAAACAAAATCGTTGGCATTATCTCGGGAAATATCCATAGATATGTCTGTACTTTCCTCTTCCCTAAGCATTAGATACTTTGATGGATTTTTCAAGCGTTAAAAATTTTATCGACGATTCGTCCATTACTTAAAATAGTCAATTGGGATGTTTTGATAATCTCCATTTGGTAATACTCTTCTAATTACAATTGGAATGACTCTTTTTTCTAATTCTTCCATTGCAATATCCAATGAAATTCTAGCAGTTTTTGGAATTGGTATGAATGGTGGTGCTCCAAGAGATAGCTGTAAAGCTCTAGCTCCCATAATTCTTGCTTTTTCAAATCTTGTTAGAGTTGGCGGACCAATTGTAACTTTGCCTTTTTCAACTGGAATCTCAACAGATTCATGTGTAGGATCAGTTTCAATTATTTCTCTACCTTCAATCTCTTTGAGTTTTTTTTCTAAATCTGCCTGTTCTTTTTCTGTTAATTCTTTTTTAGCCTCAATTAATTTTCGATAAGTGTCCATTGCTTTTGTAAGGCCAGCATTTGATTCTGCTTCGGTTTCTAAAGGTTCAGAAACCTCTTCAGTCTCTTTATCTACCACTAACTCTGGTTCATTTGTTTCAGACAAGTAACCAGTTTTCCTAAAAGCGGTTATATATTCCAATAATTCAAAACAACGAATTGAGTTCTGGATCAGTATCAAAAATTAACTTAATTTTAGAAATTAAAGGAAAATCAAAGATTACCTGCGAACTAAAAAGACACCTTTCACCAAAAACTGTTGGTATTCTATCTAGATCATTGCCATTGGAAGGAAATGCACACCTTTTAGGAAAATCAATTGTTTATTTTGAAACACCGATTGATTCTGGAATTGAAAGGTCTAGAAATGTATTCAAAAAAGGCGATGTTGCATTTTTACCAGCTGAGGGGAGCATTTGTTTTTTTGTTGCTGACAGTGAACCTGGAAAAAAAATGACACCGCTTGGAAAAATAACTTCAGATGTAAATACATTAACTCAAATTAAATCTGGGGATATACTTTCTCTTTATGCTGATAATGGTTGATAAATGTGGTGTCCACTATGTCCACCAACTTTTTTTACAGTTCCATTTTGTAATGATTTTTTCAAATAGGCATTTGCAGTAGAAATTTTCACTCCTGTCTGTCTAGCTAATTCTTGGACCGTAATGACTTTGGCACCTTTGATTGCTTTCATAGCTTGTTCGTCAGTTAAAATAACTCGAACTTCAGCTTTAACTGATTTCTCTTCACCTTTATCGTCTTTCTTTCCTTTCTTTGATTTTGTACCAGCTTTTTTAGCTGCATCTCCGGCTTGTTTTTTTTCTGCTTGAGCTGGTGATTGTTTTTTTGCGCCACCCATAAAAAACTCACAAATTAATTCCACTTATAAACGAAAAGTTATTGAAGCATTTTTTCAAATATAAATAACATCTGACAGATGGAAAATTATGGGCGTTATAGCAAAAGGCGCAAAATGTAATGTTGATGGATGTACGAATGACGGTGCACGATCACTTAATACAAAAAAGGTAGAAGATGCTGGTTTACGAGTCAATTCCACAGGTAAAAAGACAGTACTTTGTAAACCACACTACAAAGAATGGAAAAAAGAATCAAAAGATGATCGAGATTTAGAACGCGCTAGATACGATAAATTCTAATTTCTTTTACGTTTCTTTTTTGGATTTCCTTCGTAAAATTTTTGAGTTGATCTAAAATAATCATCACTTAGTTTCTTGTAAAACATGTCCAATTTTTTGTAGAGACGTTTTGGTTTTCGTCGTGTTTGGTTGCTAAGAACGTATAATGCAAGAATAGGAAAAGCAATTGTCGAGTCAGCATAAACTGTTACCATATCGTGATGAGAATCTTGAACTTTTCCCCAACTTTTACCTTCTTGTAATGTTGCACCTGATAATCCACCAGTATCTGGTCTAGCATCGGTAATTTGTATAATGTAATCTTGTCCTCCGTCATCTCTTCTTAAAATTTGATCAAGTAATGGTCCTGTCTGCTGTGCTGTATTTTTTGGAACACCGCCACCTAATTCAACTATGCCAGATTTTTTTGAATTATAAAGTATGGATGCCTGTTCAAGAATTTCACGAACAAAATCTAAATTATATTTTTTATCTCGTAAACGATGAACTGCCAAATTCAATGCCAATGAAGAATCTTTCAATGTTGAAATGTATACTGGAACATCATAATCGTATGCAGTTGTAACAAAACTTCGTTCAGGATGTTTAGAATTTTCCTTACTTACTTTTCCCATAAAATTGCAAAATTCTGCAGTGGTGAATGGTTTTTCAATAAATTTCTCTTTAAACATTTTTTGAATAACTTGATCCTCAGCTTCGAGAGTTTCATAAAATTTGATGTAAACATCCCTAATTCGAACAATTTCTTTTTCATATAATTTCATATCATCCACATCAAAATGACCTTGCTTTACTGGTAATCCCCACGAAAAATGATCTTCATGGTACACATTTGCCCCCGTTGTGATTATCCAATCAACGAACCCTCTTTCTATCAGAGTTTTAAAAATTCCACCAAAACCAACAGGTGTCATTGCACCAGAAATAGTAAGACAGATTGTTGCATTTTCTTTAATCATTTTTGCATAAAGTTTTGCAGCTTCTCCAAGTTTCCTAGCGTTATACCCTGAACCTGCGTAGATATCTACAAGATCTTCAATCTTNNGTCTTCAATCTTCATTTTTGGATTTAATTTAATGTGTGGAATGTCTTTTCCTTTGAAAGTATGATGATCCATAAATCAAAAAAAATTATTCGCTAATTAATACTTACGACTAGTTTTATTATTATAAAAAATAAAGAAAAGAAACTAATGAAGATCGTAGATTTCTCAAATCCTGAAAGAATAAATCGAGAACCTGATGAGGCTACTACTTTATTTTCTAATGGAAATTATTCAGAACAGGGATTTTTGATAAAAAAAATAGAGTTTAAACTTTACATTGAAAAAGTAGATGAAAAACTTGGCCCTTACTCATTAATTACTGCAAATATTGAAACTGATAAAGGAAGCATCGAAATGATTTATGATGAAGGCTTTCGTGGAGAAAATTCATTAGAAAAAGCTACCAACTTTGTAATAAAAAATTTAGGATTGTCATCTTTGGTTCTAAGATCTATTGTTTCATTAAAAGACGAATTAGAAAAACAAAATTAACAAAAGTTTTGTGTGATGTATAATATTTCATTAGAAATAACTACACCAATTCCTTCTGTTCCGTATCCTTCAAACAAAATATTTGCTCTATGTGATGGACTATCCATCCATGATTGAACAATCCGTGAACCAATTCCAGTAAGATTGTCTGGGTAACTAACTTCTGCCAAGTTTTCTCCGCCCTTCAAAACATCCCCATTAGGTAATTCTCTAGCACAAACAAAATTTGCTTTTTCATATCTATCTGCTACATCTTCGCCTTCAGGGGAAATATGTGATAGATAGTTTCGATTATTCATATCTTGACTATGTTTTATTGCAATTTCTGTAATTGTACTACTCCATGAAAGAGGTTTTAGTCCATGCAATTTTCTTACTTCATTTACTTCTTGATGTATATCAAATGCGATTTGTTTAGTGTCAATTTTAATATCTGAAGTGGAATTTGGTTTTAGAGACAGATCATTTGAAAAAAATCCAGTATTTCCAATAATTGCAGCTGTACTTAGCAAAACTGCTGCTGCCACTATTATCCATCCAATTGGGGCCAAAGTACCATTTTTGATTGTTTTTTCATATTCATCTTTTGTATGTAACTCAAAATTACACTGAATTTCCCACCTAAAACAGAGCCATATAATCTTCAGATTTGGGTTCTGTACAAAAATTTACTCCTCAAGTTATTTTTTTTAGCACAAGATTTAATTCAATAATTAATTCAGTTTCAAATTGTGCGGATTTTACAACTACATTGTGATAGTATAGAATTTACTCCTACTAAGAAGGAAATAAAATCTGCTGAAGAAATAACTCCTGAAACAAAACAGTTTCAAGAAATTGTTGTTGCATTTGTTGCTATAGAAGATGGAGATGACTCATCAGTTGCAAAAAAAGCAATTAATGAAATTTCTGAATCAATGAATAAAGTGGGCTGTAAAAAATTACTTTTGTATCCTTATGCTCATCTTAGCTCTAATCTTGCATCTCCTTCAACAGCTTTGAGCATTTTAAAAGAAATGGAATCATCTGCTACAGGATTAGAAGTATCTC
>JABAOH010004112.1_pt14 | contig 18766 bp, 20 predicted proteins | sample 7062181 | NCBI WGS metagenome assembly JABAOH01 (sample SAMN14538630, study PRJNA623070) | marine sediment metagenome | biome: marine biome [ENVO:00000428]; feature: marine pelagic biome [ENVO:01000023]; material: deep marine sediment [ENVO:00002113]; isolation source: pool of 5 deep marine... | reverse complement strand
TCGACGCCGCAGGATAGTACTCCGCGCGGCCGGTGGTACTTGAAGCTGCGCCCTAACAGGTGCACGTCGTTGGCAAGAAGCGCCGACGCGAGCGTATCACCCGCATAGCCCGTGTAATGTGTGTCGTCGAATCTGAAAGTGATCGGTCGCTCACGGTCAATGCGACCACCGCTCGGCAGGCGGCACGACTGTGCGCTCACGATTTGCGCCCCGCTTTTTTGATTGCGCCTGGCGGCTTTTCTCCCATCCTGTAAACCGCCGTGATCTCGTCGGTGACGGTATCCCGGCAAACATTGAACCAGCGACGGCAGCCGTTACACACCCATCTCTCGAGATGAGTGCCCTTGGGGTTGCTGCGCATGAACAGGTAGTCACCCCATTGCTCATCACTCAGCTTTTCCGGACGCTCGGGCCGCGCGATATGGGCCTCACCGCCGTAGGTGAAATCCTGGTCGTCGCGGGGCCCACACCATGGACATTCAATCAGTAACATGTGCCTGTCAGCCCATTCAGTGCGCGACGGCCGCGGCGCCGTGCTCATCGATCAGGAAGCCGGTCGTGAAGCGTTCGAGCGTAAAAGGCGCGTTCAGGGGATGCGGCTCACCGGTTGCGATGGTGTGCGCGAACACCCAGCCGGAGCCCGGCGTTGCCTTGAAGCCGCCGGTGCCCCAGCCGCAGTTGAAAAAGAGATTTTCGACCGGGGTCTTGCCGATAATCGGGCTCGCGTCCGGACAAACGTCTACGATGCCCCCCCACTGCCGCATCATGCGCAGTCTGGAGAAAATGGGAAACAGCTCGACCAGTGCGCCTATCTGTCCTTCCACCACGGCAAAGCTGCCGCGCTGCGCGTAAGAGTTGTACGCATCGATGCCCGCACCGATGACGAGCTCGCCCTTGTCGGACTGGCTCACGTATACGTGCACGGCGTTGGACATCACGACGCTGTGGTGGATCGGCTTGACAGGCTCCGAAACGAGAGCCTGCAGCGGGTGGCTTTCGATGGGAAGGCGGAAACCGGCCATCCCGGCAAGCACGCTGCAGTGCCCCGCGACGACCACGCCGACCTTCTTGGCGGCGATATAACCGCGGCTGGTCTCGACTCCTTCGACCCTGGCGCCGTTGCGCCGGATGCCGGTGACCTCGCAGTTCTGGATGATGTCGACACCGTGCGCGTCGGCGCCGCGGGCGAAACCCCAGGCGACCGCATCGTGCCGCGCCGTTCCACCCCGTCGTTGCAAGGACGCGCCGAGAACCGGGTAACGGGCCGTCGGCGAGGTGTTGAGGATGGGGACGATCGCCTTGATCTGTTCCGGTGTGAGAATCTCCGAATCGATGCCATTCAGCCGGTTTGCATTGACACGCCGTGAAAGCTCTCGCATGTCATGGAGATTGTGTGCGAGATTGAGCACGCCCCGCTGACTGAACATGATATTGAAGTTCAGCTCCTGGCTGAGTCCCTCGTAGAGCTTCAGAGAGTGCTCATAGAGCGCCGCGCTTTCGTCCCACAGATAGTTCGAGCGAATGATGGTGGTGTTGCGTCCCGTGTTTCCGCCGCCGAGCCAGCCCTTCTCCAGAACGGCCACGTTCCGGATTCCGTGCTCCTTGGCGAGGTAGTACGCCGTCGCCAGCCCGTGGCCGCCGCCGCCGACGATCACCACCTCGTACTCGGCTTTTGGCTCGGGGCTGCGCCACGCGAGCGGCCAGTTCTCGTGGTAGCCGAGAGCATTTCGAACAAGGCTGAATATCGAATACTTGCTCATCGTCACGATGGGTATACCGGATGTCGCGTGCACAGCTCCCTGACCTGCGCTCTGACCCGGCTGATAGTGTCGTCGTTGCCGAGATCGTCCATGATGTCACACATCCAGCGCGTCAAGTCGCGAACGTCGTCCACGTCGAAGCCGCGCGTGCTGATTGCCGGCGTGCCGACACGTATGCCGCTGGTGACAAAAGGCGATTGAGGATCACCGGGCACGCTGTTCTTGTTCACGGTAATCGCCGCCTCACCGAGCGCAGCCTCGACGTCCTTTCCCGTGAGGCCCTTGTCGACGAGACTGACCAGCATCAAGTGATTGTCCGTGCCGCCTGAGACGACGGTGTAGCCGCGTTGCATGAAAACCTCCGCCATNNTTGAAATCCGGGTGCATGGCCTCCTTGAAGGCGAGCGCCTTGGCGGCAATAACATGCATGAGTGGCCCGCCCTGCATGCCGGGAAATACCATGGATGCGAGACGGCGCCGGACGTCCGGATTCTCGCGGGCGAGAATCATGCCGCCGCGCGGCCCTCGCAGCGTCTTGTGCGTCGTGGTGGTGACCACGTCGACGACGGGGACAGGGTTCGGGTACAGCCCGGTGACGATCAGCCCGGCCACGTGGGCCACATCCGCGAGAAGATACGCGCCGACCGAATCCGCGATGCGCCGGAAGCGCTCGAAATCGAGCACTCTGGAATAAGCCGAGAAGCCGGCAATGATGAGCTTCGGCTTGTGCTCTGCGGCGAGTGCCTCCACCTGATCATAGTCGACCAGGCCGCTGTGCCTGTCGATTCCGTACTGCACGGCGTTGAAAATCTTGCCGGAGAAATTCGGACTCGCGCCGTGAGTGAGATGTCCACCGTCGGCGAGGCGCATGCCGAGCAGCGTCTCGCCGGGCTCGAGCAGCGCCAGATAGGCGGCCATGTTGGCCGAGGAGCCGGAGTGCGGCTGCACGTTCGCGTAGTCGGCGCCGAACAGCTGTTTCGCCCGCTCGACCGCCAGGCGCTCGGCCACGTCCACGTGCTCGCAGCCTCCGTAGTAGCGCCTCCCGGGATAGCCTTCGGCGTACTTATTGGTGAGAAGCGATCCCTGCGCTTCGAGCACGCGCGGGCTGGCGTAGTTTTCCGAAGCGATGAGCTCGACGTGGTCCTCCTGGCGGCGACGCTCGGCGTCGATCGCGGCCCCCAACTCGGCGTCGAAGTCCGCAATTCCACCGCTCTCGAACATGCACACCTCCCGCGCGCACCCACAGGCCCGAATCCCCGGGCGGAGGGTACTGTGCCGCAGTCGAAACCCATTTTCCACTGATCGGGTTACTTGTTGCCATGAGACGATTACCTTAAGCTCCGGCCTCGCTTGCGAGACCGCGATATCATGATCAGCCTGGAAAAGGTACTGGAGTCAGGAAAGTTCGTTGTCACCTGCGAGCTGAATCCACCCAAGGGTACCGATCTGGGACCGTTGCTCGACAAGGCGCAACGCCTCGAGAACGTCGTAGACGCCTTCAACCTCACGGATTCCCACGCAGCGCACATGGCCATGACGCCACTTGCGGCCGCCCACCTGATGGTGGATCGCGGCCTCGAGCCGATCCTTCAGATCACGACCCGCGATCGCAATCGCATCGCGCTGCAGGGGGATCTGCTCGGCGCGCACGCCCTCGGCGTTCACAACGTGGTGTTCATGGGCGGCGATCCGCCGAGCACCGGGGACCACCCGGATGCCAAGCCGGTTTTCGACGTCTACTCCTCGATGATGCTGAAAGCCGCCAAGGCGCTGCAGAACGGCCACGACATGGCCGGCAACCCGCTCTCGGGCAGTCCGCGCTTCTGCCTCGGCGCCGTGGTCAATCCGGGGGCTTCGGATCTGGGTGAGGAGATCGCGCGCATGGACGAGAAGGTGCAAGCGGGTGCGTCGTTCTTTCAAACCCAGGCCGTCTACGACGCCGCCGCCTTCGAACGCTTCGCGCGGGCCGCCGAGCCGCGCTCCGGGTGCCGGTGCTGGCGGGCATCATCCCGCTGAAATCGGCCAAGCAGGCGCAATACATGAATGCGCACGTTCCGGGGATCACGGTGCCCGAGGCCGTGATGCGCGAGATCGGCGCCGCCGACGACCGTGTCGCCACCAGTCTCGCCATGGCGGCACGCACCATCGGCCAGCTGGACGGCATGTGCCAGGGCCTGCACATCATGGCCATCGGCTGGGAAGCGCACATACCGGCGCTGCTCACCCGGGCCGGCATCCGAAGCTAGCTCGACAAAGAGAAGGGGCCCGAGGGCCCCTTGCAAAAGTGGACTGATCGCAGTCCGGGGGGGGAGGAAGGCGTCATTCTCTCCAGAGGGGCTTTGCCGCCTCGCGAACGGCTGCGGCGCGGTCGAGGCCCATGTCCTCCAGCAGCCGGTCATCCAGTGTCAGGAGGTGCTGACGAAGCCTGAACCGCTGCTGCCAGGTCGTTACCACGGCGTACAGGCGCTTCAGCGGATGGCCGAATCCGGCGCCGAAAACGGGCCGGTGCAGGGTCTCGACATGCAGGTTGCTCATCACCATACTCCTTTAAGTTTGTTAATCCGAAAGATCCGATGGGTTACACTGCTCATAGNNTTTTGAGGCACCCGGCAACATGGCCCGACGTCTGCCCCCCCTCAACGCCCTGCGCGCCTTCGAGGCCGCGGCGCGCCACCTGAGCTTCACGCGCGCGGCCGAGGAGCTGCACGTGACCCAGGCGGCCATCAGTCACCAGGTGAAGGCCCTCGAGGAGGATTTGGGACGCAAGCTGTTCCGGCGCCTGAACCGCGCCCTGCGCCTGACCGACGACGGACAGGCGTACCTGCCATCGGTGTCGAAAGCGTTCGCGCTGCTCAACGAGGCCACCAGCGACCTTCTCACCAAGCAAGCGCCGGGGCCGCTGACGGTGTCCGCCCTGCCCTCGTTCGCGGCCCGCTGGCTGGTGCCGCGCCTGGGGCGCTTTCGCCAGATCCGGCCCGACATCGACCTGCGCATCGATCCGTCGGTGGCGCTCGCGGACTTCGCCGCCGGCGACGTCGACGTCAGTATCCGCTATGGGCGTGGCAAGTACCCCGGCCTGCGCGCCGACTGGCTGATGGCCGAGGACATATTTCCCGTTTGCAGCCCGACACTGCTCACCGGCGCCCACCCGCTGCGCGAGCCGGACGACCTGGCGCACCACGTGCTGCTGCACGACGAAGGCCATGGCGACTGGCGGACCTGGCTGCTGGCGGCGGGCGTCGAGGGGGTCGATCCGGCCCGCGGTCCCATATTCACCGACTCGAGCATGCTCATCCTGGCGGCCATGGCCGGCCAGGGCGTAGCGCTCGCGCGCGGCGTGCTGGCGGCGGACGAGCTCGCCGCGGGACGCCTGGTGCGTCCCTTCACCCTGAGCCTGCCCACCGAGTACGCCTACTACCTGGTGTGTCCCGAGGCGACCGCCGGGCAGCCGAAGATCGCCGCCTTCCGGGCCTGGCTGCTCGACGAGGCCGGCGGTGAGGCGTCGGCGGGTTGAGGCCTCAGCGCACGCGCCAGGCCTGGGTGCGTCGCTCCAGCCAGCGAGAGCCGAAGTAGTGCAGCACGCGCACTCCGGCGGCGGTGTAGAAGATCATCATGCCCATGGCCGCCGCCGGCGCGATATCGCCGGCGTCGTCCATGTTGAGCACCGCCACCGAGGCGAGATTGGTGTCCGGCCCGTAGAGGAAGATGACCGCCGACACGGTGGTCATCGCGTTGACGAAAAGATAAATGCTGATGTCGAGAATCGCCGGTAAGCACACCGGCACCGTGACGCGCACGAAGGTCTTGTAGAAAGGCTGCTTCAGCGACGACGCCACCGCCTCGAATTCCGCATCCAGCTGCTTGAGCGCCGTCAAAGCCGTCAGGTGGCTGACGGTGTAGAAGTGGGTGATGGTGCTGATCACCAGGATCGCCATGGTGTGGTAGAGGAACCCCAGGGGATTGTCGGGGTGGTTGAAAAAGAAGATGTAGGCGAGCCCGAGCACCAGTCCCGGCACCGCCATGGGCATCATGGCGAGAAACTGGAATGCGGCACGGCCGTGCCTGAAGCCACGCCCCTTCTCCACCAGGTAAGCGCCCGAGAACACGACGATGGTGCCGAAAAACGCCGTGTACAGCGCCATTTTGATCGAGTTGTAGTAGGCATCCCAGCCGCCGCCGTCCATGACGTCGAAGCGGTAGTTGTGCAGACCGAGACTGAGGTCGTAAGGATAGAACTTGACGAGCGCCGCGTACTGGCACACGGCCAGCATGCCGATCAGGAAGATGCTGACCAGCACCACGTAACCGAGCATGACGAGATCGAAACCGCGTTTCGGCTGCGGCTCGAGCGGCACCGCGCGCGCCGAGAGCAGCGCCACCTGCTTGCGCTGCACGACGCGATCGACCATGAAGGCGAGCACCGCCGGGATGAGCAGCACGACGCTGACCACCGCGCCCATCTCGAAGTTCTGTTGTCCGATGACCTGCTTGTAGATGTCCGTCGCGAGCACGTTGAAGTCGCCACCGATCACCTTCGGCGCACCGAAATCGGTAATCGCCAGGGTAAAAACCACGAACGCCGCGCTGATGAGGCCATAGCGACAGCCGGGAATGGTCACCGTGAAGAAGATGCGCAGCTTGCTCGCGCGCAGGCTGATCGCCGCCTCATAGAGTCGCGAATCGGCGATGGAGAGCGAGGTGATGATAATGATGATCGCATGGGGCAGCGTAAAGAACACCTCGGCGATGACGATGCCGATCGGTCCGTAGATGCTGTTGCCCATGAGCAGTCCGGTGATCAAGCCCTGGTTGCCGAACAGGTATACCAGCGCGATGCCGGGCAGCAGTGACGGCACCAGGATCGGAATCATGGTGATGCTTTTGAACAGCCCCTTGAACGGGATGCAGCTGCGCGTCAACGCGTAGGCGAAGGTGAACGCCAGAACGACGGTGATGACGGTAGTGACGGTAGCAATGTAGAGGCTGTTATTGATCGAGTAGGCGAGCGCCGGCGTCGAGAAATACTCGATGTAGTTCGCAATGCCGACGAAGGCCCCGTCGTGATCCTCGAGACTCTTGGAGAGCATCACGTAAAGCGGCAGGGCGAGCGACACGAGCAGATAGACGCCAATGACGCCCATGAAGGCGCGCATCATGCGGTCGTCACGACTGGCTTTCGGCTTGACGATGGGCGCGGAGAGAACCTCGGCCGCGGCTCTACTCATGGCTCACGCTGCCCCTGTAGATACGAATGTGCTCCTTGGGAACACGAACCAGCAGGGAATCACCCTCGGCAATGCTTTGATGGCGCATGAGGTTGATGGACAAATCCGCGAGCAACCGGCTTTCACCGGTCACCTCCGAGGCGAGCTCGGCGCGCACGAAAGAGCCGAGAAACTCGAGCCCGCACACCTGCGCCGGGTAGACATTCTCGTCCTCGGCGGTGACGCCCTGAACGACGATGTCCTCGGGCCGAACGGCAATGGTCACGTGCGCACCGTCGGCGAGCCCATCGGTGTCGCAGACGAGCTCCAGCTCGCCCATGCTCACCCGCCCGGGGCCGCGCACACTGCCCGGCACGAAGTTCATGGTGCCTATGAAATCGGCGACGAAGGAGGTGCCCGGCTCGCGGTAGATCTCGAGCGGTGTGCCAATCTGCTCGATCTTGCCGTGATCCATGACGACGATACGATCCGCCATGGTCAGGGCCTCTTCCTGGTCGTGGGTCACCATGATCGTGGTGATACCGAGGCGGCGCTGGAGCGACTTCACCTCGTGGCGAAGATGCACGCGCACCTTCGCATCGAGCGCCGAGAGCGGCTCGTCGAGCAGCAGCAGGCCGGGAGAGACCGCAATGGCGCGGGCCAGCGCGATGCGCTGCTGCTGACCGCCGGAGAGCTGCGATGGGTACTTGTCGCCCTGCTCGGGGAGTCCCACCAGCTCGAGCAGCTCATTGACGCGCCGGCGGATGTCCGCCTTCGACATCTTGCGATTCTCCAGGCCGTAGGCGACGTTCTTCGCCACCGACATGTTGGGAAACAGGGCGTAGGATTGGAAAACGATGCCGAAATCCCGCTCCGCGGGCGGCAGCGCGGAGATGTCGCACCCGGCCTGCTCGACGGTGCCCGTGGTCTGGATGTCGAGGCCGGCGATGGCGCGCAGCAGGGTCGTCTTTCCGCAGCCCGAAGGCCCCAGAAAGCACACGAACTCTCCCTCGAAAATCTCCAGCGAGATGTCCTTCAGGGCCGCGAACGGTCCGAACATCTTGGTCAGGCCGGAGATGCGCAGATAGGGCTCGCCTGGCGCTTGCTGAGCCTCGCTCATGGTGCTGGTCCCCGCCGGCGCGCGTTTAGCGGATTTTTACGGTAGCGGCACGGCTGTTCAGAAAAAGAGCCGGTTGCGGTGCCCACGGGCACCCGCAACCGGCTTCGATGGCTTTGGCTCGAGTTAGCTCTTCGGCTCGGACTTGGAATCGTAGCGTCGCTGCCACTCTTTCAGAATGCGCTTGCGATTCTCCGCCGCCCACTCGAAGTTGTTGTTGATCATCGCCTCGATGATCCCGGGCGGGAAGTACTTCACTTCCTTGGCCAGCTCCGGAATGGCTATGACGGCATAGCCCTCGTTGTACATCTTGTTAGCCTTCTCGGTCACCGACCAGTCCACCAGCTTCTGGGCAGCCTTGAGATTCTTGGTGCCCTTGACGATGGCGGTCGCTTCCATGTCCCAGCCAATGCCCTCGCTCGGGATGATGATCTCGAGCGGTGCACCCTGAGCCTTGGACTTGGCGCCGCGGAATGCGAAGGAGACGCCGATCGCGACCTCACCGCGCGCCGCCTGCTTGCAGGGCTTTGAGCCGGAGTGGGTGTAGTGGTTGATGTTCTTGTGCAGGTTGTCCATGAAGGCCCAGCCGTCGTTCTCGCCGAACATCTGCAGCCAGCTGGAAACATCCAGGAAGCCGGTACCGGAGGAATTCGGGTTCGGCATGGCCACGTGGCCCTTGTACTGCACGTTGGTCAGGTCCTTCCAGGAACGCGGCGGGGTGAGGCCGTGCTTCTTGGCCTCGACGGTGTTGTAGCAAATTGCCGCTACCCAGGCGTCCATACCGGTCCAGTAGGGCGCGCTGCCCTTGTCCTTGAACTTGGGATCGAGCTTTTCCAGACCCACCGGCGCGTAGGGATGGAGCATGCCCTCCTTTTTCATCAGCAGCAGGCTGGTCGCGGCCAGCCCCCAGATGACATCGGCCTTGGGGTTGTCCTTTTCCGCCAGCAGCTTGGCGGTGACGATGCCGGTGGAATCCCTGACCCATTTGATCTGGATGTCGGGGTAGTCCTCGTTGAAGCGGGCCGCGTACTTCTTGAGATCTTCCGCTTCTACAGCGGTGTAGACCGTCAGGGTTTCCGCCCAGGCCGTCGAAACCGCAAACAGCGCCGCGAGCACGCCACCGACGGTCCACCCGGCGATGCGGCTGGTGAGCGAAGAAATTTCGTTCATGATTGTCCTCCCTCCGAGGGGTTTTGTTGTTGCCGAAACCGGCCTCCCGGGCAGGGTACCCGGAGTCGGTGCCCACTATATGACAAAAAGCGTGTGCGGCAAAAAAGTGCCGAACGCGCCCTAACGGCTGCCGTACTTGACGAACAGCTCCCGGGCCAGGTCCCGGCCAGCCGCCAGCTCGGCGCTGGTGAGGTACTGGGCCACCGAATCCCGGAATTCCGGTGCCCCGGGGTATCCTCCGGCGGAGGCCACGCCGTACCAGGCAAAGGCCATCAGGTAGTCGCGCCCGACGCCGTCGCCGGTGCGGAACAGATGGCCGACGTTGGCCTGGGCAGCGGCATTGCCCTGCTTCGCGGCGCGCTGGAACCAGTCCATCGCCTTGGCATAATCCTTCTCGACGCCGAGCCCACCGGCAAATATCAGGCCGAGATTCTTCTGCGCGTCGCTGTCGCCCTGGGCGGCCGCCTTTCCGAACCACTCCTGCGCGAGCGCATAATCGAGCGGCACCCCACGCCCCGCCATGTAGAGCTCACCGAGGTTGTTCTGCGCCGCCTTGTACCCCTTGTCGGCGGCCTTGCGGAACCACCGGGCGGCCAGGGGCTCGTCCTTGCGCACGCCGAGGCCGTTGGCATGCAGAACGCCGAGACCATTCTCACCGCGCGGATCGCCGGCGTTGGCAAGAAGCTGGAATTCCTGAGCCGCCACCACGTAGTCGCGCTTGTTGGCGGCAGCCACGGCCGCGTCGTAGTCGGCGCCGCGCACCGCGGCGGCCACGACCATGCTCGCGAGCACCAGCAGCGCCAGAAGCAGGATCTCATTGGGCTTCATCGGTTGAGACTTCCGGCGCATGCTGATTCAGCCACTCGGGCAAGCTGATGAACCCGATGCTGACCCCGGGTCTTTCCGGCGAGAACGGGGCGCACCAGGAAATTGAGCGGCGCGTGCCGCAGCACCAGTGTACCCGGCTCGGGATGAGGGGTGTACTCGGCGCGAGCGGCGCTTTTGACCGGCGCACGCCGGGGGCGCGGCCCGCTGGGGCTCGGATCCCGAGCCCCGGCGGACACTCAGATCACGGTGAGCGCGATCCCGCCGACGNNATCCCGCCGACGCCGTCCACGCCACCGCGCAGCACGTCGCCGCGCACGGTCGCCCCGACACCGGCCGGCGTGCCGCTGAAGACGAGATCGCCGGCAGCCAGCGTGAACAGACCCGACAGGTACGCGATGATCTCCGGGACCTTCCAGATCATCTGGTTGAGATCGCCCTCCTGGCGAAGCTCACCGTTGACCTCGAGCCACACGCGACCCGACGTCGGGTGTCCGATGACGTCGGCGGGCACGATCGCCGAGCACGGCGCCGAATGATCGAAGGCCTTGCCGACTTCCCACGGGCGCCCCATCTTTTTCGCCTCGCCCTGCAGATCGCGCCGCGTCATGTCCAGGCCGACGGCGTAGCCATACACGCAGTCGAGCGCCCTGTCCTGCGGGATGTCCTTGCCGCCGCAAGCGAGCGCCACCACCAGCTCGAGCTCGTAGTGCACGTCCCCGGACTTGTCGGGATAAGGGAATTCGCCTCCATCCGCCACCAGCGTGTCGGGGTTTTTCTGGAAGAAAAAAGGCGCTTCGCGATCCGGGTCGTGACCCATCTCTATGGCGTGGGCTGCGTAGTTGCGCCCCACGCAGTAGATACGATGCACGGGAAAACGCCTCTCGCTTCCGCGCACCGCGAGACTCGCAACGGGCGGTGGCGCAAAAACGTACTCGCTGACCATACAGGATGGTATTGACGCCCACACGGAAGTGTCAATTTAATAGCGGTGAATGAATTATCTGGCCCATTTGGTTCTCGCCGAGCAAAGCAGACAGGGACTGCTCGGCAGTCTGCTCGGCGATTTCGTCAAGGGTCCGCTCGATGACCGGCTCCCGGAGACCGTTCGCCGGGGCATCCGGCTTCACCGCGCCATCGACAGCTTCACCGATGCGCATCCCCTGCACCTCGAAAGCCGCAATCGAATCGGGCCGAGCCGGCGCCGCTACGCCGGCATTATCGTCGACGTCTGCTACGACCACTTCCTGAGCCGGCATTGGGCCGACTACTCGAGCGAAAATCTCACCGATTTTGCCGCGCGCGTGTATGACGTACTGCGCGAGCATCGCGACGATCTACCCGATCGACTGCGGCGCATCGCACCGCGCATGATCGAGGACGACTGGCTCGGCTCCTATGCCGAGCTGGCCAATGTCGGCCGCGCGCTCGACGGGATCGCGCGGCGCATCACGCGCACTAATCCCCTGGCGGGCGCGCTGCCGGAGATCGAGGAAAACTACGCCGCGCTCGAGGAGGATTTTCGCCGCTTCTTCCCCCTGCTCGCGGCGCAGGCACAGCGCATGCTCGATGCGCTTGTTCGACGCAGCGCCAGTGATTAGATTGGCACCATGAGCTTGATGCGCCCCGAGATCGAAGATCTGGAGCCGAGCGGCATTGCGAGAATCGCTCTGCCGCGGTTCACCGACCCCGATGTCATTCCGCTTTGGATCGGCGAGGGCGACACGATCACCGCCGAGTTCATCCGCGAAGCGGCCAAGCGCGCCATCGACGAGGGCCATACCTTCTACGCGCACACCCGCGGCCGCGCCGAGCTGCGCGATGCCATCAAGGCGTATCTGGACCGTGTCTACGGCATCGATCTCGACCCGGAGCGCATCTCGGTGCCCGGATCGAGCATGATGGGTATCACCCTCGCCGCTCAGATGAGCGTGGGGCACGGCCGACACGCGCTCATCGTGAGTCCCAACTGGCCGAACATCGAGAACACCCTGCGCGCCACCGGCGCCGACGTGAGCTTCGTGCGGCAACGCGTGGAGAACGGGCGCTGGCATCTCGATGCGCAGGACATCATCGCCGCGGTGCGCGCCGACACTCACGCCATCTACATCAACAGTCCGTGTAATCCCACCGGTTGGATCGTTCCCCAGACGACGCTGGAGAGCCTGCTGGCATTGTGCCGGGAGCGGAACATCGTGCTGATATCCGACGAGGTCTACCACCGCACCGTGTTCGATCGGGACGTCGCGCCGTCGCTGATCACGCTGGCCGGCGACGACGATCCGGTGATCATCGTCAACGGCTTCTCCAAGGCGTGGGCCATGACCGGATGGCGCCTGGGATGGATGATTGCGCCGGCCCGCTACGCGACGCACATCGCCGTGCTGTCCGAGTGCTTCAACACCGGCGCCCCGAGCATCATGCAGTTCGGCGGCATCGCCGCGCTGCGCGACGGCGAGGCGCTGGTGGAGACGCTGCGCACCCAGTACGCGGGCGCCCGGGACATCGTCATGGAGGTTCTCGGGCGGCATCCGCGGGTCGCGCTTCCACAACCCGAAGGCGCCTTCTATGCATTCCCCCGCGTCGATGGCATCGGATCGAGTCTCGCCTTCGCAGAAAAGCTGTTGCAGGAATACGACGTGGGCGTCGCACCGGGGTACACTTTCGGGCCGGATAATGACGAGCACTTCCGCCTGTGCTTTGCGCAGTCGCACGGACGACTGACCGAGGCACTGGGACGCATCGTCGCCTGCATCGACGCCCGGGGATGAGCACATGACAGCGAGTTCACAAATGCGCGTCGACGAGAGCCGCATCGAGGAGTATCAGAAGGACGGCGTCACCGTGCTGCGCGGCGTGTTCGACGACTGGGTCGAGACGCTTCGCCGCGGCGTCGAGCGCAATCTCGCGGATCCCGGACCCTATACCAAGGGCTACACGCCCGAAGGCGGCTCGGGACGCTTCTTCGGCGACTACTGCAACTGGCAGCGCATCGCCGAGTACGAGGATTTCGTTCGCCACTCGTGCGCCGGCGCCATCGCCGGTCAGCTGATGCGGGCGCGTCACGTGCGCTTCTTCCACGAGCACGTGCTGGTCAAGGAGCCGGTCACCGAGGAGCGCACGCCGTGGCACCACGACGCCCCCTACTACGGCGTCGCAACCACCCAGAGCTGCAGCCTTTGGATCCCGCTCGATCCGGTGTCGCAGGATATTTGCCCGGAGTTCGTCGCCGGCTCGCATCGCTGGGGTCGGGTGTTCCTGCCGCGCATGTTCAGCGGCGAGGACTATATCCGCGCCGACGACGATCACGAGCCGATCCCGGATTTCGACCATCACCGCGGGGATTTCGACATCCGCGCCTGGGAGCTCGCGCCCGGCGACGCCATCGCGTTTGCTTTTCTTACCGTGCACGGCGCGCCGCCGAATCTCTCTCCGACGCGACGGCGCCGCGCCTTCTCGGCGCGCTTCGTGGGTGAGGACGCCACCTACGCGGTGCGCAGCGGGCGCACCTCGCCTCCTTTCCCGGAGCTCGTAGGACGCCTGAAAGACGGCGATCCGCTCGACGTCCCCGAGTTTCCCATCGTCTGGGAAGCGTCGTAGCCCGATCCCGGCGTGCGGCGTCAGTCCGCCCGGCTCCAGATATCCGCTACCTTGAAGCCCTCGGGAAACGGATCCTCGGCGTCGACCACGTATTGGCTGAAGCCGGTGATCCAGGCGCGCCCGCTCAGCGTCGGCACCACGGCCGTGTAGTCGCCCACCCGCGTCTCGCGCAACAGGCGGCCGGTGAACAGCGTGCCGAGGATGCCCTCGTGCACGAAGTCCTCGTCGAGGGCGAGCGCGCCCCTGGCGTGCATGACCGCCATCGTGGCGCAGGTTCCCGTTCCGCACGGCGACCGATCCAGCACTCCACCCCAGGTCTCCGGGCGCTGCCAGTCGAGCGGCCCCGTGGACACGACGACGGCGTTCTTGCGCATCGCCCGGGGATGCGTGGGTGGCGCCGAGAGCTGGGAGATGGAGACGTCGCGAATCGCGGGATTTTCCGGGTGCGCGATGGGTAGCTGCTCGGCGGCGGCGGCACGCAGCATCTCACCGACCCGGGCGATGCGGCCGGCGTTGTCCGGCTCGATGGCGACTCCCAGGGCATCGGCGTCCGCGATGACGTAGAACATCCCGCCCCACGCCACGTCGACGGTGACCCGGCCGAGCTCGGGCACCTCGAGCACGGCGTCGAGATGGGTCGCGAAAGCCGGCACGTTCTCGAAGGTGACGTTGGTGACCTTGCCGTTGCAGATCTCCGCCTGAACCTCGATGAGCCCCGCGGGCGTCTCCAGCTTGAGCTCCGTCACCGGCTCCTTCGCGGCCACCATACCGGTCTCGATGAGCACCGTGACCACGCAGATGGTGTTGCTGCCGGACATGGCCGGGTACTCGCTCTGCTCCATGATGACGAAACCGGCATCGGCCTCGGCGCTGGTGGGCGGCAGGATCAGGTTGCAGCAGGTGGCAGGATAGCCGCGCGGCTCGCGCAGCATGCGCCGGCGCAGGCCGTCCTGGTGATCGCGCAGGTAGCACATCTTCTCGAACATGCTGGCGCCGGGAACGTCCAGCACGCCGCCGACAATGACCCGCCCGGGCTCCCCACAGGCGTGCACGTCGACGGCGGAGATCATGCTGGCGATGCGCATTGGCGGACTGTCACAATGACCGAACGGGCACCGGCAGTATAACGAAGGAGTCTTTCCATGAGCGATCGGGTGACCATGAGTCTCGCCGAGGTCCACGCCACGACAACGCGCATACTGCTCGCTCACGGCGTGTCGACCGATCAGGCCCGCGCGATCGCCGACACCGTCACCAACGCCGAGCGGGACGACTGCAAGTCCCACGGGCTGTTTCGCGTGCCCGGCTACGTCGCATCGGTGAAGAGCGGCAAGGTGAATCCGCGCGCGGTGCCGACCATGCGGGATCTGGCCCCCGGGGTCATTCAGGTCGACGGCCAGCACGGCTTTTCCCCCCGGGCGCTGGAGGTGGGTCGCGCGCCGCTCGCCGAGCGCGCGCGCAGCCAGGGCATCGCGGCGCTCGCCGTCGTCAACGCCCATCACTTCGCCGCCCTGTGGCCCGAAGTCGAGCCGCTCGCAGAGCAGGGACTGGCCGCCCTCGCGTGCGTCGACTCGTTCAGCTACGTGGCACCGGCCGGCGGCAGCAAGCCGCTCTACGGCACCAACCCCATCGCCTTCGCCTGGCCGCGCCAAGGCCGGCCGCCGCTGGTCTTCGACCAGGCCACCAGCGTCAGCGCCCGCGGCGAGATCCAGATCCACCTGCGCGACGGCAAGCCGATCCCCGAGGGCTGGGCCATCGGACCCGACGGCGGGCCGACCACGGACCCCCGGGCGGCGCTCGCCGGTGCCCAGCTACCCTTCGGCGGCTACAAGGGCGCCGCCTTGTCGCTGATGGTCGAGCTGCTCGCGGGGGCGCTGGTGGGCGACGTCTTCAGCTTCGAGGCCAGCGCCCGCGACAACGGCGACGGCGGCCCGCCGGAGGGCGGCGAGCTCGTCATCGCTATCGATCCGGGACGCTGCGTGGCCGAGGATAAGCGCGCCGGCCAGCTGGCCCACGCCGAGGCGCTGTTTGAAAAGATCCTCGAGCAGGACGGCGCGCGCCTGCCCTCGGATCGCCGCTACGCGGCGCGCCGGCGCACACCCACCGAGGGGATTCGTATACCGGCCTCGCTTTACGAGACGCTCGAAGAGCTCGAACGCGCTCAGTAACGCGGGGGCTTGGTGACCTGCACGCCGCCCGATGTGAGCCGCGTGTTGGCGAGCACGCGTTCCTCGTGGTTCATGCGCCAGCTGAGCATCCTGCGCGTGTGCTCGAGGACCTCGGCCCGGGACGCCGCATCCTCGGCGAGATTGCAAAGCTCGGCCGGATCTTTCTCGAGATCGAAGAACAACGGCGGCAGCGCGGTGAAGTGGACGTACTTGTAACGCGCACCGCGCAGCACGCTCATCGAGCATTGATCCGGCGCGAGACCCAGAAAGCGGCTTTCGCCGTCGGCGATGAAATCCCGGAAGTCGAACTCCCAGTGGGCCGCGTCGCGCCACGCGTCGGGATCTTCACCGCTGCAGAAAGGCAGCAGCGACTCGCCGTCGCACTGGGCGGGGATATCGAGTCCCAGGTAGTCGAGGATGGTCGGCATGACGTCGACGTTCTCGGTGAACGATTCCATCTGCCTGCCACGAGCCGCATCCGCGTGCCGGCGGGGATCGCGCACGATCAGCGGAATGTGGAAGGACTGATCGAAGTAGGCGTACTTGGCAAACTGCCAGTGATCGCCGAGCTGCTCGCCGTGATCCGACGTGAACACGATCAGCGTGTCGTCGTAGGCGCCGGATGCGCGCAGGTGATCGAGCAGCCGCCCGATCTGCGCGTCCACCTCGCTGATCATGCCGTAGTACGTCGCGCGCGCCTGCAGAATATCCTCGTCGCTCAAGGCGAGGTTGTCCCTGGAATCGTGATCGAAGTGGATACCCCAGCCGCGCTGGTTGTAGAGGTAGTGCGCGAGAAACGGATGCTGCGCGGCTTCCTGCTCGACGCTGCCGGCGCGCACCGGCGGCGGCACCTGCGACGGCGCGTACATGTCGTGGTAAGGCTCCGGCGCCACGAACGGAGGGTGCGGCGACAGAAACGAGATGTGCAGGAACCACGGCTTGCCGTCGCACATGGACAGATACTTGATGGCCTCGCCGATGAGAAAGGCCTGCTGCGTGTCCTCGGCGGCGAAGCGCGCCGGTGCATAGGTGAGACCGCGGCCCTCGGCGCCGGCGACGTCGTCACGGGGTCTGAAGATCTCGAGAAATCTGTGCGGCACCGGGTAGCCCTTGGCCTTGAGATGGGCGAACCAGGCGAGCCAGTGCTCCTCGGACCAGACGACCGGGGTCATGCCGGGCAGCACGCCGCCGTAGTCGCGCAGGGCGGGATCGTCGGGTGCGCGGGTGCGTGGATCCGGCGCGGTGTCGGTGTATCCGAGAAGCGCCGGAAGATAACCGGCCTTTCTCACCTCCAGCGCCACGTTGGTGTGCCGCGCATCGAGCGGCGCGCCGTTGATGACCACCCGATGGTTGTGCAGGTACATGCCCGTGTAGAGGCTCGCGCGGGAAGGCGCGCACGGTGTCGACTGGGCGTAGTGACGACGGAAAAGGACGCCATCGGCGGCGAGCGCATCCAGATGCGGGGTGCGCACGCAGGCGTGACCGGCGGCGGAGAGACAGTCCCCGCGCCACTGGTCGGCGGTGATGAAAAGCACGTTCATATGTGATTGCACGATTCGTCAATGAGTCGCCGGTCGTCGCCTGCGAGCCTTCGATCGGGACCACGGCGGCCCTGCCGGCGCGCCCCCCGCGGGAGAGATTAACGCATGGCCCTCGGCGTATTCGAGCCGTTCGGCATCGCCATGGGCCCGTCGTGCTCGCCCACGGGCGCCCCATGCGGGCCGCTCGGATCGCCGGCGATCCGCGCCCATGCCCCGCCTCCACCCCGAGCGGGTGGATCCGCGTCGCCCGGACACGTGTTATGGTGCTGTCGGCGTTCCACGATTGATCAAAGAGAGGAAAATGGCCGGCATTTCCGACATCAGCGTCATGTTGTTCCCGTGGGGTGCGAAAAATCCCCGGGCCGACGAGATCATCTCGGCGGCCAAGCTGGCCGAGGATCTCGGCTTCTATTCGGTCACCCTGCCCACCCACATGACCATGCCGCCCGGCTGGCTGTTCGAGACGTTTCCCAATCGCGACGTCCTCGACGCGCTGGCCGTCGTGCCCGCCATCGCGGCCGCCACCTCGACCATCAAGATCGGCTTCAACTCCGTGCTGCTGCCGCTTCTGCCGCCCTACCAGTGGGCCAAGTACATCTCGACCCTGGACGTGATGTCCGGCGGCCGAGCGATCTTCGGCGTCGCCATGGGCTGGTGGGAGGAGGATTTCGCCGCCGTCGACGTCGAGCGCAGGAAACGCGGCAAGCTGTTCGACGAGCAGCTCGAGGCGATCACCGCCCTGCTCACCCAGGATCGGACCACGTTCGAGGGAGAGCACTATCGGATCGAGGACATGACCCTGTATCCGAAGCCCGTGCAGAAACCCTACCCGCCCATCTGGATGGGCGGCGGTGTCAAATCCATCTGGCGGGCCGCCCGCTACAGCGAGTACCTGCTGTGCTTCTGGCCGAACGAGGAGGAGGTGCGCACGCTGTGGGCGCCGAAGCTGCGCGAGGAAGGCGAGAAGTACGGCACCGATCCGAAGCTCGCCTCGTTCACGTTCGTCTACGTGGCAAAAGACGAGCAGGACTTCCAATCCCGCCTGCCGCTGCTGCGCACGGCGGTGGCTTTCGAGAATCCCGAGGTCGATCCGCTCAAGGTCACCCTCGCCGGCACGCCCGAGCGTTGCGCCGAGCGCATCCACGCGCTGGCCGCCGCCGGCGTGTGCCACTTCGTCGTGGAATTCCAGTTCCACGGCCTGGAATCGGTCGACTTCGGCATGCGGCAGATGGAAGCGTTCGCGCGCGAGGTCGCGCCATTGCTTTGAGCGGGCGGCGCGAATGAAAAAGGACAGGTTCGGCAATTTCCACGCAGCGGGCGTGCCCTATGCCCGGGGCGCGATCCTGTCGAGCACCGAGGACGATCTCACCAAGCTGCGCGC
>JABAOH010004681.1_pt2 | contig 18769 bp, 24 predicted proteins | sample 7062181 | NCBI WGS metagenome assembly JABAOH01 (sample SAMN14538630, study PRJNA623070) | marine sediment metagenome | biome: marine biome [ENVO:00000428]; feature: marine pelagic biome [ENVO:01000023]; material: deep marine sediment [ENVO:00002113]; isolation source: pool of 5 deep marine... | reverse complement strand
AGATGACTGGCACGAACAGAAGACCCATTACGGAGGGGCTTTCGCTGATGTATTTCTGGCCTGTCCTGCAACCCTCGTGGGGATTGTTCTTGTGTTCGTCAGTCCTCGATGGGGATACTACCTGTTAGCTTTAGTCAGTTTTTGGTTTGTTTGGGCTAACATTATGACCACGGCAACCAGCCTGCGGTTCGAGAAACCGAGAATTAACCTAGTTTGGTTTATCACATTTCCCTTTGGGTCTCTTTTAGGGCTCGCATATATTGTATGGACACTTGTTCATTTTGACAATATATACCTGCCGTGAACCTGTGTGTGTCCCCATCTACAGAGGGTTGACAACTTGAGCAGAGCAGGCCGAAGAGGGGACCGATACCACGATCGAGTGGCCAAGACCTTACACAAGCGGTGGGGTGTGTGCTTGAAATGAATCTTGCAAGCAAAGAAGCCGCATAACCAAGTCACTGCACCCGACCGCCCTATCGGGTGCGAAATCAGCGACGCGTCGGTTATCAGCGGTGAAGTTGGCATGGAAGGCTCACCGCATAAGCCGGGCGGCAGGTGAGCTCTGCCGTTATGAAGCGAAATGACCAAAGTATCACTTCAAGAGAGGGGGGCTAATCCATGAAACTGCAAAAAATCGGTGGATTTGCTTCTATAGCGAGTGCACTCATAGGTGCAATGGCTATGGTTATCATTGCTCTTGTCTTTCCACGTCTCGGCCTCGTTGGGCCAGCCGATCGGATGGATCCGATCAAAGGCATCAATGCCGAGAGCGCCTCGCCTCTCACTTTTGTCTTATTCAACCTAGACCTCATCTTGTGGGGTATGGCTTTTGTTCTCATCATACTTGCGCTTCGAGAGCGGATGCAGGCCAGCGCGCCAAACCTCATGCGGCTCGCAGTCATCGGAGTGTCAACCACGTACGCCATAATGCTTGTTGCGGGGTTGATTGGCATCCTCGGAATGCCGTCAATCATTACCGCCAAGGATGCGTCTGCCTACAGAGCATTCATGGGTATCTATTTTGCCCTCATGGTTGTGGGGGACCAGGCTGCGGGCTGGGCAGTTCTGCTGAGCGGCTGGGCAGCACTGAAGACGAGAAGCCTATCACGAATACTCGGCTACTTCTCCGTGCTTGTGGGTATAGTCTTTATTATTGAGTTGGCGGCAAAGCCGCTCATGCCTGTGGGTCTAATCCTCTCGATTATATGGGGACTATGGCTGGGTGTGGTGCTTTTGCGGAGCAAAACGTGATCATGCCGCGTCATAATGCACTACTGCTTCGGAGAGCACCTTATCACGGAAGTATTTGCTGAGGAATCCAGGCGTATTAAGATCCACCTTCCTCCCAAGGATTTCACTTAGTTCGATCTCCATCCCAGATAGACGGATTAGGCCCACGCACGCATCTGGCTCGAATTCTACCAGCACGTCTATGTCACTATCAGAGCTAAAGTCCCCCCGAAGAGCGGAGCCGAAAATAGATGATTTCCTAATATGGTTTCTCTTGCAGAATTCAGCTACCTTTTCCGTGGGAATGTTAAGATTTGCTTTACCCGTCATGTGTATCTCCAAAAACACAAACAGGATTTAGGAAAATCGTATTGAAATTATATGAAACATTTAGTTGTTAGGTCAAGGGGAAGCAAAGGTATTGAATTCCCTGGAAAGGGGGTAGGGTCACGGACAATGATTGGTTTGCATACGTAACCCTGCAAAAGCAGGTTGCGCCTAAAGCGCAGGGCTTAAGTCTCTAGGCGATCAAATCTGATTGGGCAAACTTGAATCATGAATCTCCCATATCCAATGAGCTCCACACATCTTCAAGTTAAGAAGAGAGAGATTCTCCTTTTTCAAGGATTTTGAGATTCCAAACAGGTATTACATTCAGGAAAATCCGTGGGCGCAGAGGCGCGGAAGGGTAAACGCAGCCGTTCAGACGTTGAACTGATAAGCAAAATTGAGGGTGGTTTAGAGGAACTTGAAGAGACCGTTTACTGGTTGGAATTGCTTATTGATTCTGGCATAATTAAAATAGAGTAAATGGCGGAGGTTATGAAAGAACCGGACGAACTCATTGCCATCTTGGTTTCCAGTGCAAAACCACCAAAGTCCGGAAGAATATAAAATGATTCATCATTCCGCATTCTGCATTCATCATTGATTTGAAAGACATGAGAAGTGAAGCTGCCTGATGATTCAATTATCAGCCCGGAGAAAATCACTGAGTATCTTCTTAAATGGCAACCGGATAATGACAAGTCGCAATTCCTGGCGCGGGCTGGATACTCATCGGACCACTGGCAGCGGTTGTTGGAAGATATTCGTACTCAGATATTGCCGGTCGAGGCTGAATTGATGCGCAAGACAGCTTATGGGGATCTTTTCAGAATACGGGGCAGACTCCTGGGGCCAAATGGTGTTTCCCTCAGGGTAATCACTGTTTGGATGGCGGAGTATGCCTCACGGCAGACAAAATTTATCACCCTGTTTCCCGAAAAAGAGGGATAACATGGCATACAAGCTTTTCACACGTGTATCGTTGGCAGAGGATCTTCCCGAATACGGACTTCATAAGGGCGATCTGGCTACCATTGTTGAAAGGCACGAAGGTAAACCTGGCCAAGAGACAGGCTATTCATTGGAAGTTTTCAATGCCGTTGGTGAAACCATTGCCATTCTGGTGGTTGAAGAATCCAAAATCAATCCCGTGAAAGGAAATGAGATTCTCCATGTCCGGCGGCTAGATAAGGTTGCGCCCTTATAATGCGAAGGCCTGTGTGGATGAACATCACGTGGGCGGCCTTCTGGAAAGTGTAAAATAGGCTATCCAGATCGTTGTCTAAAGATGGGGTCAAGTGCCTGCTCTTGACTCATATCCGGATTCAGAGAATCTGTTCGGGATGCGGTCTTGAATCGTGAACTTTCACTCCTCTGTGAGATAAGCACCTCCGCATTCAAGAAGAAGTACCTCCTTACCAAAGAATCCAGGCAAGGCCTGAATCTATTGAAAGTTGCCCTGAAAATTGATTCTGGGAAACCAACTTCAGAGGGAGTTCCCTAAAAGCCAGGGAATATTAGACCACACAGAAATCCTTCCGCATGGTAATTGTTATGCCTAAACAATATCTTATCCAAGCGCAACCATATGAAATACAGGCAAAAAATTAGAAAAGGGATCATTCTTTTCTCATTTTTCCTTTTTCCTGCAATTTTCTACTATATGTCTCCCTACCTTATTATTGATGCCACCACTAAGGGGACCATCAATGGAAGCTTTATTATTTTCTTACTGTTGTTTATCTGTTCACTGTTTGTCGGCAGGGGCTTTTGCGGATGGGTGTGCCCCGCTGCGGGATGCCAGGAGGCAATATTTCAGGCGAGAAATCGGAAGATAACAAAGGGAAATTATATTAAGTGGGTAATATGGATTCCATGGATTAGTGCGATTGTCATACTGGCTATTAAAGGTGGCGGTTACAGGAAAATCGATTTTTTCTATCAGACAAAATACGGCCTTTCCATCGGGAATATCTACTCGCTGATGACGTACTTTTTCGTACTTCTCCTCATTGTGATTCCAGCATTCATTGTGGGAAGGAGATCATTCTGTCATCATATCTGCTGGATGGCTCCTTTTATGATACTTGGAAGGGGTGTGAGAAATATATTCAAATGGCCTTCGCTTCAACTCAAAGCTGATCTGGAAGAATGCAAAAACTGTCACACCTGTTCTGAAAATTGTCCAATGAGTCTTCCTGTTGAGGCAATGGTTTAAAATAAGAATATGGAGAATCCGGAGTGCATACTCTGCGGTACGTGTATTGATAACTGCAAGCAAGGAGCTATCAGCTACTCTTTATGAGGCCTAACCGATCAGTGGCGCGGACAGCAAGATTCGCCGCGGCCTTATGGTACTATTCAAGACCCATGAAGTTGGCTAAGCAACAAAGGGATTTTATTGATGATAAGGATTTGGTCCCCGATTCGCAAATTTGCCCACCCTTCAGAGGCTAGAGTGAAGGGGGAAGCCCTCAAATTTCCAAGTAAAAACTATAGATTACGGATTGAATCTTATGCGGAAGCCCCTTTGCCGATGAACAAGTTATAGACCCAGCCGAAGACCAATCCGCCTATGGCGCCATCGAAAAGTGCATACAGAATCCCGACGATCAAGTCGCCGGGGGATCCCGCGGCATGATAGCCTGGATAGATGGAAGCCATCAGCTGCAAGAAAGCCCCACCGTACCCCGACCAGATTAGGTTTGCAGCGCCCACGAACAGCACCGCTAATGCCCACAGAATGCCCGCCGTCAAGGCCAGAGCTTTGACGTTGAGTTTCATATCGCCCTCCTGTTTTGTTCTTTCATAACCTATACAGAAGGGGCATTCGTATTTCAAGTAATGGGAGTGGGCACGTCCATAAATGAGTAAGTATCTTTGTTTCAATTCTCAGTTATTTAAGAAGGGAAAGGTGGTCAGGCCTCAACGGGCTGTCAAGGTCTGACACTGTCACATGCATTTGAAAATGACAAACCAATACTGTATTTTTGATAGACTGCAAGAATATTCATCAAAATAAGACGAAAAACACCTCGAAAATAGCATGCTTAAGAAAATCAACCTCACCGGATGGATTTTCATCGGAATCATCCTCGGCATCCTTCCAGGATGGCTTATCGGTAAACCCCTCATCCCAATTGCTGAACCTTTAGGCGAGATTTTCCTCCGACTCTTAAAAATGATCATCGTTCCCCTGATCGTGTCGTCCATAACCGCCGGTGTTCTCGGTGTGGGGGATACCCGCAATCTGGGGCGTCTGGGCGGCAAAACCATCCTCTANNAAACCATCCTCTATTATATGAGCACCAGCGCTTTCGCTATCATCCTGGGTCTCATTTTAGTCAACATATTCAGACCGGGCGAAGGATTGGAACTGGCGCTTTCACAGGCGCCTGATCTCTCTGAAACCGATGCCTCCGCACTCTGGAAGATTTTTTATCGCCTGATACCGGTTAATCCTGTCAAAGCCATGGTGGAAGGCGAGATGCTGGGTGTAATCTTTTTTAGCATTCTATTTGGGGTATTTGTAACCCGTCTACCGGAGAAAGGCCGAAATTTCTTCACGGATTTTTTCAACAATTTTTTCGAAGTCATGATGAAGATGACTAAATTCGTTATCAACTTCGCGCCAGTGGGAATTTTTGGTCTTATTGCTAAAATCGTCGCTGAAACCGGCTTTTCCGCTTTCGGTAGTCTGCTGAAGTTTTTCCTGGTAGTGTTTGTCGCTCTATTATTACACGCAACTGTAATCTTGCCTTTGCTGTTGCGCGTGATCGGCAGAATAAGACATCCTTTCCGTCATGCAAAAGCTATGACGGAAGCGCTTTTGACAGCCTTTTCCACTGCTTCATCAAGCGCAACTCTGCCAATGACCATGAAGTGCGTGGAAGAGAAATCCGGAGTCTCCAATAAAATATCCTCATTTGTGCTCCCCCTTGGGGCAACAGTAAACATGGACGGCACCGCGCTGTATGAATGTGTGGTCGCAATGTTCATCGCTCAGGTTTATGGTATCGAACTGGGCTTTTTCCAACAGGGGGTGATACTATTCACCGCTCTCCTGACTTCTATCGGAGTCGCGGGAGTGCCGATGGCTTCGCTGGTAGCAATTGCAATTATTTTGAAAACGGTGGGATTGCCCCTGGAAGGTATCGGGTTGGTAATGGTAACCGACCGGGTCCTGGATATGTGCAGAACAACAGTCAATATCTGGTCAGATTCTTGCGGAGCAGTCGTCATTGCAAGGACAGAAGGTGAAAANNAAGGTGAAAAGACTAGTTTGGTTGATTGATCATTTTAAGGATGTAAACTCAGTCGCGCGTTTCTTGAAATACTATTTCTGAGAAAGTGGTCAGGCCTCCGTTTGACTCTTACGCCTATCGTGGACTTGATCGAGCAGTTTCATATCACGAACTCGCCTTCAGTATCTTACCCTTTCTGTACTACAACGGTTCCTCGCAAACAGATTGAAGTAATTTCGAGATTCTAATACGATTCCCATCTCCCGGTAATATAAAACTGTAAATAGGCACTATAATGTAAGGTCAGGTGCCAGAAAAAGGAGGAATTATGACAATTGAAGTAGTTCGCGGCTTTCTGGCTTGGTGTGCAGTAATAAACATAGGATTACTTCTGTGGTGGTTTTTATTTTTCACACTGGCTCACGATTGGACGTATCGGTTTCATAGTAAATGGTTTAATTTATCTGTTGATAGGTTCGATGCCATTCACTATGCAGGTATGGCGGCGTTTAAAATGGGTATATGGCTGTTCAACCTGGTGCCTTATTTTGCCTTGCGCATTGTTGGTTAAGTTTGCGAAAAGAGCGAGATCAGGGGTACACATCTGACAAACTCACAACCAAAGGGTAGGGGGTAAAGCCCTCAATCGTGAATCGGAGCACCCCTCTGAGATGAGCGCATCCTCATTCCAGAAAACTTACCTCCTTACCAAACAATTGAGACAAGACCTGCATCTATTGACAATCGCCCTTCAAATTGATTGTGGTAAGCTAAGGTGGCCGGGAATTGTGTGAAGCATAAGGTATAGTGGGCTCTACAGAAATCTTTATGGGTAGTAGTTGTTCGCTGGCCTATTGCAAAAGAGGCATGTATAATATGTGTTGAGTTTCACCACAAGGAGGAAGAAAAAACGGCGGATATATCGCTGGATGAGACACGAGTCAAGGAACTGTTCAAGCAAGCCCTACTCGAAGTTCTCCAAGAGCGAAGAGACCTGATCTACGACCTGTTTGCCGAAGTCATGGAAGATTTTGCTCTAGCAAAAGCCCTACAGGAAGGTGTNNGGTCTCGCTTGAAAGTCGAATTTAGAAAAAGTTTCCCAGTAACAGATCGGGTACGGGGAATTATTCAATCCGTCGAACAAGCTCAACACCTCCAAGAAATAAGTAACCTGAAAAAGCTCAGATATGGTGACCGCTACTACTGTATCAGAATCGGGGACTACTGGCTGGGTCTGATTCTACAAGACGACACTCTCATTTTCGTCCGATTCTTGCACCGCAAAGATCTCTATAGATATTTCCCTTAGCGAAATCAGATAAGGCCAGCTAACCCGGGTGAGTGGAGGGCGCCACATGTCACCGAAGAAGACGCGAAGGGATGCCGAAAGGCTGGATCAGATCATTGCCGAGGCCCGGCGCGACCGAGAGCGTCGAGAGAAGACCTATCGGGAGCGAGCGCTCAAGATGTACCCGCCGATCTGTGCACGATGCGGTCGCGAATTTACAGGCAAGAGGCTTCGTGAGCTCACAGTCCATCACAAGGATCACAACCACGATAACAATCCTCCTGACGGCAGCAATTGGGAACTGCTGTGTGTCTACTGTCACGACAATGAGCACTCGCGGTATCTGGATGAGGAATGGTATGATAAGGCCACGCCAGGCGGCGAGCAAGAGCCACCTTCTACCTACAGGCCGTTCGCTGGTCTGGAGGCCTTGCTGAAGGACAAAAAGCGAAAGGGGAAATAGAAATGGCGCCAGGCAATCTTGCGGTTCTGCTTCTGGCTCTTGGCTCTTTTGTAGCGGGTGTGATTCAACCTTATCCTTTGCAGGCTCAACAAGAGCATCCGCAGGGGACCGTTACCGGAAGAGTGAGAGCTCAAGCCGGTTATGTTAAGGGGGCGAGGATTTATCAGCTTGTTCCCGGTTCGGGATGGAAGCACGTGGCAACCACCTACGGCCTGCTGACCAAAAAGGGCCGGTATCGATTCACCACAGATGCGGGAACCTATGATTTCAAAGCCCAGTGGGGCGGCAGAGAACAGATAATAAGGAATGTGAGGGTTGAGGCAGATCCAACGATCACGCAACTTGACTTTGTGATCCCGCCCAGAGCCGATTGAAATCAGGAATCGCGATATGCCTGCGCCAGTCGCGAAAAAGAGGTAGTGAGAGGGGAGGAGAGTGGACCTTGCCGCTCACGAGGCCTTACAAGGGGGAATCCGCTCCTTTAGCTGTCCCCTCTTTTCCGGGGTCAGGGTTATTTCGAGTTTCCAATCAGGAAGGGCGTATTCGTCCCTCTTCTTAATAAGCAGCCAGTCATTTCGCTTTGCCTTGAGCCGCGTGAGGCTAAAGCCGCCTTTGAGCTTTTCCCCTTTAAGGACAAAGGAGATCTTATCCTCCCTCTGTTCTATAAGCTCGTAGGTGCCGCGGTCCCAAATTACGACGGCGCCGCCTCCATATTCGCCTCTTGGGATGAGTCCTTCAAAATCAATGTATTCCAGGGGGTGATCCTCTACCAAAACAGCCAGCCGCTTTTCAGATGGGGTCATTGACGGGCCTTTGGGAATAGCCCAGGAACGAAGAACCCCTTCCATCTCCAGGCGAAAATCGAAGTGGAGCCTGGTCGCGTGGTGCTCATGGACTACAAAACGGGGACTCATGTGTGCTCCTCGATGGTCTTATCGCAAGGTCTCATGAGCGGTCCTCAGTCTTTCCGGAATGGCGACCCCATAAGGACACGCCTCCAGGCATTGCTCACAGCCGGAGCAAGCATTGGCCTTGACCCCAAGCAATCCATACTGCTCCCTGGCCCATCCCTTCAGGTTATATCGACTCCAGTAGCCTTCGATGCGGAAGATGTCGGGGATTGGTATTCCCTCCGGACAGGGGAGGCAGTACCCACAGTTCCTGCAAAACCCCTTCCCAGCCTTGCCCACGTATTCCATGAGCAATCTAATCTCCTCTATGGTGAGCTCCCTTGGTTCTCTGCCGACCTGAAGATTCTCCTCCAGCTCGTGGGGCTTCGTCATCCCGGGAATGGCACTGGTGATATTCGGATTTGAGAGGACGTAACGCAGGGACAGCTGTGCGAGAGATTCCCGTTGGATGGGTCTTTTGTGCGTGAGGAGTGAAGGGGTCCCTGTCAGCTTTCCCCCAGCCAGAGGCTTCATGGCGATGAGGCCAAGGCCCATGGTGTGAGCCAGAGGAAGAAGCTCCGCCGCCAGGCGGTCTTCATCGAGGGCGCTATAAGCCACCATGAGGGTCGAAAACGCGCCGGATTCAATGGCCTTCCTCATTATGGGCAGTGACTGATGAATGCTGATACCAATTTCCAGGATCTTTCCCTCCCTTCTGGCCTCTTCCAGGGTCTCCAATCCACCAGTGTCGAATAGACGGTCGTATTCAGAGCCCCGGACATCATGGAAGAGGACAAGATCAATCCAGCCTGTCCTGAGGCGGCGAAGAGAGCGTTCCAACTTGTTACGAACCCCAATGCCATCCCTTTCATCAATCTTCGTGGAGAGATAGAATTCCTCGCGCCTTCCCTTCAATGCCAGGCCGATCTTCTCTTCACTGTCCCCGTAGCAATCCGCAGTGTCCACAAAGTTGATTCCCCCATCAATAGCCTTATTCAGAAGTACTTTACATTCCTTCTGAGAGAGCAGGGGGAGTTTGATAGCTCCAAAGCCGATCACGGAAATTTCCCAGCCCGTCCTACCGAGAGTCCTTTTTTGCATAGCGCCCTCTGTCTGAGGTAGAAGTCTCCCTGCCGCTCTTACTCTTCCCTGTCCTTTGATCTCCTTATAGTGGCCACAATTTTCAGGACAAAGATGAGCAGAAGGGTAGCACTAATGAGGATGATAAGATTTGAGGCGAAGAACGTCATGACAAATGAGAAGGGCTCGGTAATCTGATATGCTGTGTAGAGGAGGTCAATCCCAAAGAGGATAAAGAAGAGGGCAATCAAGGCCAGGACGACCAGGGCCACCAGCCATGGAAAGGTCTTTTCCATTATTCCTTGCCTGATTTGAGTCGCTTTAAGACAATAGTATCGCAGGCGGTATAGGGGTCTATCTTTCCCTTTATGATCAATTGAAGTGCCTCTTCAAACTCCCCTGAGTCAATAATATCATCCAAGACCTCACGCACGATCCTATTCTGTATCATCCGGGTGAGGTCATTTCTGGCCTTTTCATATCTCCGTCGGGACTGCCTTTCCTTAGAGGATGTCAAGTAGGTGCGATGTCTTTCCACTTCATCGAGGATTTCCCTTATTCCCTTACCATATGCTGCCTGCGCAGTCAAAACCGGCGGTTTCCAGCCATCTCTATACCTCTTTTCATCCATCTCGATCATCGATCTGATATCACTCACAGTCCTCTCTGCCCCTTCTCTATCGGCCTTGTTTATTACGAAGATGTCTCCTACCTCCAGGATCCCCGCCTTGAGTGCCTGGATGTCATCACCCATCCCGGGTACAAGGACAATGAGAGTGGTATGGGCACTACGGCCGATATCGATTTCATCCTGCCCAGCCCCGACTGTCTCAACGAGAATATAATCCTTACCCGTGGCATCCAGGACGTCTATCATGCTTCTGGTCGATTGTGCCAGTCCCCCAAAAGAGCCCCTGGTTGCCATTGATCGGATAAATACACCTTCATCAGTGCTGTGCCGCTGCATCCTGACCCGATCACCCAGTATGGCACCCCCACTTAAGGGACTGGTTGGGTCTACTGCGAGAATCCCGACGGTCTTTCCCGTCTCTCTCAGGTGAGTGACCATCTGATCTACCAGTGTACTCTTACCTACACCAGAGGCCCCGGTGATACCAACGACATATGCCATCCCCGTATGGGGATAGAGCTCCTTCAAGATTGCCCTCGCCTCAGGGACCATATCATCAATATCCCTGATAAGCCTGGCAACAGCCCTTACATCCCCGGAGATGATCCTCTCAGCTATTCCCATAGTGGCCTTTTTTCAACTCCCGCGCCTGGCATGTTCCTCAGCACATCTCGAAATCCCTTCCTCACTATGCCCTGACCATATCCTTTGTGTCAGAGAAGCTCACCTTTAAACTCGGGCTTCCTCTTTTCCAAGAAGGCCGCCATTCCCTCCTTGGCATCCTCACTGCTGAGACACAGAGCATATGCATCGGATTCCATAAAGCAACCGTTCCTGAGATCCCGGTTATAACCCATTTCTATGGAATCCTTGACGGCCTTGAGAGACACCCTGCCTTTTGATGCCAGCACCTTCGCCACCTTCATCGTCTCTTCCCACAGGCTCTCCTTTGGAAATACCTTGTTTACAAGGCCAATATCCTTGGCCTCGTCGGCGCTAATCAACACCCCGGTCATACAGAGCTCCTTGGCCATTGCTGTGCCGACGAGACGGGCCAACCTCTGGGTGCCGCCAAAGCCAGGTATAATCCCTAAATTTATCTCCGGCTGCCCGAACTTAGCAGAATCAGCGGCATAGATAAAATCGCACGCCATGGCTACCTCCAGGCCTCCACCAAGGGCAAAGCCATTCACACAGGCAATTACCGGGATGGGCAAGGCTTCCAACTGAAAGAAGACCTCCTTACCCTCATTGGAGAAGGCCCTGCCTTCTAATGGGGTAAAATCCCTCATCAGGGCTATGTCTGCCCCTGAGATAAAGGCCCTATCCCCAGCTCCCGTCAGGATGAGGACCCTTATGGATTTATCAGCGGTGACTTTTTCCACAGCATCCCTCAACTCTTCTACCACCGTCCGATTAATGGCATTTAAGACCTTAGGCCGATTGAATCGTATTATGGCAATATCCTCCTGCACTTCATAGATGATGGTTTCATAGGCCATGTCTCACTCCTTTCCCTCGGATTTAAGCATACGCTGCAGCACCATGGCCACCCATTGGCCTCCGCCCTGCATATTTGAGGTGTATTTATTCCCTTATAGTGAGTTAAGTCAAGTCAAAATCAGTGCAAGTGGCCTGACACGGATATTGTTTCAGGGATCTTATTTTTTCTAGAGTCTCCCGAGTCTTATAGGGTGTATTTCCATACCCTGTTCATTATATGGCAAATTCTATTTTTGATGAGCGAAAACCCTTATCCTTTCGCTTCCCCTGCTTTCGAGGTGACCCTTTCGGGGCTCACAGGCGGGGAATACTTACCCCTTCCAGCCTCTAAAGGGCTGGCTTTCCCCTTCCTGCTCACTGAGCCCTTCCTGCTCACCCTCGATGGGTATACCCCACCTCTCCAGCAATTTACGCTCAAGGACAACGGTTTTCTCCAAAGATTAAGGAGACTCCAGTATTTTTTCTATTGACAGGGGAAGGCTGTTAACGTAAAGTTACATTATAGCTATAATATAGTTATGGCTTGTGCAAGGAAATTTCGTCACAACCAGTCATCAGGGTAGGTATGCATTATCAATTTTTGAGTTTGAAGTAGATGGATAACCTATGAATAACAAAAGAAAAGGCTCAAGTGCGAGAGGTCGGGGCGTAAGAAAGGTAAAGTTTGAGGTCTTTGGTGAGGAGATGCTGGAGAAGGAGGTAAAACTGAGCGGTAACAGTGGCCGGATATATCTCCCACCAGATTGGGTCGGCAAGCATGTAAAGATAGTCAGGATAGATTAGCTGAGGGGGTTGTTCAATGGAAGATTTCCTGATAAGAAGGCTCGAGGCACGTGATGCCGATGCTATTACCAGGATCCAGGGGGCGATTACAAAGCAGCCCACCACGATAGATTACCATTATGTCGTTGAGGCAGAGGCAGGCAAAGAGGATAGGGTTAGCTTTGTAGCCGAGCTTGATGGTGAGGTGGTGGGCTATATGATCACCTATATTATCCATGGTGGATTTGGTCTTGAAAAGAGTGCCTGGATCGGGGTCTTCGGTGTTGACCCGAAATATATGGGACGGGGGATTGGAAAGATGATGGCCAGAGAGGTCTTCGAGGCACTCAGGAAGACTGGTATAAGAAATGTCTTTACATCGGTGAAGTGGGACTCAACTGACCTCTTGTCCTTTTTCAAGTCACTTGGATTTAGAAGATGCGACTTCATTAACTTGGAAAAGGCCATCGATTAGGTATTTGTTCCATGTGGAAGGAAGAGCCTCGAGAGGATAGAGAGGTCTCAAGAATGGTACGAAGATTTGTATGAGTGGCACATGGAAAAAATCTAGGGAAGAAGGGGGACAGCATAGCATCTTGCACAGGAGGAAGTGATAATGATAGAGGAATTTCAAGAGTGGTATCAGAACCGACATGATTTTGCAAGGCGGTGGAAGGAGGAGAACCCTGATGGCAAGGTAGTGGGCTACTTTTGTACCTATGTTCCGGAGGAGATCCTCTATGCGGCAAATATCCTCCCTGTTCGCATCTTAGGTAGCCATGAACCACCGGCTCTCGCCACACCACATGTATTCGACATGTGGTGTCCCTTTAGTCGGGACTGCTTAAGCCAGGGGTTGGCCGGCAAGTATGATTATCTGGACGGGGTAATGATTGCTCAGTCCTGTCTCCACGTTCGCCAGGCCTTTGGTGCCTGGCAGGTCCATGTACCTACCCCCTGGTCATACTACCTATGCATGCCCAATGCTGTGCGCAGTCCGAGATCCAGGCCTTTTTTCGCAGGGGAACTGGCTGATTTCAAAAAGGCAGTGGAAGACTGGGCTGGTAAGCCCATAACCGATGAAGATCTTGACAGGGGCATAGATATCCTGAATACCAACCGACGTCTGATGAAGCAGGTCTATGAATTACGGAAGGAAGACAACCCGCCCATTACCGGCACAGAGGCCATGACAATGGTCTGGGCCAGCCAGCTCGTAGACAAGAGGGAGCATAGCGTGCTCGTGGAGGAACTTCTGAGGGATCTTCCAAATCGAAAACTTGACCGAAACCCAGGCGTCCGGCTCATGATCGTGGGCAGTGAGAATGATGACCGGCCCTTTATGGAAATGGTAGAATCAATAGGAGGCACCTTCGTGATCGATGATCACTGCACCGGATCGAGGTACTTCTGGGATGAAGTGGTTCCTAACGAGAATCGAATCCAGGCGATTGCCGATCGTTACTGCGACCGTGTGCCCTGTCCCACCAAGGACTTTGGGCAGGGGGACTGGGAGAGGAAGCGGTTTCCACACATCCTCAACCTGGCTCGAGACTACCGGGTCCAGGGCGCAGTCTTGATTCAGCAAAAATTCTGTGATCCCCACGAGTGTGATATCCCCAGTTTGAGGCGCTACCTTGAGGGGAACGGCATTCCCTGTTATTTCCTTGAATTTGAGGTCACTGTTCCCGTGGGACAATTCCGTATCCGCGTTGAGGCATTCATTGAACAGATCACAGCTGAAGAACTGTTTGAGTAAGCAAATTGTGAAGGCGAAGGGGGCAAGAAGATGGCGAAATACAAAACGAAAGGCTTAGCCTGTTGGGAGAGGGCCAAAGAGCTGAGGATGAGATATTATAAGGACTACGCTGAGGCCCATGACCGGGGGGCTCTTCGTTGGGAAGGTGGTGCCTGGAGCTTTGACGCTATTCCCCAGGCCCTTGAGGGTGAGGTGCACGTGCTTACCGAGGAGCCCTACGGAGCGAGCGTTGGGACCGATCCCAAACTCCAGGTCAAATATCAGGAGGCAGCGGAAGGCAAGTGGGGCTGTGCGCGAGATCTGTGCGCCTACATGCGCAACTACTGGGGTGGCATAGTGCTTGATGAATATGCCTTTGGGGGGAAGTGGCCGAGGGCAGACTTCATCTTTCAGAACCAGATTTGTTGTTCCCACTCCAAGTGGCTTCAGGTAGCTGATGAGATCTATGGTGGCACTATCCCCTACTTTTGCTTTGATGTGGGGGTAGGGCCGTACGATAGAATAGGCGAGCGACAGATAAACTACGTGGTTGAGCAACTCTACGATGGCATTGAATTTCTGGAAAGGGTTACCGGGAGGAAGGTCGTTGATGAGAAGCTTATTCAGAACGTGCAGAATACCTACCGTTCTGCGTGCTACTGGGCAAAGACATGCGAGCTCAACCAGGCCGTACCAGCTCCACTGGATGAGAAGACGATGTTTTCCTTATACGTATTGGGGACTCTGGAGAAGTCAAACAAGGAGATCGCCGACTTCTACGAGAAGGAGCTGTATCCGGAGGTGAAGGATCGGGTAGCCAATAACATTGCTGCTGTGGCGGGTGAGCAGTGCCGGATGCTGGGTGATAGTCAGCCTCCCTGGGGTTTTCTCAGGATATTCCGTTACCTGGAGACCTATGGTGTGGTTTCCATCGCAAGCCTTTACACCTTTTCCCTCATTGGGTGGTTCGAGCTGGATGAGAGTGGGAACGTTGTGCCGTATCCGACCCTTGAGGAACAAGGCATAACCATCAAGGACCGGGACCATGCCTTGAGGCTTTTAGCGGAAGGTGAGCTCAAAGGCAAGCTGATGTGGGCCCCGTTTTATGGAGCCACATACAAGAATGAGCTGGTGACGAAGATAGCCAAGCAGTGGAAGTGTGATACGGCAATTCTACACCTTAACCGGGGTTGCGAGGGGACAGCCCAGCACCAGATGGAGATGAAGATAGCTTTACAGAAGATAGGTCTACCTGTAATGACCTTTGAGGGGAATATGGCGGATGAGAGGGAGTTTGATGAGGCCCGCGCCAAGAGGCTCATGGATCTTTTTCTTACTGAGACCTTAGGCCTCAAGAAGATAGCTGATTAAGGGAGGACAAGATGATCGTTGGGGGAATAGATGTTGGCGGTAAAAATGTCCACGTAGTAATTATGAAGGATGGTGAAATGCTGGCGAAGGGGGATTCGCCGACGGGAATACAGAAGGCAGAGGCGGCAGAGCGCTTGTACGATGAGGTGCTTGAGCAGGCCAGTCTCAAGCGAGCGGATGTCGAACGCGTGGTGGCTACTGGGAGTGCGAGCAAGAGGGCTGCCTTTGCTCAGGGTATGATCCCCGATGCCGCGGCTGATGCCAGGGGTGTAATTCAACTTATACCCTCAGCAAGGACCATCATTGATGTAGGGGCGGAGGAGGGACGGGCTATTAAGGCGAGCCCCGAGGGAAAAGTCCTTGACTTCGCGATCAATGAGAAGTGCGCGGCCGGCACTGGCACCTTTGTCGAGGCTATGGCCAGGGCGCTGGAGATATCCGTGGAGGATATGGCGAGAATCTCACTTGAGTCCACGCGCTCAATACCGATGAATGCCCAATGCGCCGTGTTTGGAGAATCGGAAGTGGTCTCGCTGATTCACGCCAAGACGGAGAAACGCGATATTGCGCGAGCAGTGCACGATGCAATAGCAGGCAGAATTGCCTCGGTAGCTCGTATCGTGGGGCTGGAAAAGGACGTGGTCGTGATCGGCGGAATGGCCAGAAACGTTGGGTTCGTTGAGTCACTAAGGAAGGAGATTGGAATGGATGTGGTGGTGCCCGATGACCCTGACTTTGTGGGAGCTCTGGGAGCTGCTGCCGCTGCTACAGCCGGAGTGCTGGAGGAAGAGGTCGAGGCGAAGGTGGTAGAAAAGGAAACATACGAAGAGGGAAAGGCTTCATAAGGGAGGTGTAGAGCCATGGCAGAGGAAGCGAAGAGGGAGGAGTACTGGAGATGGCCTGAAGGCAGCTGGGTAAATCCAGATAGTGACTGGAAGAAGGGTAAGACTATCACCGCCGGGGTTGATGTGGGTTCGGTGAGCTCACAGGCGGTGGTGGCAGTCGATGGCGAGCTCTACGCCTTCAGCAACACACGAACGGGCTCGGATAGCCCTGACAGCGCTTGGAAGTGCATGAATATGGCCTTGGAGGGAAGCGATCTGACGGTCGATCACATTGATTACTGCATCGGGACTGGTTATGGCAGGGTAAATGTGCCCATGGCCCAACGCACGATTACTGAGATAGCCTGCCATGCTCGGGGAGCCAATTTCATGTATGGGCCAGAGGTAAGGACGGTGATGGACATGGGTGGCCAGGACTGCAAGGCCATCCACTGCGATGAGCGGGGCAAGGTCATCAACTTCATGATGAACGACAAGTGCGCCGCCGGTACTGGACGAGGAATGGAGGTATTTGCCGACCTCATAAGGGTGCCTGTGTGGGAGATTGGGCCGCGTTCCTTCAAGATCGAGGCGGAACCAGAGATGATAAGCAGCACCTGTGTGGTATTTGCCAAGACCGAGGTTGTTGGCCTCTTGGAGGAAGGGGTGCCTGAGAACGACATAATGGCCGCCTACTGTGCTGCTATGGCACACCGGATAATGGAGCTGCTGAATCGTCTCGGTGTGCAGGAGAAATTCGTCATAACCGGCGGCATAGCCAAGAATGAGGGTGTTGTAAAGCGGCTTGAGGAAGAGCTGGGGATCAAGACCGCTGAGAAGGCCTGGTACAAGCCTGAATATCGCTCCTATCCCTTTGACACCCAGATCGCCGGAGGCCTGGGAGCAGCTCTGTTCGCAGAGGCCATGCTGAGCAGGGGAAAAGTGAAGAGCGCAAGGAAGGCGTAAAAGGGAAAGGGATGAAGGCCTTTTTTGGGTTTAAAGATGGCTCTGGTGACTGGTTCGTCATCATTGACACGGATAGGTGCAGTGGATGTGCTAAGTGCGCTGAGGCCTGCCCTTCAAATGTGCTTCAAGTAGGTGAGGATGAGTATGACCCTTTCAATGAAGAGCCTGTGGCGAGTGTAAGGGAGGAGGAACGCAAGAAGATCAGGTATAGCTGCGCTCCCTGCCAACCCGGCTACGGTGAGACCCCTACCCCCTGTATAGCTGCCTGTGAACCAGGGGCCATCTCTCACTCAGAGGGATGGAAGCTCATGTATGGGCGGCAATGATCTCGTTTCCTCCACGAGCTCTTCCTGGGTGGCTCACTGTCATCCTGAAATAGAATGGCTGAATTTGAACCAAGGATAGTGGCCTTTCTCTGTAACTGGTGCTCATATAGAGGCGCTGACCTGGCTGGAACCTCTCGCCTTCACTATGCGCCGAACGTCCGAGCAATCCGAGTCATGTGCAGCGGCTCCATCGACCCCGTCTATGTCCTTAAGGCCTTGCTCGATGGGGTAGATGGTGTGCTCATTGGGGGCTGTCACCTCGGAAACTGCCATTACCAGAACGGGAACTATAAGGCCATGCGCCGTGTGGAGATCCTGAAGACCATCCTGAGTCAGGTTGGCGTTGATGAGGACCGAATCTGGTTACGGTGGATTGACGCTAGCGAAGGCGGGCTCTTTAGAGACACGGTAAACGAGATGGTTGCCGAGCTCCGGCAAAAGGATCCCAACCCCATGCGGAAGCCCTGGGAGATGTGGCAGGAAACAGCTGGTATATGGAGGCCCAGGGCACTCGACCCGCCGCCAAGAGAATCAGAATGAAGGTGGAAGCTACCCTGAAGACAGACGGAGACATGCTAAGAGCAGTGAGGAACTTGCTCACTATGCTTCTCAAGCAAGGGATCGTTGACTTTCTGCTCGTGCCTCAGGAAATCTCACATGGCCGGAGTCTGGTTCAGACCTTGGTAAAGGACCCGGCGCACCTGGACAGGGCCAACCCCTTCTCCCCGGTGATGCCCATGAACTCCGCTACCATCGTCTCCCAGCTCACTGCTGACAAGCCTGGTAAGAAGCTGGGGGTTGTGCTCAAACCATGCGAAATTCGGGCCCTCATTGAACTCACCAAGCTGGGGCAGGCCAGCCTTGAAGATCTCATCATCGTTGGCAATGACTGCCTCGGAACCTATGAGGTAGAAGACTATGCTAGGCTTATAGAAGAGATGGAGGGGCCAACAGAGGAGAAAGGGGAACGGATCCTGGCTGAGATGCGACAGAGCATCGCCAAACAAGGTACGGGGTTGCCCATCTCGCTGCGTTCGGCCTGTAGAATGTGCAATGCCATCACCCCGCCGTTAGGGGATATTACCCTGGGTCTTTTCGGGCCAGAGGATGAGATCTTCATCAG
>JABAOH010025550.1_pt1 | contig 18771 bp, 15 predicted proteins | sample 7062181 | NCBI WGS metagenome assembly JABAOH01 (sample SAMN14538630, study PRJNA623070) | marine sediment metagenome | biome: marine biome [ENVO:00000428]; feature: marine pelagic biome [ENVO:01000023]; material: deep marine sediment [ENVO:00002113]; isolation source: pool of 5 deep marine... | reverse complement strand
AAGCATGAGAGGAGTGATGAGCGTTACCATCAACCAAACCAGAATGCTTGTAATATAAAGCACGGGGGGAGTGGTAATAGCCGTAGCCAGGGCCATACCAATAATCAGAAATCAAACCAGAAGGATGTTTGTAATTGAAAGCGTAAGGAGAGTAACGCAACCAGTAAGGGACCAACCCGGAATGATGGTAATTAAAAGCGTAGGGGGAATAACGGAGTTCACCAGAAACCAAACCAAAAACATAAGGAGACCAACGGGTACGGTAACGGCTGTCACTATAGTTATCATAAAAGTATGCGCTGGATACAGGGACTGCGACGGTCAACATTATTATTAGCACCGAAATCCTTTTCATTTTATTCTCCTTTATTTTCAAGCTATTTTTCTGTTACACCTCCTCTCTAAAAGCTTTACCTGTGTTCATGCCAGCGATATTTGGGCGTTGCATATCTTCAATAAGGTTGGCAGTTTTTTCTTATTTTAAACGAAATAACAGATTCCAAAGTTCCTTAAAAAAAAGATTATTCATAATTTCCTTAGAATTCCGACTCAATAGAAATTACGTAAAGAGATTTTTGTTGGAACCATATTACTTTAAGAATCGTTTATATTTAGATGAAACTATGACTGAGAAAATCAAACCGCCGACGGTAGCTACGCTTATTGTAATAGCAATACACGCTGCAATTTGTACGGCTGTGTACTTCCTGGTGAGCATTGTTTGTTGTTGAACCGCCGCTCCCACGGATGGCTCAAGGATGGAGGGCCACGGACGGCCAGGCGGCGGGAAAGGAGAAATTATGAATCTGACGGAACGACGCGCTGAGTTCGTATATGACGCTGCTCGCTTGGCTGCGCGCAGCGAAGGCACCCATAGTACCTGCTCCGTGGCGTGTGCGCGAAGTGCCATTCAAGTCGCAATTCTTAAGGGTGATTGCACGACAGTGCAGTAATGAACGCTCTAACTCAGCAGAGGAACTTCACCAAGACTGGATGAACGAATATCGGAAAATGGGCTGGATTTACGGCCCAGAATATGACACAAAGAAAAAAACTCACCCGGATTTAGTTCCCTATGCTCAATTGGCTCAGAAAGTATGAAGTTGACTATTGGAAAAAGCTCTCCCACGTGCCACTCTATCTTCGCAACAACTCTGCGAGGGATTTCCCAACTTGCTGATTGATACCGAAAGCTGTGATATGAGACAATCGGTTTCTTCGGTGGACGCCCCACAGGCCGGGTCAGCAAATGCTTAACCTTATCGTACAGAATCTGATTACCTTTCAGACTAATCGCATAGAAGTACCGCTCTGCTTCGAGATAGCGATACATCTTGGGGTCAGCAAAGGCTGCATCGCCACGGAAGAATCGGAGGATGTCATAGCCTCGATAACGATTGACAATCGGCTCCAGTAAACTTTGCCAGTCATCGGCACTATGGACATTCCCATTGCGAAGAAGTGCTCGCTCCAGATCACCAAACTGGTTGAAGCAGAACAAAGGGTGGTAACAGGTACATTCAAAAAATCCGTTATAAGCAGAGCCTTCCTGGTTACCGTAGGTCGGGCTAACAGAACTGTCCATATCAAGAATAATATGCTTCAGTAACTTTCGCTGGTGGACTTTGTCTACCCATACACCAGACAAACTCATAAGGAACTCCAGATTCTCCGGCTGAGTCAGAATCTCTGTCTCGAATCTGCTCATTACACTGGTAGAGGCAGCCGAGCGTTTCATGGCTTTACCACTGGTAACACACCGCATGGCAGGATCAAGGGCCAAACGTTCGGCATCATTGGTGTCTTCATAACCAGCCAATCTGCTGTATATTGACTGTCTGAGCAAAGCAGCAATACTGTGCCGCGTGTTCTTTCCCGTTCGGTTGTCACGAAGTTCTGAATCAATCGCTGAGGTCAGGCCGAGTGCTTCATTAAGCTCACGGTAGGAAAGCAGCCCAGCGTCACTGGTGACTTTGGTTCCGTGAAATTCAAGCTTCAATTTGCGGTCAAAATCGAGCCCGAGAGCATCCTTGCGTGTTTCACCCATTGGGTTCTCCCGTATCAGATGGTCTAAAGTGGCTTGAGTGGTCTCCATAAGCTCTATACTATCAAAATCCTGTTCATTTGTCACGAACTATTTGGGAAAACCGGGATTATACATATTTATGCAGTAGTGCCTCCTATATCGTGATATCAACTGCATTTAGAGCATCCCAGTATTCATCAACGCCATAGTGAATTACAGTTCGCAGCGGCAGAGAGTTCGTGTTCCCAGTGTTATCAACAATAACAAGATCTGTCGGTCGTTCAGAGCAGCGTGTTATTACCCTTATTTGACCATCTCTGAGTACACATCTCAACTTTATTGATCCGGTCCTTCTAAGTTGTATCACCAGGAGTCGGTGGATGTGGTCGATGACTTGTCTTTTTGTGTATGCTATCTTTTTTCGGCCTTGCCGTGCTGGCTCACATTTTGATGTTGGCTGTTCTGGGTACATTCCAATTTGCATGGATCCTCCGATACATCCAAAAACCATATTCGCGTTATTGAGGGAAGCACACTCTCATACGGCCGATTGGCAAGCTCATACGCGGGGGGAGTTTTCTGTGGCGACGTTTGCCAAGATACCGCTGTGGTCTCTTTGAGAATTTATCGCGGCAGGACTCCGAGCAGAAATAGAAAATTTTGCCGTTGTTCCGATATGTTGCAGGTGCCGTGTCCTTGTTGACGATTGTGCCGCATACCGGATCTTTACTTGAGTGGTTATAGTTTTTGTGTCTCATCTCAGTGACTCCCATGTGTACTAAATATCAAATTCAACACGTCTCTTACTTTTAAAACGGTTGGAAACACTATATGGTTCCAGGAAACATAGATTTTTTACGCACGGTTCATTCTGTAAATAGCCTGCGAACCTTGAACCTGTTTTCCTTGCATTATGTGAGAGTCCAGGATCCTTTCCAAAAATTCCCTTGAGTGTTTTAGTTCTAAAAGTGACCTGACGAGTGGGCGATAATTTATCATACAAAAAGATTAGGATTGAAGGAACTATTCAATTGGCAAATTCGTTTATGAAAATAAAGCAAGTAGTTTTGTGATGTGTTCTCTTAGTAAAGGAGACTATACCATGAAAATAGCAGTTGCATCAGCACTGCCCACTCTTGACGCTTGTGTGGCCACTCAGTTCCACCGCAGTAAATACATATTGATTATCGATCTTGACACGATGGAATACAAAGCTATAACGAATCCGCTTATATTACTTAGTGGTCCTGCTACAGGAAAACTGTTCGCGCAGGAACTATTGGAAGAAAATGTTGGGATAGTCATGGTAAGCAATTGCAGTTCCAACATATTGAGATTCTTGGGTAATGCCGGGATTGGGATAATCTTTGGTGCGGGCGGTTCTATTCGCCGCGTGGTCGAGCAGTTCAACGAAATGTGCATAGCCGATACTGTTGTTGTCCCATGCGAGGACATCATCGGCTAAACACAGTTGTGGATCGTTTATATGTTGACAACGGGAAGACAGAACGAGCAGCGAGACTGCGTTATCGAGCTCATTGGGACAGACTTGAGTCATTTGGCAGCAGATTGAATTATGGGGCGCACTGGTCAAATATAACGTCTAAGAGTTGGATTGACCACGCACGGCGCAAAACAGCGGTCGGGCATGTGCTGACTATGGAGGCAGACATTGCTACCAAGTAAGGGAAAGATGAAGAGCTTTTCTTGGTTTAACCGAGAGGATTTGCTCGTGGATTTTTCGGATGAGCAGTTGATACGGGCCTGGAAGGAGCTGCCTGATAAAGAACGCTTAGTGCTGTACTTGATTGACGTGGAGCAAATTAGCCGGAAGAAAGTAGCTGAAATTATGGGCGTGCCCGCGGCGACTGTAAGGAAACAGGCAGATTGGGCGCGAGCAGAATTGAAAAGGACTCTACTGTTGTATTGTCAGATGGTTAGGATGAACCAAAAATGGCCGATGAATCACTTCACTGATGAGTAATTCGAAGACAATACGGTGCACGGAACTGCGACTAATAGACAGCTAAAAACGGGAATTGACAACAGCAAACTTGAAAGAAGAAAAACACATAATAAAGGTGTACTCTCCCTCATAGGGTAAGTCGGGTTTTATAATCACGGAAGTTGTGGCTACTAGGAACCCGGCGGAAGATGGACACAGCAAAGGTATGCTGTGATTGATATAGCTGGGCGGGCAATTAAGTACCGGATGTTGACTATTTTTCGGCCGGTACGAGGGCCCGCCCAGTATTGGAAGGATTTGAAAATGTTTGCCTTGACCAAAAAAAAGGGTGAGGCGAATGCGGCTGAAAAAGGCACGAAGACCACAATGGACGATGTCCGTGGTAAGAAAGTACAGCCCGGAACAACCCATGGCTTGATGAAAAGGATTGGGTCACTATCCTCAGAAATGCGTAAAGAGAAGGTTCGTGGTATTCGGCAACAGCTTGCCGAAGGCAAATACGACATCGACAAGCGACTGAATATTGCCTTTGACAAGCTGTTTGAGGACCTTATCACATAAGACAACGAATGAAAGTCTGGACCTCATTAGCTGTCTGATAGACAGCGTATTTGATTTTGGGCTTATTTATCACGGACAGGTGTATGGAGAACAAGAGAAAAGACACAAAAAGCAGCAAACGGAGGATTTTGCTCGTTGAGGACTATCGGGGGTTGCGTCGTTCACTGACGCGGTTGATTAACCTTGAATCTGATCTTGAGGTTTGTGCCTTAGCTGGGAATGATGGTCAGGCTTTAAGCACCCTCGAAGATCGGTCGTTTGATTTAGCCATTGTTGATATCTCGCTGAACGGTGCAAGCGGCCTTGAGCTTACGGAGGTAATGAAGTCACGATGTCCGAATATGCCTGTCGTGATATTCTCTTCGCACGATGAGTTATTATATGTCAGGAACGCTTTTCGAGCCGGAGCCCGTGGGTATATCGTGAAGCTGGTGGACTCAACTGAAGAAATCTTGACTGCAGTCCGCCACGTGCTTGATGGGGGGATCTACATAAGCCGACGAATAATACAAGAATTCTCAGCAGGCAACTTTGAGGGATACCAACTTCCTGGGCCGGAGACTCTGCCCAGTAGGCCCGAATATGAGACTGACCAGAAGCAGGATTAGTAAATTTGTTCAGAAAATGATTAAAAATTAATTTTCCTGGAACGTTAGAGCTTACTGCTTCGTTTAAGTATGGTAAAGACGCAGTGCGCTTTGTTTGAAGGGGATGCTGCGCACCAAGATTAGACGAAGTATGAGGAACTGATGCGAACAATTTTGTCACAAACGGAGGCCTTCGACGTTCGCTAAGATCATTGGTGGGCGTGCCGGTTGTACTATGGCAGGAGCGCGGATTTGCAGAGAAACAAGGTTGCCTCACTCAGTGTTCTCTTTTTGAGTGGTATCATGGATATGAAGAATAGTAGTAGACTGTACCGTCTGTAAGTCAAGAGCAAATGTGATTTTAGGTAGGAGAGTGACGTATGAATAATAGGAGATTAGTGACAATCATTGCTATCGTCGGCGTAGCTGCAATACTTGCCGCAAGTCTTCCTATAACGCAAGTGAAAGCTAATCATTGCCACCCAGGCCATAGGCAAACACCCGAGATGGATATGAAGAAATCCGTCAGGACCAGGGCTTCAAGCCTTGAGAGGAAACCGGTCAGAGCCAGGGCTTTGAGCCTTGAAAAGAGACCCCTCGGGGCCGAGACTTCAAGCCTCGAGAAGATATACTCCAGAGATTTTCCGATGGCGATATTATCAATCGCTGAAGCCGTCAAGGCCATAGAATCCGGTGACAGGCAGACCGAACTGGTCGAGCTGAACAAAGCCCTAAATATGCTTCTCACAGTCCACAGTGCCCTCGGCACGCACGTTAAACCTCAGTTCGCAAACAACCTCCGCTGTCCTATAATGGGTTCGGCTATTAATCTCGACATGGTTGGCGAAAGTCTCACACGTGACTATAAAGGCCGAAAAGTTGCCTTTTGTTGCGCCGGGTGCCCTTCAGCATGGGATAAGCTTAGCGATGCCCAGAAGCAGGCCAAAGTACCCGGAGTGAAATCCTGATCTGATGCAAATTTATCCCGCACACAAATGCTGGCTGGTCGTACGACTTGAGACTGTATTGTATTGAAGGGCTCAAAATATGGGGTTGTGGTTTCGGTAGCCATAATTCTTTCAGTAAAAGTGGATTATAGTGGAGCAGAAAGTCTCCAGGTTCAACACAAATGTGATTTTATTTAGGAGAACGAAAAATGAACAAAAGAAGATTAGCCAAAGTTGTCATTGTCCTCGGCGTGGCTGCAATAGCGGGCACAACCGCCACCTATGCTTTGGCACAGACAAAGGCCGGGATTGTTCCGCACGGACAGATGGGCAAAATGAATATGAAACACCCTATGATGGCCGAGACCTTAAGCCTTGAGAAAATACACTCCGGAAATCTGCCGATGGTGATGCTATCAGTCGACAAAGCCACCAAGGCCATAGAATCCGATGATAAGAAGACTGCACTGGCTGAACTGCATAAGGCCCAGAAGATGCTTATCGCAATCTACGGAGCTCTGGGCAAACATGTGAAACCGCAGTTCGCGAACAACCGCTGTCCCATAATGGGCTCGCCCATCAACCCTGAAAAAGTAACAAAGAATCTGATAAGGGACTACAAGGGCCAGAAGGTTGCTTTCTGCTGCGCCGGATGTCCTTCAACGTGGGATAAGCTCACCAATGCTCAGAAGCAAGCCAAACTGGCCAAAGCGAAACCGGAGCCATCACAAATCCATACAACTCACAAACATTGACCGTTCATGAGACCCGCTACTGTAAGGCGTTACAAGGCTGGGAAGGAGGATTTCGCTTCCCAGCCTTGTAATTCATTTATCAAAAACAAAGAGTAGACTCGGGTTGACTGTCCTAAGATAGAAGTGTATTGTATAATACAGCATTTTGTGGTGGACTCAGGTTCTGTTGGAAAGGTGTAGCAGATGGGAAAATCTATAATAAAGACAACATCTGTAATAATTATTTTCCTGCATATGTCGGGGTGTGCATCCGAGCAGGATGGATACAAACTCGAACATTATAGCCCGGCAATTCGTAATATTGCCCACAGTTCCATCGCTACCCCGAATATTTCGGATAATCCGAGGCTTCCGGAACTGACTGAATCGTCCGGGCTCTCGGACTATCTTGTCTACGCGGCCTTGAACAATCCCGGCCTTGAAGCAGCCTTTAACCGTTGGAAGGCCGCACTGGAACGGGTGCCTCAAGTCAAGGCACTACCGGACCCGAGATTTACCTATCTGTACTATATTCAGGAGGTGGAGACGCGCGTTGGACCACAACGACAGGGCTTTGGCATCGCCCAGGTCTTTCCCTGGTTCGGAAAACTTAATCTCCGTGGCGATGTTGCGGCCGAGGCGGCAAATGCTACCAGAAAGCGCTATGACGCAGCCAAGCTTAAACTCTTCTTCGAAGTAAAGGACGCATATTATGAATACTATTATTTGGCGAAAAGCGTTGCCGTTACGAAAGAAAATATCAACTTAGTTAAACATTTAGAGAGCGTCGCAAGGAGCCGATACAAGGCCGCCGTAGGATCACACCCTGATGTTATTCGAGCTCAGGTGGAGACAGGTAAGCTGGAAGATCGTTATCAGACATTGCTTGACCTGCGGCAGCCCATTGTCGCTCGTCTAAATGCAGCTTTGAACCGGCCGGTTGAAGCCGACATTCCGTGGCCCAGTGAAATTGAAGTCAAGGATGCGCATGTGGTGGACAAGGAACTGCTCACTGAGCTTACGGTTGAGAATCCAGAGCTTAAAGCCCTCGACTTCGAGATAGACCGCAACAAGCACGTTATTGAACTGGCAAGAAAGGACTACTATCCGGATATCAATCTCGGGTTGAATTTCATTGACACGGATGCTTCTTCCTTAGGCAATCCGCCAGATAATGGAAAGGACCCTGTGGTTGCCATGATATCGCTAAACCTGCCGCTTTGGCGTGAGAAATACGATGCAGGTGTTTGGGAAGCACGAGCCCGATATTACGCTGCCAAGCAAGACAGGGCAGAAAAAACTAATTCTCTCAGTTCGGAATTGAAGTTGGCGTTGTACCGTTTCAGAGATGCCAAACGAAAGATCGATTTATACGGCGATGCACTTTTACCTAAAGCAAGGGAATCCTTGAAAGTAACGGAATCGGATTTCCGAGGCGCCGCCGGGAATTTTACGGACCTTATTGACGCCCAGAGAATCTTGCTGGAATTCGCTCTCGCCTATGAACGGGCCCTAGCCGACTATGCACAGAGTTTAGCCAAGCTGGAGATGCTTGTGGGACGGGAAATGTCAGAGGCAGGGAATGAAAATGAACTAGCAGATGTTAATAACAAAGAGACCATGGAGACACAAGAGAATTAGAACAATGAGATTTGCTGTTATGATACGGAAAGTTCACAAATTGTCAGTTCTAACGCGGAAGATGCTTAGATATTCGAACCCCAACAAACTATTGGGGCGGATGGTAGTTGTCTTTACCTTGTTGGCGACAGCCTATCCTGGTGAAGAAGGTGCTCATGTGCACGACCAGGATAGTATAATTACCAATGCGGAAAACGTGCACGTGGCAAATACTGTCTGTCCCGTTATGCCTGACATGAAGGCAGATCCTGCCATTTTCACTGACTATGAAGGCAAGAGAGTCTATTTTTGCTGCCGCAACTGCAAGGCTGCTTTCGCCAAAAACCCCGAAAAGTATCTACCCCGTCTACCCCAGTTTGGAGGGTCCGTAGCTCATGTGGGCCAAAACTACGAAGATCACAGTTTCGAATTGACGTTGGCCGGATTCGTTAAACCTGTGGGAATCATAACCCTATCACTACTTGTGTTGACGATTGCTGTGGCTCTTCTACGCCGCAGGAAACCAAAACTTCTTCTCAAATGGCACAAACGTCTTGGCATCACCACGCTGGTTTTTGCAGCGATACATGCAATCCTCGTATTAATAGCTCATTAATTTTTTGGGACGATAAGTATGAAAGCTTTTGGAGAGAAGATTTCAAAAATTTGTGCGAGAGTCGGGATCAGGATGGCCATGCTGCCGGTTTTGGTTATAGTTCTCGTGGTTGGTTTTTGGTTTGGTCGGCTGGGCCGGTCACCAGAGCCGACTAGCCAGGAAGTTGCCACTACAATCAAAACCGATGCGGAGCCCCAGGTCTGGACATGCTCAATGCATCCACGAATTCGACTGCCGAAAAAAGGATTATGCCCAATCTGTAATATGGAATTGATACCTGCATCGACCGGTGAAATGAGTGGTGGGATGCGTCAGTTAACTATCAGTGAAAATGCCAAAAAGCTGATGGATATCGTAGTGGCTCCCGTTGAGCGCAAATTCGTATCTGCCGTTGTGCGCATGATAGGCAAGGTGGATTACGATGAAACCAGACTAGCCTATATTACGGCATGGTTTCCCGGCAGGTTGGATAGACTGTATGTGGATTACACGGGGGTTCCTGTCAAAAAGGGCGACCATTTGGTCTATCTCTACAGCCCTGAGTTGATCAGTGCACAGGAAGAACTGTTGCAGGCACTTGAGGCAGTAAACAACATCAAAGAAACGGAACTGAGTGTCATGCGGGAAATGACCGAGTCCACAGTGACCGCCGCCCGAGAGAAGTTGAGATTGTGGGGACTAAAGGCCGAGCAGATTGAGGAAATCGAAAGAACCGGCAAGGTCCAGGACCACATGACTATTTATGCACCTTCGAGTGGCATAGTAATACACAAAAACGCGCTTGAGGGGATGTACGTTCAAACAGGTACACGGATTTACACTATCGCTGATCTTACCCAGGTGTGGGTAAAGATGGATGCTTATGAGTCGGATCTGGAATGGTTGCGTTACGGGCAGGAAGTTGAATTCACGACCGTTTCATATCCAGGTAGTGTTTTCAAAGGCACCATTAGCTTCATTGACCCTATCCTAAACGAAAAAACACGGTCGATTAAGATCCGTGTCAATGTGCCGAATCCGGATGGGAGGCTAAAACCGGGCATGTTTGTTAAAGCTATTGTTCGGACTAAAGTGGCTGCAGGTGGCCGTATCATGGAAGCCGCCTTGACAGGCAAATGGATATGCCCAATGCATCCAGAAGTAATCAAGTCGAATTCGGACAAATGTGATATCTGTCAAATGCCTCTGGTCACGACCGAATCGCTTGGTTATGTCAGCGATGATCCCGAGGCAGCTCAGAAGCCTCTTGTAATACCGGTTTCGGCGGCTCTTGTGACTGGTACACGTGCTATTGTTTATGTGCAGGTACCTGACACAGACAAACCTACGTTCGAAGGACGGGAGATTGTACTGGGGCCCCGTGCAGGCAACTATTACCTCGTCCGAAGCGGCTTAGGCGAGGGCGAACTGGTTGTCATCAAGGGTAATTTCAAAATCGACAGTAGTCTACAAATCATGGCCAAGCCGAGCATGATGACTCCCGAAGGAGCCGGTGGAGGCAGTATACATGATCATGGGCCTAAAACGTTACAGGATGACACTGCCGGTCAAGCAGCCATTGAACTGCCTGCGGTTTTTGAGTACCAGCTTAGAGCTGTGTTGACAGCGGGGGAAAATGCCGAAAAAGTGGCTTCCGGTGAAGACATTGAGGCCATCCAATCAGCCTTTGCCACATTTGACCAGGCACTCGAGGATGTCGACATGAAGGAACTCACCGGTCATCTGCACATGCTCTGGATGGAACTATCCATGAGGCTGAAAAATGATGCGGCCGAAGGCTTACAAGCCAGAACACTCAAAGATGCTAAAAGGATTGTCGGTGGTCTTTCGGGGACGCTCAAGGCCACAAGAGCCAAGTTTGGTCTTATGGACGATCACACCATGCAGTCAAGGCCGTCTATTAATAGTGAATTCCGAGCTCAATTGACAAAGGTTTTTGGCGGGTATTTCGCGATGCAACAGGCCCTTGCCGATGACAATAGCGGATCCACAGCCAAGGCAGCAAAAGAAGTGCTTGATGCAATCAAAGCTGTGAATATGGGATTGCTGACCGGTGGGGATCATGACAGGTGGATGAAAACTTCAACTGGGATTCAGACAATACTCACCAGAGTTACCCAAACTAAGGCAATTGAATCCCAGCGTGAAGACTTCTATCAACTTTCGCAGCATCTGGCTGAAGTGGCAAGACGCTTCGGTTCGGCCTCGGAAGGACCACTCTATTTATTTCATTGTCCGATGGCATTCGACAACAAGGGCGCTGATTGGCTTCAATTAGATGATCAGACGCGTAATCCGTATTTTGGCGAACAGATGCTGAAATGCGGCGGGGTAGAAGAGGTCATCGGCATTAAAGAAATATGGAAAGAGAAAGATAATTAATATGAGCGAACAATTTACTGATGAACTGACAGCAGAACAGAAATCTCTGATGGGCAAACTGCTACTCTTCTGCCTGACCAATAAACTGGTAGTTGGATTGGTGGTTTTATTCGTAATTGGCTGGGGTATTATAGTTGCTCCTTTTGACTGGGATGTTGGTGGATTGATGCGAAGGCCTGTGCCAGTGGATGCAATCCCTGACATCGGCGAGAACCAGCAGATAGTCTTTACCGAATGGATGGGGCGATCACCACAGGATGTAGAGGACCAGATATCATACCCACTGACCGTCTCACTGCTTGGCGTGCCGGGAGTAAAAACCATTCGCAGCTACTCGTTCTTTGGATTTTCGTCCATTTACATCATATTCAAAGAACATGTGGACTTTTATTGGTCGCGAAGCCGCGTATTGGAGAAATTGAACAGCTTGCCGGCAGGAACGCTGCCCGAAGGTGTTCAACCAGCCTTAGGACCCGATGCCACTGCCCTTGGGCAGATTTTCTGGTATACGCTGGAAGGCCAAGACCCTGAGGGTAATCCCTGCGGCGGCTGGGATCTGGAAGAGTTGCGTACTATCCAGGACTGGTATGTCCGCTATGGGCTTCTATCGGCAGATGGTGTAAGTGAGGTGGCTTCGGTCGGGGGCTTTGTGCGGGAGTATCAGGTAGATGTCGATCCCGATGCAATGCGGGCCTACAACGTCAACTTCGCCGACGTTTATGCGGCTGTAAAGGGCTCAAATATTGATGTGGGCGCCAAGACCATAGAGCTTAGCCGAGTTGAGTACTTCATACGTGGTGTCGGCTTTATCAAGCATCTATCCGACATTGAAGACAGCGTCGTCAAGGTTATCGACAATGTCCCTGTCCTGGTGAAGGATGTCGCGACAGTGACACAGGGTCCGGCGTTGAGACGTGGAGCCCTGGACAAAGAAGGCGCCGAGGCCGTTGGTGGTGTCGTAGTCGCTCGCTACGGCGACAATCCTCTGGCTGTGATTAAGAACGTGAAGAAGAAGATCGCTGAGATCAGCCCAGGCCTGGCGTCAAAAGTGCATGTTGACTTCTCTAAGGTTACTGCGGACGAGATCCGGCATTATGGGCAGGAGCACGGATTTGAGAGCTACAGTAGTTCTGAAATCAACCAGGAAGCATGGCTGGCTCATCTGCGCGAGACGCCGGTGGAGAATTGGCCTCAGTGGGCAACCATTAGTCAGGTCAATATTATCCCGTTCTATGATCGCACCGGCTTAATATACGAGACCCTGGGAACACTCCAAAGTGCCTTGAGCGAGGAGATTTTGATCACGGTCATCGTGGTTATCCTCATGGTAATGCACCTGCGAAGCAGCATCTTGATCAGCGGGTTGCTGCCGATTGCGGTTCTGATGTGTTTCATCGCGATGAAATTCTTCGGGGTGGATGCCAACATTGTGGCCCTTTCCGGTATTGCGATTGCTATAGGCACAATGGTGGATATGGGAATCGTGATTTGTGAGAACATTCTGCGCCACCTCGATGAGGCGCCTCCAGAGGCCAATCGTCTAATGGTAATTCACCGTGCTGCCAGTGAGGTCGGTGGTGCAGTTCTTACGGCCGTATCGACCACCGTTGTCAGTTTTCTCCCTGTTTTCACAATGATCGGAGCTGAGGGTAAGCTCTTCAAACCTTTAGCTTTCACCAAGACTTTTGCCCTGATAGCTTCGGTCATTGTTGCATTGACCATTATTCCGCCTGCGGCTCATCTACTGTTTTGTGCCAGGACTTCACTGACCGGCAAAAAAATCCGAAACCTCCTGCATTTGCTCCTGGTTCTGATCGGTATCTCGGCTGGTTTTAGGCTCAACTGGTGGGCTGGCGTAGTCCTTATCCTATTCGGAGTCTATTACTTGGCCAAGGATTACATACCGGATAAGTTCCTGCGGTTTGCACCGTGGGTGGCGAATATCTTGGCGGTTTTATTCGTAGCCGTCCTTCTGAGCGAACACTGGGAGCCGATTGGGCCCGAGCGGGGGCTTTGGAGGAACTTCATTTTTGTTGCCGGATTGGTCGCCGGACTGCTGGGATTCTTCCGGATATTCCAGCATTTCTACCCCTCCATCCTGAGATGGTGCCTGCGTCACAAATTGGCGTTTTTGTCATTCCCGTCTTTTCTCCTGTTATTGGGGGGATCAATATGGCTGGGCTTTGACACGATCTTTGCCGGTGTGCCGGGAGCAGCTGGCAAACTGGGTATCGAGCCTCAGAAGGTCAAGGACACTACCTTTTGGCTCAAGGCCACCGATGCCTTCTCGGGCCTTGGAAAAGAGTTCATGCCGCCGCTGGATGAAGGTTCGTTCCTGCTTATGCCTACTACGATGGTTCATGCATCTATTGGTGAGGCGATGGATGTGCTGAGCAAGCAGGATATGGGTCTACGAAGCATCCCAGAAGTCGAAACTGTTGTTGGCAAGATAGGCCGGGCCGAAACACCACTCGATCCCGCCCCAATCTCCATGATCGAAACAGTTATCAACTACAAACCCGAATATATCACCGACAAGGACGGACACCGAGTCAAGTTCCGCTATGACGGATTCATTGAGGACGAAGACGGAAATCCGCTCCCGAATTTCGTCTATGACCCGAATGGAAATCTTATCCCCGACGCTTCAGGCCAACCATATCGACAGTGGCGACCCGATATCAAGAATCCTGATGATATTTGGAAGGAGATCCTGAAGGCGACTGAAATCCAGGGAACTACTTCAGCCCCGAAACTCCAGCCCATTGCAGCACGTATCGTCATGCTACAAAGCGGTATGCGAGCTCCGATGGGTGTTAAGATTAAAGGGCCCACTCTGGAAGTAATAGAAAAGGTAGGCCTTGAAATTGAACAACTATTGAAAGAAGTTCCAAGTGTTGAGCCTGCAGCAGTCGTCGCTGACCGCATTGTCGGAAAGCCATATCTTGAAATAGAGCCTGACAGAAAAGCCCTTGCGCGATATGGAGTGCGTGTGCGCGCCTTTCAGGATGTAGTTGAGATTGCCATCGGTGGTCGAAAAATCATGAGTACCGTCGAGGGACGAGAACGATTTCCCGTTCGGGTGCGATACCAGCGGGAATTACGAGATGAAATCGAAACAATGAAAAGAATCTTGGTTCCGGCCACAGACGGTGCACAGATACCGCTGACGGAGGTGGCTGAAATTCGGTACGTCCGCGGTCCTCAGGTTATCAAGAGCGAAGATACCTTCCTGACTGGTTACGTGCTTTTCGACATGAAACCAGGTAAGGCTGAAGTGGATGTTGTGGAAGAATGCCAGCAGTATCTGCAGGAGAAAATTGATGAGGGCCGGTTCGTCTTACCACCCGGCGTTAGCTACACCTTTGCGGGAAATTATGAAAATCAGATCAGGTCGCAGAAGACGCTCGCTGTAGTTCTACCGGTAGCGCTGTTTATCATTTTTCTGATCCTGTATTTTCAGTTTAAATCGGTCATCACCACGTCGCTTGTCTTCAGCGGCATTCTAGTCGCATGGTCAGGCGGTTTCCTTATGCTCTGGTTCTATGCCCAGCCCTGGTTCCTCGACTTTGAGGTCTTCAGCGTGAACATGCGGGATTTGTTCCAGATTCATCCAATAAACTTGAGCGTAGCGGTTTGGGTGGGCTTTCTTGCTTTGTTTGGAATAGCATCCGACGATGGTGTCGTCATGGGAACGTACCTGGAGCAATCCTTTAGAGATCATAAGAGTAACACGAAGGAAGATATTCGTGAAGCTACGGTTCTCGCTGGCAAACGGCGTATTCGAGCCTGTCTTATGACAACGGCCACCACGATACTGGCCCTGCTTCCGGTTCTAACTTCCACGGGTCGAGGTTCCGATGTGATGGTTCCGATGGCGATCCCTTCCTTTGGCGGCATGACCATTGAGATCCTGACGATGCTGGTCGTACCGGTGCTCTACTGTANNGATTTAGGAAAAATGCATGCGGGGTGATTGCAGAGACAAAGTGTGGTAGGAATTCATCCATGCATTGAAGGAGCTGAAGTCAAGGTCATGGGCATACGTGAGCGACGTTACGGGTCTTTGAAGAAGACGGGACACGGCGCAACGCTGCAATTTCGATTGACTCTCTTGGTTGTCATAGCAGTCCTGGTTGTCCTCGGCGCAGGTATGTTTGTAGATCACCACCTTGCGTACAGGCGACACATCAATTCCACTATAGGCTCGCTCGAAGAGCAGGCCCGCGCATTGACATTGGCTCGTTTGGCAATAACAGATCCAGTGCGATTTGCCCGTTATGTGGATGATTTTTGCGCCCAGATGAACTACTACATTTCACCTGGACACCACATTCTTGTGCTGGATGAAACAGGTGCAGTTGCGGTTCGGTCTCGTCACCACAGCGGCGCTGAGGTCGAGGAAGCCTTGCTCTCCGGCGATCCAAGGGATCGAATTCTGTCTGTCGGTAAGCACAGACTTGCTCAGGTAAGACTCAGAGACAAGCGTGGAACCATGATTATCGTGGCTCAGTATCTCGACCACATGGAAGGAATCCTGCAGGCCCAATTGATCAGTCTTGGCTTGATCGCCGCAGTCACAGCTCTTGCCCTCACATTGCTCATCTATATCATTATGAAGATCTGGGTTATAGCTCCTGTCAACAGTCTCGTAGCTGCCGCCAGACAGTGGGCAGCAAGAGACTTCTCTGCCCGCTCTGGGTCAACCGGCCCTGCAGATTTTCGTCTCTTGGTGGATGAATTCAACATCATGTCGGAACAATTGGAGCGACACGAACATAACCGCATCTCAGAACTGGAACAGGCCAGACACATTCAGGCAAACCTGCTCCCGACGACACAACCATCTGTTCAAGGCCTGCGCATAGCCACCGAATATCGGCCTGCCGGACATGTCGCAGGGGATTTGTATGATCTGTTCAACTTGCCACATGGCAGAACCGGAATTGCCGTTGTGGATGTCTGTGGGCATGGAATAAGCGCCGCATTGCTGACCGGAGTCGTAAAGATGTCCTTGCGCCGCCGACTGGCCGAAAAAGAGGATCTCTCAGAGGCTATGAGATTGGTCAACCATGACTTACTTGCGTGCACGCCCGAAGGACATTTTATAACAGCGTGTGTTGGCCTCTGGGATCAGCAGGATCGGGCCTGGACCTATTGTGCGGCGGGGCATCCCGGCGGCCTGCTCCTCACGCAGAATTGTCCTGAGTCGTTGGAATCCACGGCATCCTTACTTGGTGTCCTGGAAGGAACAGACTGGCCCACAAAGACAATCAGGCTGTCACCCGGTGACAGAGTCTTCTTGTATACTGACGGCATTATAGAAAGCGGGCTGGCGGACGGAAAGATCGAGAACTACGACCTGGAAGAAGTCGTCAATGACTGCATCGATCTAGGCCTGACTGAACAAGTCGCAACCATAATGGCCGGGACGGTCCGACGCAGCAATGGCCGAATGAAAGATGATGCCACAATCATTGCTTTTGAAGTACTACCAGAGCCGGCTTTGCGGCTTCTTTCACCCGTTTCGGATTAGGGAGTCGGTCGAGGATATAGTTTTAAGGCTTTTTTTGTAGGACATTTTTTTGTAGGGAACGATTTGGCCTTTTCAAACGTTTAGTAAATAGCCGAGAAACAAATATTGGACGGTACTGAAACATTCGAAAGAGTTGCCCTGCCTCATCTCGACGCTATATACAGGGCTGCTGTTGCTCTCTGTGGGCAGTCTCAGGAGGCAGATGATCTGGCACAGGAGACGTTTCTGAGGGCTTTTGAACATTTCGAGTCGTTTCAGTCGGGAACGAATTGCAAGGCTTGGTTGTTGCAGATATTGCGTAATATCTGGATTGATCAGCTCAGAAGAAAGAAAATTGTCGGACAGGCGCTGCTGCTTGAGAAACAAATCATTGCCGAAAGGAATCACGATAATGAAGTAGTATGGTCAAATCCAAACGACTTGATAGAGAATTTCTCCGACGAGCAGGTTATAAGAGCTCTCAGCGAACTTCCTGAAGATCAGCGGTTGACGCTGTTTTTGATTGATGTTGAACAATTGAGCCAAAGAGAGGTGGCCCAGATAACGGGCGTTGCGGCAGGCACTGTTAAAAGCCGTACCAGCCGTGGACGTGCTGTATTGAAAGGGAAATTAGCTTCTTATGCCAAAGAAATGGGCCTCCTGCAAGGGGACTAAAATATGGAACACCTAACTGATGGACAATTTGAAGATATTATGCAGGGCGAAACTGTCGACCTTTCGCATCTGAAACAATGCCAGGACTGTCAAAGTCGCCTTGCTGAGAAACAGGCAGTAGCTGCGAGACTGCGCTCTGCCTTTAAGTCGGTTAAGGCCAATACGGATCTTGTGAGTCGGATTCGTAGCCATATTAACCAGAGTTGTGAAACGGGGGATACTATTGAATCCATTCAACATACTCGGGTGGTTCGCTTGCATCACAAACTCTGGCCTGCACTTGCAGCGGCAGCAGCCATACTAATAGTCCTAGTGCCTCTGAGCTTGTACTTTGGTGCATCACCTGCTGCCAGGGCTGCACAGGCAGAGTTGGTAAAGATACATAATCACAATCTTTCACCGGATCACGAGTTCTACATCGACGCAGATCTGGAAAAGCTGGCAGAGTACTTCAAACGTGAATTAGGCTTTAGCCCTGCGTTCCCGTGCACCGGCCACGGAATGGCGATTCGTGGCTGCTGTTTTGCCCACTTCAGAGGCCAGATAGTGGGAAGCTACGTTGTAGATACCCCACGAGGAGTAATCTCCATTATTGTAGTGACTGATACGCCCAAATCCATCGGCATGAATAAGATGACTAAAACAATTAGAGGTGGACAGACCTGCTGGAAAGCTTCGTTTGCACGGTGCAACATGGTCACGGCTCGCCTTGGTGACTATTCCTACTGTGCTGTTGGGGAAACCTCATACAAACATCTTCAAGAACTACTCAGCCGGCTTCTACCTGACATGCAACAGTAAGTCTTCTACAAAAGGTTTTAACTCAGTTTTCTGTAAAACAATCTCGACAAGCTTTCGATATATAGAACCAGCTTGGAACGACTCTGAGGCGCAATAGGCTGATCTTTTAATGCGTAACATGGCTAATCTTGAAACTCAATACAGTATATCACACCGGATATCGTAATGAAGACGGGCTCAACTCGAGAAGCTGGGTTTACTATCCTGTGGGATGGAGAGCTGCAGGAAATTTATCCGATCACGTTTTTCTTTTTGAACTTTTCGTCTTTCTGCCCCTAAGAAAATAGTGACGTTTATGCAACATCTTCTCCTCGAAGCAGATACTTCCTACTATTCTCAAT
>JABAOH010010615.1_pt1 | contig 18772 bp, 20 predicted proteins | sample 7062181 | NCBI WGS metagenome assembly JABAOH01 (sample SAMN14538630, study PRJNA623070) | marine sediment metagenome | biome: marine biome [ENVO:00000428]; feature: marine pelagic biome [ENVO:01000023]; material: deep marine sediment [ENVO:00002113]; isolation source: pool of 5 deep marine... | reverse complement strand
GTGCCGGCGTCATCGAATCATCCACCTGGCGAATCTTATCCAGCAGGGCGAAGCTCTGTCTGTTAAGCCTCTTACCGGAACGTTCAAAAGATATTTTGCTTGCGGTTTCATAGTCTTTAACTTGAAGACATTGCCTGATTGGTGCGGGAAATACACTGCTGGCTCTTTTACCACGAAGAATTTTACGAGCTGCAAGGTCACACTCCCGGGGCCTCTCGCTGTCACTCAAACCTATAGGAATATCAACACAAACCAACTCAAATTGTTTTGTCTTTGGTAGTATTTCGTTAAAATTATGTGCCACCCAAAACTCCTGCAGTGCATAGATGCAAGTTTTATCTCTGCTATTATCTATTTCCATTACAGATACTACAGCGACGAACCAGCCCGCTTTACATCCGTCCACGCCGGCGACCTGAAATGATTTTGGCTCTCTTATCGTCTTAAAAACCTCCTGCTGCACTTTAGCCGGAAACTGACAACATATCACGAAGTCTTTTTCAAAAATGACAGGGCTTGTAAGATTTCAGCTATGGTTTTATCACGACTGGATTGGCTTAAATGAAATAATTGGGCGTCGGGATAATTCTTTACTTCAGAAATAAGGCCCTTGCCCTTTTGTGCCACGGTGGCCAATACCGAATTATCGGAGGCAAAGAGTCGGCGCACCGCAGAGATAAACTTTTCCGAGAAGCATTCCATCTTACCAATCTCGTCAATCACAAATAACTCTACATCGGTTTGTTCAATATCCAAAACAGGGACTACAGATTTCTCGAAACATTTGACGTCAACACCATATTTGCCGACTTTAAACTGCCCTTTGATTTTTATATGAGCAAGTGTCCCCTCGGCACCATCGAGTCGCTTCCAGCCAAAGCCTTTGCGAATATTGTTTTGGCGAATCTCCTGAGTATAAAAACCCGCAACTTTTTCGCAACTCAGAGCATCTATAACCTTCATTATAGCGGTCGTCTTGCCACATCCCGGTAGTCCTGTTAACAAAATTTTGGCAGATTTGGATGACATAACCACAATGGTTAATTGGTGAGTGGTTAATTAGTGAGTTGAATACTCACCACTCACTACTCACTTGTTACCAATTCGTGCTTTGTGATTTTCACTTCTTACGGTCTTTTGCTTTTGGCCCAGCTTCTTATTTTAGCAACCGAAAGGTTATTTAGCACATCTGCCTTGGTAGCCCAGCCTCGAGCGGCGGTCGCCACGCCAAAGCCCATCAGGCCCAGCCCGGCAACACTGTGCGCATCGGTTCCAATCACCAGCTTGACTCCTGCTTCGATTGCCATCCTGCAATGGATATCCTTAAGGTCCAGACGCCACGGATTCGCATTGACCTCAAACGCGGTATGAGTCTGAGCCGCATGTTTAATGACGGCTGCTATATCAATGTCCATCGCCTCCCGCTGGCCGATGAGCCTGCCCGTCGGATGAGCGATGCAGTGAACATACGGATTGTCCATCGCCTTCAATGTGCGAGTTGTTACCTTTTCACGCGGACTCGCTAGGCCCGAATGAATCGAAGCTATTACAAAATCCAGCTCAGCAAGCAATTTATCGTCGAAATCCAATGACCCATTGGCAAGGATATCAACCTCGGTTCCCGCGAAGATAGTAATACCTTTTATTTTTTCGTCAAGCTTCCGAATTTCCTTAATTTGTTTAGCCAATCGTTCGGCCGACAGGCCGTTGGCAATCGCCGACGACCGCGAGTGGTCCGTAATACAAATATATTTATAACCTATCTCTTTCGCAGCCCGGGCAATTTCAGATATATCGCAGTCCCCATCGGATGCGATTGTATGCACGTGAAAGTCGCCCTTGATATCATCAATCTTAATCAATTCAGGCAGAGAATTCGTCTTTGCCGCCTCAACCTCACCTCGGTCCTCGCGCAGCAGCGGCTCAATATAATCGAGTTTGAGCTTCTTATAGATTTCATCCTCATCCGGCCCTGCAATCATCTTTTGGGCTTTGAACAGGCCGTACTCATTCAATTTCAACTTTGATTTTATTGCTATTTCTCTAAGCCGTACGTTGTGCTGTTTTGAGCCGGTAAAGTACTGCGCTGCAGCACCGAAACTCTCCTGCGGTACTACACGAACATCAACATGCACAGGGCTGGTTACCGTTTGGATAATTGCCGAGCCTTTAGTCGGCCCGGCCGCGAGGACTTCCTGGATAAATCCTGCACTGGTAAATGCCTGTACGATTTCCTTACCCTTTTTAGCAGCAACAAGGATATCAACGTCACCGATAGTCTCGGCCCATCGTCGCAGGGAGCCGGCGGTCTGGATCCTTTTAATGCCGGAGAGCCCCTGGAGAAAAGCCCTGACCAGCTCTGCCGCCTCCATCGCCTGGTCAAGGCGTATTCGGCCGGTGGACTTTTCCAGAAACTCGATGCCCCTTGAGATGACCGAAGCCTTTTTTTCACCAAAGCCGGGCAGCTCGGCAAGGGAACCGTTACCAATTACTCCTTTGAGTTCGGTAATGCTCGTTACCTTTAGTTTTTCATAAACCGCTTTCACACCCTTCGGCCCCATACCCGGCACAGTGAGCAATTCCAAGAGCGTTGGCGGAATCTTTTTCAGCAATTGCTCGTGGGCGGTTATCGTACCTGTCTTTACAAATTCCTCAATCTTAGCAAGGCTTGATTTCCCAATGCCCGGAGTTTTTGCAAGTTCACCCGTCGCCAGCAGACTCTCGACGTCGGTCGGCATATCACCAATAACTCGGCCGACCTTTCGATAGCTGTTGATGCGGAAACGGTCCTCGCCGAGTATCTCCATAATATCGGCCATTTGATTGAAAAGTTCGCTTAAGATGGCGTTTTTCATAAGGTCGATTATATCCGGGCATGAACAAAATCAAAATGATAATTTCTCTCTCTATGGCATAACGAACAATCCAAATTTGAACGACGGAAATAATTGATAAGCCACAGAATAACTGTCAGGATGCTCGAAAATGGTATACAGCTTAATCCGAAAAATAAAAAAGCCGTCAGTGTGTTGACACTGATGGCTTTATGATAATCTTAGATTATCACATTTTTACTTTTTCTTCTTTGCTGGTTTCTTCTTTGTGGCTTTCTTCTTTGCGGGTTTCCTTTTTGCCATTTTAATACCTCCGTGAAATTAAAAAGTGATCGTTCATAAGCGGGTTCGTAACCATCAATCCCGCTTTTCTTCAGAGTTTTGATTACTTTCAAATATCCTTTTAATAGCAAAATTTAAAATTGGAAAATTCTGTCATTACTGAGTGGATAAATCTTGTAAGTTTTCAATCATTAACCTCATTATTATACTTTTAGAACATATTCCGGGGTCAACTTGGCAACAATCTCTATCGACCCAATTTCCAAAGTACGCAACACGACTTTTCGCCCCCTGTATTCATAAGGCAGCTCCCGCACTTCACGTATAATTTTTTTACCCCTATCATTCTGCATCTCAACTTCAAAGTATCTCTTTCCACTAACTTGCGTTACTTTATTCACGGTTAAAATATCCGGCAAAACATATCCTCCACCATGTGGGATAATGTTGGCATTCAAGAGCCTTTCATAAAGGCCAAGATTTTTCGCTCTTTTTTCAAAACCCAACAATTCTATACTTTCAGGGCTAAGATTGGGATTACCTCTAACCAGGTACGCGGGTAAATCCGCTCTCAAAGTAAGCGGGAAAAAAGCAGCCTGATTACTTAAATAATGACAACCCAACGCTATTTCATTCATATTTATAAGCCCCTGATGAGTCTCGTTAGAAATTTCTATGAATTTTCCAAACAAGAATTCCGCGGCTATTTTCCTTTTTTGCTTTGAGTGATTCTCAGCACGTAGATACTGTTCAAAATACTTTTTAGCATTACTACCTGTAAGAATATGAAACTGACCAAAAGGTGTGTCAATGTCTTCTGTCATCTCACGCAGTTGTTTACTTTTATCATAATATATTCCAAAGCCTGATTTGTTATCCCCCCTTAACTCATCGGCTGCTCCGTGTATGACAAAAGCATAAGGAGATAGATTTTTGTCCAGTTTTACAACAGGTTTTACTCTAAACACATCTATAAAATGGTTGCTTTTGTAAAAGTCCCAAACCACCTTAACTCCGTCTATCTCTGTCGTGCTTGTCTCCAATTTATGCAATTTTTTAATTAAATCCTCAATATCGGGCAGTTCTTCCAAGCCTCCTACCAGCATTCCACATGCATTGGGTTTCACATCGAGAATTATAAGGTCATCGTCTCCTCCTCCCCAGCTTATCTTTCCTCCATAGCCAAATCCGCTTCCCCACCGACTCACATTTCTGGTGATGGTCATGTCGGGGGTGGAAATAAAAGTAGCATTTGGGCTTATATCAAGTTGATTTTGAACATAATGAATACCCGCAATACCATAGACAGTATTAGCTTTACATAACTCAGCACCACTATCGTTTAAACCAATAAAAAAACAATGGTTCTTCGCTTTTCGTAACATCTCTTCATGGTTCGACGTTGTTTTGCTCGCCGGTATAATTGTCGAAATCGTCATATTGGTCCTCTATAGTCTCATCGCCATAATCTGATTCTTCAAAAAAATCTTCTCTGGCAAAAATACCTTTCTCAAACAAACTGGCACAAGTGACACAATATCGAGCCCACGGAATTGCTCTTAGCCGCTCCTTTGGAATCGGCTCATCGTTGCCTTCACAAATTCCGTATGTGCCGTTCTCGATGCGAGCAAGCGCATCTTCAATTTCGGCAAGAAGCTTTCTTTCACTATCCATTAGTCCCAAAATATTTTCCATCTCATAGCTGTCCGTTCCCACGTCAGCCATATGAATCGGCATATTTGATAAGTCGGTTTTCGGCTTTCGAAGCGTCTCTTCTTCCATAAAAACCACGTTATCTAATATTTCCTCTAACTTCTCCAGCAACAAGGCCTTGAATTCTCTTATTTCTGCAGCGGTTAGCATGCCGTCATTGCCTTTTTTCTGTATCATACGAATTCCAAAATTAAAAAGTCGTTCTTATTTCTACAAAAACTTGCAATCCGAAAGAAAGCTTGTTTCAGCGTCCAAGAAATGTACATAAGCTCCTTACAAAAACTCGCCTAAGTGGATTAACACTTGTTTCTATTTCATCGGAAGTCATGCCAATCATAGCGAATGAGAAAAAACCAAAAACAAACCCCGCTACTGCACAGGCCAGCCGCCGAATTTTCAAAGGCTCTATCCTCGGAGAAAGGTAAGGTGAAACCTGATTCTCGATCTCTCCTAAATACCGTAAATATGGCTCCTCAAGCTCGTCAAGGGTGTCAGAACCGAGCCTTATCAATAACTTTCCCTGGAAGAGCAACATAAACTCCTCTTTTGCATCAACCGAAAACTCATAGTGGGCATTCAACAAATGCTCTAACATATCTTCCAGGGTCTCCGGTGAACTTTCATATGACTGGATACGCTCTATCAGATGCTCGACCGCTTCATCTACGAGTGTAACGACTATTTCCTCCTTATCATTAAAATGCTGGTAGAGTGTCCCTTTGCCGACGTCGGCCTTTTCGGTAATCTCTTCGACAGTTGCTGCGTCGACGCTCTTTTCGCTAAAAACATCAAGAGCAGCTCTTTTCAGCCTCTTTCTGGTTCTCTTAGCCCTTTTTTGAGCACGGGTCTTGACAGATTTTCCGGATTTTGTAGTCATTTTTCTGACTTTATCGTCAATTCTGACCAAATAGTCAAGAAAAAATTTGACTTTTGCAAAAAAAAATATTATTTTTATTCAGCACGATTAAATCGTAGTTTGGAAAGAAATAATTGGCCGGATGAATAAAAGTAGAATACCAAATTCAGATACCCCAGGGCTGCATCTTAAAAGAGGCAACCGTCTTGGTAAATACCGCCTGAAGAAGTGTCTCGGTACAGGTGGAATCTGCGAGATATGGAAGGCAAGAGACCGTGTAGAAGATATCTGGGTCGCCTTAAAAATACCTCTGGCAGATATAAACGGCAGGCGTGATAATGAGACTTTATTACGCGAAGTCCGTGCAGTTTCCAAGCTGCGTCACCCTAATATACTCTCAGTCAAAAATGCTGACATTATTGACGGTCACGCAGTACTTGCCACCGAATTATCAGTAGGTACTTTAGCCGATTGTTCCAGGCCGATGTCTGTCAGAAGAATTATGTCAATTATTGCTCAAGTACTCGAAGGTCTGGCCTACGCGCACCACCATCGAATAGTGCACTGTGATGTTACCCCAAGCAACATATTTCTATTTCCGGACAAGCGGGCCAAACTTGGAGATTTTGGAATATCCCTGAAGCTAAAAGGACGCATGAAAACTGTTGACGATTTTGGTACCCCTGGATATGTTGCTCCCGAACAGGCTTATGGCTATCCTACCTATCGTAGCGACTGTTTTGCCGTCGGTCTGATCCTCTATGAATATATTACAGGAATATTGCCCCGGTGGCCCTTCGACTGGCCACCTCGCGGCTATCAGCGTCTCAGGGAAAGAACCAACTTGGCATTTGTAAAATTTATTAGAAAATCCCTGTCGGTTCACCCCCAAAAACGCTTTGCAAATGCCGGAAAAATGCTCACGGCCATGCTTGAGTCAATGCCTGAAACCTGTCAAGAAGTGACAAGAAAAATAGAGAAAAAAGAAAATGACTGGCGTAAAATTCGTCGCGAGGTTTTCCTTAGGCGATACGGCAGGATTTTCCCCGTGATATTCATATGTGTCGAATGTGATGAACCAATAGCCGAAAGAATGCAGATATGTCCATGGTGTGGAAGCAAAAAAAATCGCTTCGATACCCGCAGCCAATTCAGCCATATTTGTCCATACTGCCATAAAGGGGTCTTTCCGGAATGGAAATTTTGCCCATGGTGCTATGGACCGGGATTCGATTCACCAATTTCCACTCACTCAACTGGGGTCCGTTATCACGCCCGATGCGAACACTGCAATGGCAAACTTATGCGTTTTATGCGCTATTGTCCATGGTGTCATCGCAAAGTGCAAAAACCCTGGCAGACTCGGCCTTTCCCTGAAATCTGCGGTCGGTGCGATTGGTCCATTGATTCCGATTTTTGGGACTACTGTCCCTGGTGCAAACAGTACTTAAGACCGTAATAATCCATCAATCAGATTTACGAAGAAATGAAAATAAGATACAGGAGCGTCAAATGGATAGCCTTGTTCCCACCAGAGTGTTTTTAACTAAAGGGGTTGGCCGGCATAAGTATCAACTGAAATCTTTCGAACAGGCACTGCAAAAGGCAGGCGTAGCCCAACAAAATCTGGTACAGGTCTCGTCGATTTTGCCGCCGAAATGCAAAATTATCAGCCGGGAAAATGGCCTGAAAAAACTCACTCCGGGCCAAATATGCTATTGTGTCATGGCCAGAGCCGACACGAGTGAACATGGAAGGCTGGTTGCTTCATCAGTAGGAGTTGCTATTCCTAAAGACAAAGACAAATGGGGATATCTAAGCGAGGTACATGGCCACGGCATGAATAGCCAGCAGGCAGGAGATATGGCTGAAGATTTGGCAGCCGGTATGTTAGGTACGACGTTGGGGATGGAGCTTGACCCTGACACAGCCTGGTCGGAAAAAGAGCAGGCTTATAAATCAAGCGGGCTGTTTATTAAAACCACCAATCTCACCCAAACCGCCAAAGGCCAGAAGGGCCTGTGGACAACGACGGTAGCGATAGCAATGTTCTTGTTTGATTGAAGATGTTGATGGGATTTATTTGCTATGAAAGAAGTAATCAATTTCGGGTACCTGCCCGAAGAATATTCTGACCCCGAAAATGCCGGGATAATCATCATTCCTGTTGCCTACGATGGAACAAGCACATGGGTCAAAGGTGCTGACAAAGGCCCTGCAGCAATAATAGAAGCATCGGCTAATATGGAGCTGTATGATATAGAGACCGATTCAGAAGTTTATAGAAAAGGTATATATACAGAGGATACCATAACCAGAGAGATTACCACCACAGAGATGATTAATGCGGTTAATGGAACCGTTCAGTATTATCTCGAAAAAAACAAATTTACAGTGGTTATAGGCGGAGAACACTCGGTTAGTATTGGTTCTATCAAGGCCCACGCAAAACACTACGCGGAACTTACTGTTTTACAATTAGATGCCCACGCGGATTTAAGAGAAGAATATAACGGTTCAAAATATAACCACGCCTGTGTTATGGCCAGAATTAAAGAGTCCTGCCCAGTCGTTCAGGTAGGTATCAGAAGTATGGATTCCTCCGAAAAAGAATCTGTGGATAAGACCCGCACGTTTTTTGCAGAAGACATCCATAACAACAAGGATTGGATTAAAAAGGTCATCTCCAAACTTTCAGATAATGTCTATATAACTATAGACCTGGATGCCTTTGACTCGTCTATAATGCCTTCCACCGGCACACCTGAGCCGGGGGGTTTGCTGTGGTATGATGTTTTGGCGCTGCTAAAAGAAGTTTCCAATAAAAAAAATGTCGTGGGTTTTGACGTTGTGGAGCTGTGTCCGGATGACAGAAATAAAGCTCCTGACTTTATGGCCGCAAAGCTCATCTATAAATTGCTGAGCTACAAATTCGGAGGCTGAAATGGAAAAAAGCGATTTCCTAAAAGACCCCGTAAAACATATCGACATAAAATCTTTTGATTCGATCCAAATAATCGAAGCTATGAAAGATATGTCTTTCACGGCAGGAGACACAGCGAAAGCGGCGGAAATTTTTAATCTAATGATAAGCGATGATGAATGCACAATTATTCTATGTATAGCAGGCAGTACCAGCGCCGCAGGGTGTATGCAGATTTACGTCGATATGGTTAAGCACAATATGGTTGATGTGATAGTGGCCACCGGGGCCGCCATCGTTGATATGGACTTCTTCGAGGCTTTGGGATTTAAGCATTACAAAGGTACTCCTTTCGTTAATGATAGAAAGCTAAGAGAGCTATATATCGACAGGATTTACGACACTTTCATTGATGAAGAGCAGTTACAGGTCTGCGACAACACCATAAAAGAAATAGCCGATTCACTCACTCCAGGACCTTATTCTTCAAGGGAATTCATCAAAGAGATGGGCAGGTACCTCGTCGATAACGAAGAAAGGCCGGACTCCCTCGTGCAAACAGCGTATGAACATGATGTGCCGATATTTTGCCCGGCTTTTTCAGATTCGAGCGCCGGTTTCGGGCTGGTTAGCCATCAGGTGCAAAATGAAGAAAAACACCTTTCCATTGATTCGGTAAAGGACTTTAGGGAGCTGACGGAGATTAAAATAAAGTCCCCCGTTTCAGGACTATTTATGGTTGGAGGTGGGGTGCCAAAGAATTTCGCACAGGATACGGTCGTCTGTGCCGAAATTCTGGGAAAACCTTCAAACATGCACAAATATGCAGTGCAAATCACAGTCGCCGATTCCAGAGATGGAGCATGCTCAGGTTCCACACTTAAGGAAGCGTCCTCTTGGGGCAAGGTCGATACTATTTACGAACAGATGGTTTATGCAGAGGCCACTTCCGTTTTGCCTTTAATTATCAGCTATGTATATCACGTGCGGGGCTGGGAAGGCCGATGGGAAAGAAAATGGAGTAGGATTTTTGAATAATCATCTTAAGGAAAGAGAAAGGAATAAGATATGACGAGAAGGATACTGACACCCTGCCGAGCCGCCGGCTCGTCGCGTCTGGTTAGATTTCTGATTGTCCTGGTTTGTTCGCTGGTTCTAACGGGTTGTAAGGATGAGCAGGAGAAACAAAAAGCACTCGCAGAAGCTGCAGAGGCCAGAACGGCGCTGGCCAAAGTCATGGCCGAATTGACCAGGGCAAAAAGCGAAATAGCCGACCTAAAGGAGGAGCTTCAAGCAGCCAAGGAAACCCACAATGAGCTTCAAGAGCAGTCCCAGCCGCTTGCCGGAGAGCGGGACTTTGCAATGGCCGAAGTAGAAAAAGCTCAAGAAAAAATCAAAAACCTGACTGCTCAGTTAAACGAGCAAGTCCAAAGTGTAGCGATACTCCAAAAAGACATTAAGGAGCTTGAGCTGGTTATCGAGGACCAGGAAAAGACTATTGCAGAACAACAAGTAACCATTGAGCAGCTGCAGGAGATAATCACCCAGCAAGAAGGAACTGCCGAGGAACAGCAGGAAAATTTCGAGCCGCCCGAGCAACCTTAAAAGTGCACCCGGCGGCACTATAATACCCTACTTCAGCGACGGAAATAATTGATAAGCCACAGGATAATCGTCAGGATAATCGAGATTATTATGCAGCTTGCTATCGGAAAATAAATCCGCCAATTTTTAGAGCCGAATTCCAAATCTCCCGGCAGCTTAAACAATCCGACTCGCCCAAGTGCCATCACAAGCACACCTAACAGTACTATAATCCCCCCTGCCGCTATTAACCACTTACCGATTTGTTGTGGACCAAAATCCATACTATTCAATCCTTTTATATTCCAACAACGTCATTTCGACCGAAGCCCCCGTTCTTGCTTTCGCAAGAAAGCACGGGGGCGAAGTGGAGAAATCTGGATAACGAACAATTTCCACACTTCTCGTTTTTTATCTGCTACCGAGTTTTTCTTGAAAGAATCAGGTATCGTTTTTTTCTACTAAACAATAGATTATAACCGTTTCCTCTGAGCTTCAAAGTGTTAAAATACCCACTATGAGCAAAGCAGACTGCGATATTCGAATAGGCACCTCGGGATGGTATTACGACCACTGGAGGGAGCTGTTCTATCCCGCTGAGCTGCCCAAGAGCAAATGGTTCGAGCATTATGCCCAGCATTTCGACACCGTCGAAATCAACAACACCTTCTACCACCTGCCGAAAGCCGAATCTGTAAAGAGATGGCACAAAATCGCCCCCAAAGGCTTTCTCTACGCCGTAAAAGCCAACCGGTACATAACCCACATCAAGAAGCTAAAGGACACATCCGAACCAATCCAGCGTTTCTTCGAAATAGTAGGTATATTAAAGGGCAGGCTCGGCCCTGTTCTGTATCAACTCCCACCAAGCCTGCACCAGGACCTTGACCTGCTCGAAAGTTTTATCAAGCTCCTTCCTAAAAAACGACCCGCCGTCTTTGAATTCCGACACGAAAGCTGGTATTCCGATGATACCTTCGAGCTACTAAAAAAATTGAAGGCCGGCTTTTGCATCCACGATATGCCCGGCAAGGAATCGCCCCGCATCGTCACATCCGACACAATTTACATCCGCTTCCACGGCACAACCGGCAGATATTCCGGCAGCTATTCGAAATCCGCATTACAGAGCTGGGCCAAATGGCTCAAAGAGCAATCCAGACAAGCCCGTGGCATCTACGTCTATTTCAACAACGATGCCCACGCCCACGCCATCAAAAACGCAAAAACACTAAAAAAGCAATTTCAATAAGAATAGTACCAAATGACGTTTAAGTGTGAAGAACCTCATAAATTACAAAAGCACGTTCAGACCCTTTTCGATGGCATATCGGCGGACGGATTCGATTTCCTCGAAGGTCGGCCTGCGGTTTATTTTGGAATGTGAGGAGGCCTTATAGCACGGACGGTACTGGTCCATAATGTTAATTGTAGTTGAAGTGCTAATCTGCTCTGCTAAAAAATCTATTATTTTCGTGCTGCCGGCTAATTGATTCGGCAAGACTAAGTGTCTTACCAAAAGCCCGCGGGTAGCCAGGCCTTTTTTGACCTGAAGGTCGCCCACCTGGCGGTGCATCTCTTTGATAGCAGCGAAATTCACTTCCGGATAATCCGGCGCCGCTGAAAGCTCCTCGGCAACCTGCGAATCCGAATACTTCATATCCGGCATATAAATATCCACGAATCCTTCGAGCAGCTTGAGCGTCTCGACCGAATCGTAACCGCCGGTATTATAAACTGTCGGCAGCATCAGGCCGCTCTTCCTGGCCAATTCGATGCCGGCCGTAATAGCCGGGATAACGTGGGTAGGAGTAACGAAATTAATATTGCTGCAGCCGTAATCCTGCAATTCGAGCATAGATTGAGCCAACCGCTCAATCGTAACTTCCCGTCCGTGCCGATGATGGCTGATATCGAAATTCTGACAGAAAACACAGCCCAAGTTACAGCCGGCAAAAAATATAGTGCCCGACCCCCCGAAACCGACAAGCACGCTTTCCTCGCCGAAATGGGGCCCCACAGAGCTGACCACCGGCATATCCCCTATCCCGCAAAAGCCAATTTCACTCTTGCTGCGATTTACTTTGCACCTGCGTGGACAGAGTGTGCAGGGATTCATATTCTCCCAAAACTGCTGAACAGGTTTACTAAACGAACTAATATCAACCGGCAAAGACATCATAATTGCACTTTTAACACTATATTCGACATATCGCAAATGTACTCAGGACAATTATAGCATAACCCACGAGGTTAACAATTATTACACAAGGCTCAATATTATTGCAGAAAAAGCAAATTTAAGGTACACTGCTTTTTCGAGTAAAAAAAGAGCTAAAATGACGCTAAAAAAGGCAAATTTAACAGAACAGGATTTTGACCCGGCGCATCCTATAAATAAACTGCGAGAACTCAACAAGTTGAAGGAGAACTCGGAGCAAACGCGGGATTCGCTTGCTCGGCGATTAAGGGCAGGCGAACACGCCGCCGCTACCGAGCTTGTTGACATATACTACAAACAGATTTATTTGTTTATGAGAAGGCTTGGCCATAACCGCCAGGTCAGCGAAGACCTGACGCAGGAGAGCTTTCTCAACGCCTGGCACCATATTGGCCAGTTGAGAGACGGCAAAGCGCTAAATGGCTGGCTGTATCGTATCGCAGGCAACGTTTCAAAACTATACTGGCGTAAGCACAAGGGCAGGAAAACGGCCGCCCTTGAAGGATTTGATGTCCCTGACAGTGCCAACGCCCAGTACGATAAAGTCGAGCGTAACGAACAGCTGGAGCAGCTGAAAAATGCTGTTGCTCGGCTGCCTATAAAATTGAGACAAACGGTCGTTTTGCATTATTTGCAGCATTTGACAATCGCCGAATCTGCCGATGCCGCAGGCGTAAGAGAAGGAACCTTCAAAAGCAGGCTAAACAGAGCATTAACGGCTTTGAGGAAGCAGGTTACTTAAACGGGCTCCCAGGGAAAAGATTGCAATGGGAAAAGAAGAACTAAAAGAGCTATTGAATAAATTACCGGATGCGATGACAGAACCGGTCCGTCCCGGTCTTGGCGAGGATATAAAGCGCCAAATCCCCCACAGACTTTCCCCGCACAGGGTAGGGATGGACACCATCAATATTATAATTGACCTGAGAATAAATAAACTGGCTGCTGCGGCAGCGATAATCATAACAATAGTTTTGTGTGCCACCTTCCTTGGCGGCCGGGACTCAACAGGCGGTAATGTACTTCAGGACAGCATGCTATTGATAAAATATTTGGGGGCTGTTGACACAAGCGACATATCAGCCGGCAGGTCAAAATACGAGCATTTGCTTAGCCGGGGCGAAGACGTCGTATGGTACGGCGACCGGCTCAACCCGAAGGACAGCGGTGCAGTGCTGATACAGCGCAGGCTCGCCAACGGTACTTATGAGGTAACTTTCGTTGATGGCCATGAACAACAGGTAAACTCCGAAGAGTTAATAAAATTGCTCACCAGAATGCTGCAAAAGAAAACGAGATAACACATATTACAGCACAAAAAATGGCTATTTCTGCCTTGAACTGAGGCCGGTTATATGGTAGCATTTTAGTACGGATTGCAGTTTCCGAAAAATTATTTTTTAACAGAAATGGGAGTATCATGAGGAGCCGAAGAGGGTTTACCCCGTTAGAAATGAGTCGAATTAAGACAGCGCAAGGGTTTCGTGCGGAATTTCTAACTGGGTTTACCTTGATAGAACTTTTGGTAGTGATAGCCGTTATTGCGTTGTTGATGGCGATACTGATGCCGGCACTGGAAAAGGTAAGGCAGCAGACAAAGGCCGTTATGTGCCAGTCCAACCTGAAACAGATGGGCTCTGCCGCTGCAATGTACACGAACGATAACGACGGCTATTTCCAATACGGTAATTGGCCTCCATCACCTGGTGCGACAAAAACACATCGTACCCATTGGGCATCGGCGTGGGAGCCGTACTACAAGGACCCTGACCTGCGCTGCTGCCCGACGGCCCCGAAATCAAAATCCCAGTACGATGAGAATGGCCAGCGTACGAATGCCAGGTGCCCGTTTATTGGCTGGGGCATTCGGCCTGGCGGTGACAATGACCAGTGGGTTAAAGGAGGTCATTACGGCAGCTATGGGATAAATGGCTTCGTTTTGAGTAGGCCATGTCCGAACGAGGATATTTACTGGAAGAAGGATAATGTTAAAGGCGCAAATCGTGTACCTTTGCTTTTGGATAGTGATTGGATTGATGCCTGGCCGCGGGAAACCGACCCACCTCGTGAATATGAAGATGAGCCTTTTAATACGTCCAGTAGCATGGGGCGTTTTTGCATCAACCGCCACGAGGGGTATACAAACTGCGTTTTTTTGGATTTCACAGTCAAGAAGGTAGGGCTTAAGCAGTTGTGGCTGCTGAAGTGGCATCGGCAGTACAACACACACTACGCAATCACTAACCCTGTGGACTGGAGCTATGGAAGCGGCTGGATGGCAAAATTTAAAGAGTTTGACAGCCCCCCCTAATCGAGAAATCGACTATTGTACGGCAAAAAAGGACGGTGCTTCGGGGCTGGCTTTTCTTGCTGGTTGGTGCTTTTTGAAAAACTTTTTTTTAACAGCAGACAGAGAGAGTATCATGAGGAGACAAAGAGGGTTTACCTTGATAGAACTTTTGGTCGTAATCGCTATTATTGCGCTATTGATGGCGATAATGATGCCCGCATTGAACCGGGTAAAGGGGCAGGCTCAAAAGGTCAGTTGCCAGGCAAGACTCAGACAGTGGGGTCTTGTGTTTAAGCAGTACACAGACGACCACGACGGCTACTTCAATAACAGGGATGTAGGGGCATCGGGCCTGTGGATGGCTGCAACGGAGCCATACTACAAGAGTAGTTATAAGATGCTTCTATGCCCGACGGCCACAAGACTCATGATGAACGCTTCCGACTGGGGCACCTTTAAGGCCGCCACGCTAAACGATTACATTTTCAGCTATGGCATCAATTCCTGGACAAATTCTGTGGAGGTAGACCGCGGAGCCCGTTTGGTGGAATGGTTCTGGAAAAATGTCCAGAACAATACAACCGTAGTACCTGATACCAGGAAGACCGAAGGCAGACCGGTTAGTACAAATAAAATACCGGTATTCGGCGATTCCACATGGTATGATGCCTGGCCTCGCCACACCGATGCTCCGTCGGAGGTTATGGATGCTTTTGGCATAGGCGATCAGGGCACCTCGGGTGAAATGAACCATTTTTGCATCAACCGGCACGATGGATTCGTTAACCTTCTTTTCATGGATTGGTCCACCAGAGCTGTAGGCCTCAAGGAGTTGTGGACGTTTAAATGGCATCGTGCGTATGTCACAAACGGTCCGTGGACGAAAGCAGGCGGCGTCATGCCCGGGGACTGGCCCGTCTGGCTCAGAAACTTCCGAGATTACTGAGAGAATAGCCCTCAACAAAAGGCCAGTCTTTCGGGATTGGCCTTTCTTACTGGTTAGGCTTTTTAAAGGATATTTTCAAGCACGGAAAAGAAGGATATCATTATACGCAAAAAAAGAGGGGGATTCACACTAATAGAACTTCTGGTGGTGATCGCCGTTATTGCCCTGTTGACGGCTATATTGATACCAGAATTAAAGCAGGCAGGGGAAGAGGCAAATACCATTATTTGTCAATCGAACCTACAAATGGGGCGCCATCTTCCTGATGTACCCAGATGACAATGATGGGCGTGAAAAACAATTAACTGCCGAAGAATTAATACCACTGCTGACCAGGATGCTGCAAAAGAAGACGAAATAATCAATATTGCAGCAGAAAAAATGGCTATTTCTCCCTTGAACTGAGACCGGTTATATGGTAGAATACTTCATAACAGTTTGTAGTTACCAAAAAATTTATTTTTTCATAGAAATGGGAGTATCATCATGAGGAGCAGAAGAGGGTTTACCTTAATAGAACTTTTGGTGGTGATCGCTATTATTGCGCTGTTGATGGCGATATTGATGCCCGCACTGGGCCGCGTGAAGAAACAGGCACAATCGGTTGCCTGTCAGGCGAGATTGAGGGAATGGGGCCTTATCTTCAAGTTATATACCGACGACTACGATGGCCAGTTCAACGAAGGCTGGGGTGTGGGTGAGACAACGTTGTGGATGAATGCTTTACGGTCATACTACAAAGATAATTGGGATTTGCTCTTATGCCCCACTGCAACCAGAGTTATGGCAAGCGCCGCCGACTGGGGTACATTCAAGGCCGCTCAGCGCAACGTTGCCACGCCCGGAGGTGGGTCCTACCTTTATACCTTCAGCTATAGCATAAACTCCTGGACCAACTATATGCACGGAGACCGTGGCGCCCGCCTGGAAGAATGGTTCTGGAAAAATACCCAGAACAATACAACTGTAGTTCCTGAGACTAGGACTACTGCTGGCAGAACAGTTAATATAAATAATATACCGGTGTTCGGTGACTCCACCTGGCATGACGGCTGGCCGCGCCACACCGACCAGCCCGTGGAGCATCCGGATGCTTTCGGGATAATGGACCAGGGCACATCGGGGGAAATGAATCATTTTAGCATCAACCGGCACAACGGGTTTATTAACATGCTCTTTATGGACTGGTCCACCAGACATGTAGGGCTTAAGGAGAACTGGACATTGAAATGGCATCGTGCGTTTGATACCATGGGCCCGTGGACAAAAGCCGGCGGGGTTATGCCGAGCGACTGGCCGAGATGGCTGCAGCGTTTCAAAGATTATTAAGAGATATCTGCTGCACAACAAAAGGCCAGTCTTTCGGGGCTGGCCTTTCTTGCTGTTTAGGGATTTTTCAGAGGATATTATTATGCGAAAAAGAGAGGGATTCACATTAATAGAGCTTTTAGTTGTTATCGCTATCATTGCGCTGTTGATGGCTATATTGATGCCGTCGCTGCAGCGGGTAAGGGACCAGGCAAAGACAATCGCTTGTCAGTCCAATCTAAAACAATGGGGCCTCGTCTGGTCAATGTACACTGAGGAAAACCACAGCAAATTCCCCGACTATATGGGCGGTGATTGGATGCAGAAACTGGTGGAATATTACTCTAACAGTGAGAAACTGCTCTACTGCCCTATGGCCACAAAAACCATGTCTGAAGGTGCTCAAGTCCGCTATTCAAGTCTTGAAACCGGCGGCAGCTATGCACTAAATGAGTGGATTTACGACAGCGATGACACAAGCGGCGGTCGAAAACTCGAGGAGTACTGGAGAAGTACCAATCATAAAGGTTTGAATAACGTTCCGGTTATGGGCGATGGCGCCTGGCGTGCCGATGGCCAGCCATACCACATGGATGAACCTCCTTCATACGATGGGGAGCCAAGAACAGGAGTTGGTACTACAGGAGACGAAATGCGCATCTTCTGCATCAACCGCCACGATGGGTTTGTAAACATCCTCTTTATGGACTGGACAGTTAGAAAGGTCGGACTAAAAGAATTATGGACATTGAAGTGGAACTGTTACTACGAAATTGCAGGCCCCTGGACGATGGCTGGCTTTGTCCAGCCTACCGACTGGCCCGAATGGATGAGGCACTTCAAAGACTATTAAAAATGACAGCCTAAAAGCCCGGTCTCTTTTACTGCTTCATTGTCAAGAGCAAGCCGGCCAAAAAACTATTGAGCTCAACCCCAGGCATATTTCACTAAACGCAACAAGTATATTTGTCCACTGCCGGCGTTGCCTTAAAGACGCAGGACTAATAGATAATCGCAGTTGCTTCTTCAATCCTTTTGATGACCTCGGTCCCATCAGCAGAGTAAGGTACATAACCATCAAACCCTTTCTGCATCAGGGCCGCCGACTCAGAATCACTCAACTGGTTCACTAGCGCTATTATCTTGATAGTCCGCAAATCCTCATTAGCACGAATGTATTTACAAATGCCCATCGCATCTATACCTTCAGCCAAAAGACTTACCAGCAGAACATGTGGGACAAATTTCTGAACGACCGCACCTGTCCCAAAATTGCTCTGGACGGTTTGGACTTCATAGTCTGCCTCGCTTTGCAAAATATCGGCCAAAGCCGATGCAGTTTTGTCGTTGCTGTCTGCTATAAGTACCCGGATTTTGCCGACCGGAAGTGCCGTGGTAGGCATATTATGTATTTTCATAAAGCGAATCAGTTCGCTGACGGGTATTCGACGGTCCTTGCTGCCGGGTATGCGATAGCCTTTCAGTTGGCCGTTGTCAAACCATTTCGAGACTGTGCGAGGAGCAACGTTACAAATCTTGGCTACGTCGCCTGTAGTCAGTACGTTTTTGCCTTTTGCCATTTCCAGATTCCCGCTACTATGTGCTTAAACCTCATGTTTAATCGGTTTTAAATCGAAGCCTGTTTAGCATACAAATGTAATTTTCAAGCCCCCACCGTTTTGCTTCGCAAAAGCCAAGCAGTAAGAGCAAATAAACAATTTTCTCATTACTACCACGTCCCATAAATCCATTAGCTTAGTTGTCAATCGAAGATCGCAAATCGATAAAATGTTTTTGATTTATCAGCCGGTGCCA
>JABAOH010150670.1_pt1 | contig 18775 bp, 16 predicted proteins | sample 7062181 | NCBI WGS metagenome assembly JABAOH01 (sample SAMN14538630, study PRJNA623070) | marine sediment metagenome | biome: marine biome [ENVO:00000428]; feature: marine pelagic biome [ENVO:01000023]; material: deep marine sediment [ENVO:00002113]; isolation source: pool of 5 deep marine... | reverse complement strand
ATCGCCCGAGGTCCCGTATTTCAGGAGCTCTCCCTTCGGCCTTCCAAGGGCCTCTAGCATTGCCATCACTGGACCGTAGCCGCACATGGTCACGTTGTGCTGCCTGATGGTGTCGAATAGCCCCTGGGCATCGCCCTCCAATATCCGCTCGATGGCCAGCCTGTCTTTGGAGGTCGCGACCTCCTTGGGCACGTAGTGTGAGAAGTCCGTAGACGCTATCAGGACTACGTCCCTGCCCTTCAACTTCTCTCTCAAGACGGAGCCCACCGCTTTCGCCGATTGATGGTCCTGAGCGCCCATGGATATGGGAACGAACTTCAGATCCTCCTTCAGGTGCTGCAGGAACGGAAGCTGAACCTCGATGGAGTGCTCGTAGCGATGGGCCTCAAGGTCCTCCTGTAGAGGAGCTACCATCAGGTCCTCCGCCAACTCCCTGTCGACGCTCGCGACCCCAAGGGGAGTTTTGAAATCGTCAGAGGCCACGGCCAGGGGCAAGCCGTATCCCGTGTGATTGGGTCCCAGAATCACGAAGGTCTCCGGAAGCCCATCCTGTGCCAGGGCCAGGTAGGCGTGTGCGGCCACGGGACCGGAGTACATGTAGCCAGCATGGGGCACCACCAGACCCGCCAGGGATCTGTCGCCGCCGAGCCCAGCTGGCAGGGATCCTGGCCCAAGGAGCCCCGCGTAGCAAGCCTCTATCTCCGCGATGAGGCCTTCCCGATTCGCCGAGTAGAACTGTCCAGCAACAGCGGGCTCTCTCATCTCCCTACCTACAGAGTCGCCTCGAATTCCTCTATGTTCATCTCGAAGTCCTCGTCCTTCTTTATCTTGCCCCTGAATCTCAGATACTCCCGCGTGAGGAGCCAGTAGATGGTGGCCAGGGCCCTCCTCCCCTTGTTGTTGGTCGGTATCACCAGGTCAACGTACTTGGTCTCGTTGTTCGCGTCGCATAGGGCCACAACGGGAATCCCGATCTTCACCGCCTCTCGGAGGGCCTGCTGATCTGCGGCAGGGTCCGTTATGAGGATGACTTTGGGCTCTATGTACTGCGGCAGTTCCGGGTTCGTCAGTGTCCCTGGCACGAACCTGCCAGGGAAGGCGTGACACCCTATGGTGGATGCAAAAATCCTAGCCGGCTTCTGCCCGTACTGACGCGCCGCCACGACCAGGATGTCCTTGGGCTCCGACGTGGCCAAGAATCTGGCTGCCTGCCTGATTCGGGCATCAGTCTTCTCGATGTCTAGCACGTAAAGGCCGTCGGTCCTCACCTTGTAGATGAAGGGCTTCATGTCCGCGCTCTTCTGCTGGGTTCCGATGTGAACGCCGCTCGTAAGGTACATGTCCTCCGGAATCAGTAGGCCACCCTCGGCAGCCTCATTCTTCGCTTGAGCCATGTTCTAGGTCAACTCCTCTTCGATCCTGATCAGCTGGTTCAGCTTCGACGTCCTCTCTCCTCCCACGGCCCCGGACTTGATGCCTTCACATCTGAAGGCGACGGCAAGGTGAGCGATGGCCTCGTCCGTGGTCTCCCCGCTGCGATGGGAGATTACCGTCTTCATGCTGTTCTCACGCGCGAACTCCACAGCCTGTAGGGTGCCGGTGAGCGTTCCGATCTGGTTCGGCTTCACGAGGACCGCATTGCACGCGCCAGCCTCGACCCCCTTTCTAATCCTGTCCACGTCGGTGACGAACAGGTCATCCCCGACTATCAGGCAGTCCTGGCCTACCATTTCCGTCAGCCGCCCGAAACCCTCGAAATCCTCCTGCTCCAGAGGATCCTCCACGGAGTAGAGGCCATACTCCTCCACCAGCCTGGCTACGTACTCCACCTGTTCCTTCTGACTCAGGCTCTTCTCCCTGTAAACGTACTTCCCGTCCTTGTAGAACTCGGACGCAGCCATATCGAGGGCAGGCCTGCATGGGAACCCCACCTCGCCCTCCACCTCCTCGCAGACGCTCGCCAGGAGGTTCAGGGCCTCCTCGTCATCGAGGGGGACTGCCCAGGCTCCCTCATCGCCCTTGGCCACTACCGTCCCTGGCAGACGCTCCCTGAGCCTCTCTCCGACCCTCCTGTGAGCCAGGGAGTTGGCGAGGATGGACTCAGCCACGCTGGGACCCAAGGCAACGCACAGGAACTCCTGAATGACGGTGCTGCCGGGGGCATGCAGGCCGCCTCCGATGAGGTTACCAAAGGGCCTCGGGAGCCGATTGGCCATCATCCCGCCTAGGTATCTATAGAGGGGGAGGTCCAGGGCAGAGGCTGCGGCCTTGGCTGCCGCAATAGAGGTGGCCACTGCCACATTCGCCCCGACGAAACCGAAGTTGGCGGTCCCGTCGGCCTCCTGGAGGCTGCTGTCCACCTCTTCCTGATATAGGGAGTCCATCCCAATGATCCTAGGGACAACATCGGACTCGAACCTCTCGATGGCCAGATCCAGGTTACCGTCGGGATAGGCAATCGCTTCGTGAATCCCAGTGCTGGCACCACTGGGGGAGGCGAATCTGCCGAAACCTGAGGTCGTGTGTATGTCCACCTCCACCGTGGGGCTGCCCCGGCTGTCGAGGACCTTCCTGATCGCCATGCCCTCGATGATCGTCACAGACTAGCCTCCTTCCCTAGTGACCTCAAGCAGCGGGAAAGACACTCGAGGGGCCTCCTGGCCTCGGACACGTGAGATGGGAAGACTAGGACCTTCAAGCCACGCATCGGACTCTCACCAATAGGGACGTATTAAACCCTTTGTGCACGCCTGAGAGGTTCATTTTACGCGAATTCCGACGAAGCATTAATAACGGAGAAGGTGAATCGGGGTCCGGGCCACCCATGGTAACTGCCTACTGTGTCAAGTGCAGGGCCAAGCGGGAAATGCAGAACCCCATGCGTATCGTGATGAAGAACAATAAGCCTGCCACCCAGGGAACATGTCCCGTCTGCGGGACGAAGATGTTCAGGATCGGCGGGTAGCGGGTTACACTTCGACCACGGTATTCGCCTGGATTTCGCGTTTCCCAGGAAGCTCTGGCCTCGATTTCTTCCAGGATTGCCTATCCCCACTGCCCTCAAGAAAACAGTCACACAAGGCTTTTATGAGTCCCCCTCTTCCTCAGATTGGGTCGGGTCATGAAGGCACCGCGCATCAAGGTAACCCCGCCAGGCCCCAAGGCGAAGGAGATAATCGAAGGGGACGGCAGGTATCTGGCCACGAGTACCAAGACCCTCCCCTTGGCCGTCAAGAGAGCAAAGGGGTCCGTGGTGGAGGATGTGGACGGAAACCTGTACATCGACTTCACCTGTGGCGTTGGCGTAACGAACCTGGGCCACGTCAACGAAGACGTCCTGGAAGCGGTGATGGCCCAGCTCCAAGACGTGTGGCACTTCGCAGGTACCGACTTCTACTACCACGTGCAGGTGGACCTGGCCAAGGCCTTGGAGAGGCTCACTCCTGGGGACTTCCCAAAAAAGGTCTTCTTCACCAACTCGGGGACGGAGAGCATTGAGGCAGCCATAAAGATGGCTCGATGGAACAGAAACGAGAAGCAGTTCCTCGCCTTCCTCAACTCCTTCCACGGGAGAACCATGGGCGCCCTGGCGTTGACGGCCAGCAAGGCGGTCCAGAGGAGGAGGTTCTTCCCGTGGATGCCTGGAGCTAACCACGTTCCTTACGCCTACTGCTACCGCTGCCCTTATCAGCTAATCTATCCTGAATGCGATCTGTGGTGCGCGAAGATCATCGAGGAGGAGTACTTCCGGGGTCTGATCCCGCCGGAGGAGTTGGCGGCCATCTTCTTCGAGCCCATCCAAGGCGAGGGGGGTTATATCGTCCCCCCGCCGGGCTGGACTGCCGAGGTGCAGCGCATCGCCAGGGAGAACAATATCCTCCTGATAGCGGACGAAGTCCAGACAGGTATCGGTCGAACGGGAGCCATGTTCGCGGTGGAGCACACCAACGTGGTGCCCGATGCCATCGCCCTTGCCAAGGGCCTTGGTTCGGGGCTTCCCATCGGGGCCCTGGTCTTCGATGCTAGATTGGACTTCGGTGTCGAGGGAGCACACAGCAACACCTTTGGGGGAAACCCCGTCGCGTGTGCGTCCAGCCTGGCGACCCTGAGGACCATCGAGGAGGAGGGTCTCCACAAGAGGGCCCTCGTCCTGGGCGAGAGAATCCACGGGAGGTTGGAGGAGATGCGCCAGCGGTTGCCGATTATGGGGCACAACAGGGGCGTGGGACTCATGAGGGCTACTGAGCTGGTGAAGGACACGAAGACCAGGGAGCCCGCCGTCCGGGAGAGGAATGCACTCCTCCGCGAGGCACTCAAGCGTGGTCTGATTCTCCTCCCCTGCGGCACGTCGACGGTGCGGTACGTGCCTGCCTTGACCATCGAAGAGGAGCTCCTAGACAAGGGCTTGGACGTCTTGGAAGAGTCTGTCAAGGCCGTTTCAAAGGCGTCATGATTGGACAGCGGTCTTCCCGCTTGGCTATGGCATCCTCTTGATCGGCTTGCTGAGGTGTCTGCGGGCCACGACAGGAGGTTCGTAGAGTCCCTCCCTAATTCCTCTGGCAAGCGGACGGAAATCCGCGGCCTCCGAGGGCACCCACGACCCGCAGGGCCTGCACCTGTAGCCAGCACCTCTCCCCGATGACTTCATCCGCCTTCCACAGGAGCGACAACGAGGGTTTGCCACCTTCATCCTCACGGGTCGAAGCTTGAGGACGCCTAGCTTCTCCAGGTTGATGGATCGGGGATTCTCCCTCACGGAGCCGTACGCCCTGACTTCATCGCCGTTCGTGAGATGCAGAACCACTTTTCTGAATGCCTTGGTGGGCTCATAGGCCACACAGTCCACGGCGTCCCCGTCGTCCAGCGAGAAGACTACGTGGCCGCCCTGCAAGGACCTTGGTCTGGCAGAAACGGTTCCGTCTACAATGGCTGAGACATGAGGCTTGAGTTCGCTAACCCTTCGTCCCGCGAGGTGCTCGTCCGTTCCCTGATTGGTTTCGAAGAGCAACCACTTTTCCGCCTGTTCGCACTCCACAGTGGAGAACGCCCGGGGCAGTTCCCCGGCCACATCCCCTCGGATGCCCAGAAGCACCGGACAGGGGGAGTTTGGCACGATGGCCATGTGCCCGTTCTCATAGTCGTAGTTGTTGAAGGTAGCAGGGAACCTCTTGTCCAGCGACATGACATCCTCCTCTCGAACGGACCTGATGGATCCCCACCTCTCCCTCATCCTGTAGGCCAGTACCTCATAAGTCCTGTCTAGGGGCCTCCAAGAAATCGCTGCCAAGGCTCCGATCAGTCCTCTGACGCCCTTAGGGGCTACGTGGAAGTCGGCATCGTCCAGGAAGGGTTCCACCTCCTTCCAAGACAGGACGTCCCTCACACCCCTCCAGTAGAGAGATGGCGGCGGCCGCACCCGAGTCACAACCAGACCAGGCATAGTGTCCGGATCCTCCAAGTCCGACAGTTCCATGATCGCGCGCTCACAGGTCCGCCAGAGATTCTCATCCGACATCACTGGTCTTGACCCGGGGTAGGCCTCCACTCTCTTCCCTCGGATGAGGCCCACCTGGAACGGCTCTCCCACGCCGACGCCGAATCGAAGGCACAGGGCCCCGTTCCCCCGCGTCTTCCATGGAATGTTGGGGTTGAGCCTGACTAGGCGGGGATAGCCGATCAGGTCATAACTTCGGACTCTCGTGGCGATCTCCGCGGCAACATAAGTGGTGCACATGTGCCTCATGGAGTCGGTGTCATCGATGCCGATGTAGAGTACCATCCGATAACCTATTCGTGGAGGTGATATAAACAACATCGAGCTCGCGGAGGGCAAGGCTAGGTTGGCTTGATGGCGGACCACTATGATTGCTCAGGCCCACACGTGGCCTCGAAAAGGATTAAACGTCTAGACGCCTTGTTGCTGATCAACATGCCAGTGAGAAGCCTGGAACTGTCCTCTATCGACGCAAAAAGGTTTGCCAAGACAGGGGAGCGCGTCAGAAATGTCAGAGTGGATCACAATAGCACCGTGACACAGGTGACCTCCCTGGACGACAACATGGCAGGTATCGAGTTCAGGTTCACCGCAAATTACACGGGTATAGGTGTCATCAAGATCGAAGGAAGCTTGCGGTACGAGGGGGATGCGGCCTCTCTCTCTCAGAGGTGGTCCCAGGAGGGGAAGATGCCCAGCAAGGTGGCTAGCGAGATACACACAGCCATAGTCAGCGCCTGCATCCAGGAGTCCGTGGTCATCGCCAAGGACCTCAGGCTTCCCCCTCCGATTCCGCTTCCCGTCGTCAACATCAAGAGTGGTGGCAGGAAGTCCTCGGGAGTCGAGGTGGCCTGACCCACTCGGCCATGATTGGGATTACATCACTTGATGTGGTCCAGTGAGAAGGAGCCTATGCTCAGGCCCTGCTTGCTGTACATGTACTGAATCCAGGCTCGAGACTGGACATCACAGATGCCTCTAACACTGAGGAAGGTCTTGAGCTGTTCCACCTTGAACTCAAGCATGCCGTCCATGACGCTTCCCAGGAGCTGTATCTCCTGCTCCCCATGCATGCCCTTCTCGATGACGTAGAGGCTAATGGCCCTGTCTCTCTTCCTTCTGCCCGCGAAGGGCTGGAGGAATCTGAAGGTGGTCGCCGGGTCTAGGTAAGCGATGAGGGTGGATATTGAACGGAACGCCAGCCTGTAATACGGCTGGTCGAACTTCAGCTTCTTGGCGGCCTCGTCCACCGCCTCTAGTATGGCCTCGTGGTTCGTCGGATCGTCCACGTACGTCACGTTGGGATCCTCCTCCGCAGTTCCCATGCCCTTGGAATAAGCATCGACGTACCTCACCATGCCGAGTTCCTCATACTCCTCGTAGCCCGGCAGCACATACTGCATCTCCTCCCGGATATCGTCCGGGGTCTTGTCCGTGATGACCCACAGCCCTGGGATTCCCTTCTTCAGCCCCTCACCGATGAAGGCGTTCACGATGACCTCCTTCCCGATGAAAGGGGGGCCGTATACGGAGACGTTTGACCCGAATGGGACTCCACCAAGGAGGAGGTCGTCCAGGCGTGGAGTGCCCGTCTTCGCCTTCTCCTGCTGCATCTCCAGCCTCCTCTCCTCCTCCCGAGACTCTATCTCCTCCTCGATCAGGCCCTGCTCCCTCAACCTCAGCTCCTGCATCTTGCCCTCTAGATATCGCTCCCGGGCCTTCACCTCCTCCTCTTTCCTCGATATCTCTCCCTTGAGGGCTTCGAGCCTCTCCTTGAGGGCGAGCTCCTCGACGCTTCCCGCATGGGCCTTCGCTGTCTCGAGCTTGGACCTCTCCGTCTCCAAGAGCTTCTCTCGGTAGATCAGGTCCTCCTCCCGCCTGAGGAGCTCCTCCTCCTTGTAAGCCACTGGCTCCTTGAGCTTCTGTATCTCCTCCTCCTTGAAGAGCGCCTCCTCTTTCAGCTTCTTTATCTCTTCTTCCCTAAGGAGCAGCTCCCTCTCCCTCCGCTGAAGCTCCGAAGCCTTCTCCACGAGCTTCCCGTCAATGTCCTCCCCTGGCATGGAGGTGAGTTCAATGGCCGCAGCCCTCAACTTGGCGTCTATCCTCAGCCTGTCCACCTCCCCCTGCAGCTCTATGATCTCCTTCTTCATCTCGGCCTCCTTGTCGAGGAATCCCCGCTCCTTCTCTGTAAGCTCCGCCTGGAGCCTCTGCTCCAGTTCGGACTCAGAGACCCTTCCCCTCTCGGAGGCAAATTCCTTCTCAGCAATCCTCAGCTCCTCTTCCTTGGCCCGGAGCTCCGCCTCCTTCTCGGACAGGCGCAACTCAGCCTCCTTGATGGCTTTGGGACCTTCTGGAAGGCCCTTCAACCCCTGCTGAAGCTCCTTGTTGGCCTGCTCTAAGAGAGTCTGCAGCTTCTGCACCTCTACCTCCAGCTTCTTCCGGGCCTCCCGCTCCTCCGCTATTCTGCGTATGGCTTCAGGCCCCTCCGCCTGACTCTTCTGGGACTTCACGTACTTGATTACTGCCACGGAGGACTTCTTCATGTGCTCCAGCTCACCCTCCAACTCCCTTCGGGTCTGGACCTCCTGCTGAACCTTCCGGTTCAGCTTGGCAATCTCCTCCAAATAGCGGACGGGATCGAAGTTGCCCGCCTTCACGTTGCCCAGTTCGAGCCGGATGGCCTTCTTCAGCTCGAGAAGCTCGGCCTTGAGCTTCTCCACCTCCGCCCCATCTCCCTGTTCGTCTGAAACCTCCAGGACCTCTTGCTCCACCTCCAGGGGCTGGGCTAGCCACGCCTCAAGGCCTTCCTCATCTCCCAGCAGCCACCGACGCAGAGCCTCGGTGTGGTCATCCTGCGAGGGAATCCTCGTGCTTGCGGGACGGGTCTTCTCGGCCTCCAGCGGTTCCCTCGGCGGTTCCTCGGCCTCCGAGTCCTCGGCCCTTGGCCTCGCTTCTTCCTTGCTCCTCCTCTCAGGCTCGGCGCCGAGCCATACCTCAAAGTCGTTCGCCTCTCCCTTCAGCCACCTCTCCAGGACGGCTACCTCAACGTCCTTCTGAGAGGCCTGTGGAGGGTGAATATGGTCGTAGACATTCTGCGCGAGAGCCTGGCCGAAGCCCTCCACCTCAGCCAAGTCCTTGGCCGTGGCCTTTGCTAGGAGCTCGAAGGTGTTGTACCCGCTGTTGTACAGAATCTCCGCCTTGGCGGGACCCAGGCCAGGTATCTTGTTTACCTCTGCCAGAAAGGCGTCCTTGGAGGACTCCTCAGGGGACGACTGGGTCGCCTGCACCTCCCCTGCCTTCAGTTCGTGTCGGGTGCCGCAGGCGACGCACTCCCCGTCCTGCTTTAGCTCCCCTCCGCAAACGGTGCAGAGCGCCTTGGCCTCCTGGCCCTGTTCATCTCCCGCCATCAACTGGTTGCACCCCAAGTAGTCCAAGGGACCTACTTTCAGCTCGCGATTAACAAGCCGCGAACTCTCTATTTATAGACCCTCGACCCAATTGTCGCTTTTGAGAAGTAGGCCTACTCCCGTCTGTACACACTCAGGGGCTTTCCCTCCTTGCCATCGTCGACAAGGAACTCCAGCTCCTCCACGCTGCCGATGAGCTTGGCAGCCACGACCAGGTGGGCCCACACGGGCGCACAGCCCCTCATCTGCACCCTCTTACCGTAGTAGGGAGAGAGGTCCAGCTCCCCCAACCTCTCCTCAAAGGTGTCGAGCTCGATCCTGCCCATGAGCTCCGTCAGATCCAGTACCTCGGTCATCTCGGTCCCTACACGTAGAAGGACTCACCGCAGGCGCAGCTTGCCTTAGCGTTGGGGTTGTTAATCTTGAATCCCGCGCCCATGAGACTTTCCTGGTAGTCCAACTCCGAGTTCATCACGTAAAGGGCCGTCATGGGATCCAGCACGACCTTGACCTCTTCCGCCTCCCACACGATGTCCTTCTCAGCGGGCGGGTCCCGGACGAAATCCATCTGATAAGTCATGCCAGCGCAACCGCCACTGACGACCTTAACCCGCAGCACGGGCGCCTCGAGGCCCTGCTTCTTAGCCAGATCCTTCAGCTTCTCCGCCGCCGTAGGAGTAACCTTGAATTCGGCCTTCGCCTCCATGCGCGTCCCCCGCTTTCATGGAGCAGGAGTCTATTAAAGGTTGTCCACTTTCGATGGCATCCCATCCCGGCACAGTCAGTCTGACGCGTAGAGCACGTGTATCTCAATGAGCTCCCAATGGTCCTCCCACCCTGATCCATCCCACACCCTGGGCCTAAACCTTCAGGCAGCTCTCTCACTGGATGACCACGAGGATCTCTTCCTTCCCCACGACGTCATCGGGCGCTACCTTCACCTCTTTCACCACGCCTCCAGCGGGAGAGGGGATCTCGTTCTGCATCTTCATGGCCTCTAAGATGAGGAGGGGGGACCCGAGGGAAACGGGCTCGCCCTCCTTGACCGCGACCGCGACCACACGGCCCGGCATGGGAGCCCGCACGATACCCTCGCCCAAGGGGGCCCTCGCCCTTGGCCTTCCTGGCCCTTCTCCGTCGTGGTTCTCATACCCTTCGAAGATAACCTCCAAGGGCTCCCCTCCAAGGGTCACCGTTCTGCCCTGCACCCTGAACTCGAAGCTCTTTCGTCCCAACCACACCTTGAAGACGGGACCCGCGACCCGGACCTTGGCCTGATACGTCCTCTCGGCGACGGTGACCTGCCTGTCAGACACCTCGACTGGGTACTCAACACCTTCAATGACTACGCTGAATCTCGTGGCCATAGGTCAACCTCAGCTTCTGAAGGCCCTCCCGGCCTGCCAGCGACCACGCCCCGAGCATTTCCCGTTCTGTGGCGAAGGTCTCAGTCCTCCAGCGTAGGGCGCCCTCGGAGGCTGTTACAGCAACCGCCAAGGCCGCCGCCAGCTCCCTCTTCCGCTGCTCTTCCCGTCGCCGCATCCGCGCCAATTCCTTGTAAACGTCCCGATCCGAGAGAAAGGAGGTGGAGAGGTCTCCGCTCATGAAGGCCTCATCCCGCATGATGGCCTCGTGCAGAGGCACGTTCACCTGCACGCCCCTGATCGTCACCTCTCCCAGGGCCCTCCGCATCCGGATGATGGCCTGCTCCCTGTCCCTCCCGTGCGTCATAATCTTCGCCACCAAGGGGTCGTAGGCAGCGGAGATCGGCTGTCCGTCTCGAAGCGCTGTATCCACTCTGACCCCTGGCCCCCCTGGCAGGCACACTTCCCTCACGCGACCCGGCGAGGGCAGGAAGCCCCTCAGGGGATCCTCGGCGTTGATTCTGCACTCCAGGGACCAGCCATTGAGACCCAGGTCCTCCCGTCCCAAGGAGATTCCTTCGCCAGCCGCGATGGCGATCTGTTCCCCCACGATATCCAGGCCCGTGACCATCTCGGTGACGCCATGTTCCACCTGCAGCCGGGCGTTCACCTCATTGAAGTAGAATTCACCTTCGGAGTAGACGTACTCGATGGTGCCCGCGTTCACATATCCTAACGCCTCTGCGGCCTTCACGGAGAGACGTCCGATCTCGTCCCGCATCTCCTCGTCCACGGCAGGCGAAGGCGCCTCCTCGATGAGCTTCTGGTACCTCCGTTGAATCGAACACTCCCTTTCGCCTAAGTGGACGGCCTTATTGCCATCGGAGAGGATTTGAAATTCGATGTGCCGGGCTCCCAGGTGGTACTTCTCCAGGAAGATGTCGGAGACGCCGAAGGCCGAGAGGGCCAGGGATCGGGCGCGGTTGAGGGCCCCATCCATCTGCTCTGGGCCCTCGACGATCTCCATGCCGATGCCGCCCCCGCCTCCTGAAATCTTTAGGATGATGGGATACCCGACGGTCTCCGCCATGTCGGTGGCATCCTTCACATCCTTCAGGGCCCGTCCGGAACCCGGAGACACCTTGATTCCCGCGTCCTTCAGCACCGCCTTCGACCGCAGCTTGTCACCAGCCAAGGCCATGGCCTTTGAGTCGGGGCCTATGAAGACGAGACCCTCCTCCTCGCACCGCCTGACGAACTCCGCATTCTCAGCCAGAAAGCCGTAGCCTGGATGAACCGCTTCGGCCCCAGACCTTCGGGCCACCCGCAGGATCCGGTCCGCGTTCAGGTAGCTTTCCGACGGATCCTCCCCACCAATCTCGTACGCCGCATCTGCGTGGAGGCGGTGAAGGGATTCCCGATCGGCCTTGGAGTAGACAGTCACCGTCAGGATGCCCATCTCTTTGCAGGTCCGCAAGACCCGAAGGGCGATTTCCCCTCGGTTCGCGATGAGGATCTTCTTGAACACCGAGAAGGGTGGAAGGAAGCAACCTTTATAAATGAATGGTTTCGTCGATTGCGAATTCGTCGGATGTCGAACCTCTAATGAGAGCTACGCCGTCACGGGGCCTCAAGGCAACAGGTGCCGCGAATCTGTCAGAGGGGCATGTTGCCATGCTTCTTGGGCGGCCTTGATTCCCTCTTCGTAAGGAGAGCCCTCAAGGCGCTGATGAGCCTCGGTCGCGTCTCGTGGGGCTCCAGCACGTCGTCAAGATACCCCACCTCGGCCGCCACGTACGGATTGGCGAACTTGCGTTTGTACTCCGCCACCAGCTCTTTGTCCTTCACTTCCGGGTCCTTCGCTGCCGCGATCTCCTTCCGGAAGATGATCTGAACGGCCCCCTCCGGCCCCATCACGGCGAGTTCCGCCGTGGGCCAGGCAACGTTGTAGTCCCCTCCGATGTGCTTGGAACACATGACGTCATACGCTCCGCCATAGGCCTTCCGGGTGATGATAGTCATCTTGGGGACCGTCGCCTCCGAGTAGGCGTACAGAAGCTTGGCCCCATTCCGGATGATGCCCCCGTACTCCTGGCTTGTCCCCGGTAGGAAACCCGGGACATCAACGAAGGTAACCAGTGGAAGGTTGAAGCAGTCGCAGAAGCGGACGAACCGGGCCGCCTTTATGGAAGAATCGATGTCCAGCGTTCCAGCTAGAATCTTGGGCTGGTTTCCCACCACGCCCACGGCTCGGCCGTCAAGACGGGCGAACCCACAAACGATGTTCTGTGCCCAGTGCTCTTGGACCTCCATGAAATCGCTGTTGTCAACGATGGGCATGATGACGTCTCGCATGTCGTAGGGCTTCTCAGGGTCGTCCGGTACCAGAGCGTCCAACCCTTTGTCCTGCCGGTCCTCGGGGTCGTCCGTCTTCATCCGCGGGGGGTCCTCTAGGTTGTTCTGGGGAATAAAGCTCAGGAGTCGGCGAACGAGGTACAAGGCATGATCCTCGTTCTCGGCCGCGAAGTGGGCGACCCCGCTCTTCTCATTGTGGGTGTGGGCACCGCCCAGTTCCTCAAAGGTGACCTCCTCACGAGTGACGGCCTTTATGACGTCGGGACCGGTGATGAACATGTAGCTGGTCCCGTCGACCATGATGACGAAGTCGGTTAACGCGGGGGAGTACACCGCCCCGCCCGCGCAGGGACCCATGATGACGGAAATCTGAGGGACGACGCCCGACGCGAGGACGTTGCGATAGAAGATATCCGCATACCCGGCCAGGGACCTGACTCCTTCCTGGATTCTTGCCCCGCCAGAGTCGTTGAGGCCTAGGATGGGGGCTCCCATCTTCATGGCCGCATCCATGACTTTGCACACCTTCTTGGCGAACATCTCGCCTAGAGACCCGCCGAAGACAGTGAAGTCGTGAGCGAAGACATAGGCCAGCCGGCCGTCGATGCTCCCGTGGCCAGTGACCACCCCGTCCCCGGGAATCCTCTTCTTATCCATGCCAAAGTCCGTGGTGCGGTGAGTCACGAAGGGGTCCGTCTCCACGAGGGAATCGGGGTCCAGGAGGATTTCGAGCCTCTCCCGGGCGGTGAGCTTCCCCTTGTCGTGCTGTTTGGCGACGCTTTCGACCCCGCCTCCCTCTCTGGCCTGCTTCCTCTTCTTCCGTAGCTCCTCCAATCTGTCCTCTCTGGACATGAGGCTCCCCGGGCGGCAAAACCCTCCGTTTTGTATTAACCCTTTTGATGGAGATGGACGGCTAGCCGGCGAGCTCGACTATCATGGAGAGCTCGACGGGGGACCCCAGGGGGAGCTCGAAGACACCGATAGCGATCCTGGTGGAGATCCCTGCGTCTCCAAACACTTCTGCCAGGAAGTCCGAGGCGCCGTTCGCCACCTTAGGCTGGTCCGAGAAACCGTCTTCCGAGGAGACGTAAACCACCATCTGCAGCACTTGAGAGACCTCTGAGAGGCTACCGAGGGCATCCTTAAGGATGCTCAAGGCGAGGAGCGCGCACGTTCGAGAGGCCTCATAGCCTTCTTGAATTGATACATTACCGCCTAGCTTTCCAATGAACTGCAGCTTCCCATCTACGATAGGGACGACTCCAGAGGTAAAGGCCAGGTTCTGGCTTTTCCTGAAAGTGGCGTAGTTGCCCACGGGCTTGGGTGCAGGCGGGAGCTTCGCTTCCAACTCCTTGAGATCTGAAGACATGATGCGGACAGCCTCGTCATTGGGTTAAATGTTGGGGCGCCGTTGCACGGGTGCCCACTGACGACTCACCGCACCTCTTCCGTCTCGCCCCCTTCCTCCCTCAGGACGGCGTACCCGTAGGCTCCCAAGAGAGCTCCCAGCGCCGTGACAATGCCCGAAATGGATACGCTGAGAATGTATGGTATAGGAGCGAAACAAGGGCCGCACAGCCCTAGAATCTCCAGAAGCAGGCTTGAGGCCTCCGTCAAAGGATAACCACTGGAGGCAATCGCTAGGGGGATGCCCCACGCGAGGGAGCCGCCTACCAAAGCAACGGCGAAGGAGCCCCAGGGGCGCTTCATCAGAATCCCAGCGAGGAAACCGGCCGCAAAGATGAGCTGCCAAAATCCTGTCAACGTCAGCAGGAAGGCCAAGATGGCCGTCAGGGGAAGGACCGTGTACCAGGGATGCCTCCGTCTAACGATCTCCATGGTTTTCACGTCCTGGATGATGGAGCCGCCACCAACTCATCCTCCTCCGTCAACACCAGCTCCTGATATTCACCCTTCAACCAGAGTTCCAAAAGGTCCTGATAGTGGATGCTCACGGGATTGCCGCTCTGGCCTCCGGGATATGACCCCAGACCTTCTGGCACGCCGCCCACTAACGCCGGGGAGAAGTCAACGATCATCCTCCAAGACGGTCCACTCGTTACCAAGAGGCCGCCTTCAGCAGAGGAGCCATGAGCCACATCCACTGTGAAGGAACCCCCGTCCCTTGGCAGCACCCCGGAACTGAGGGCGTCTATGTCAGTGAGATGGGCCACCTTCAGCCTGTGGTACTCTCCCCATAGCCAGTCCTCTATGTTTCCGCCGACCTCATCCTCTAGGATGTCCAGGGCAGACACGAAGGCAGTCTGGATGATGTCATCTCTTGTCTCTATGACCTCCGTTGCGATGTCGTCGAACCATGGGGACGAAGGAGTGGTGTTAGTCATTTTTTCGAGTACGCTTCGCGACGGAAATCCAACATCCTGAAGGTCTGCGGACTCCCATTCGTCGCCAAAGGTGGTCTGCCGATACTGTTGGAGCCAAGTCCAGTAGAGGGTGGGCTCCACTGCATCGGCGTCCATGCTGAAGTCCCACTCTGCGAGGCGGTCAATGGTCGCCGGAGCCTTAGGGTGTAGAGACGCGCCCTTATCCTGAAGGGATTCGAAGGCATCGATGAGGAAGGGGGTGAACTCCCGGGCGGCGACGGACACGTGGTCGAGCTGCAGGGCTCTTACATCGTTGACGGTGATTGGTCCTGACTGTTCCAGCACCTCATTGATTCTGGCAGCCCTGTACCTGTCCGCCCAGGACCACCCTAGGTAGGGCTCGTTGGCGAGGGTTGGCTTCTGATTCGCGCTTACCAGGAATCCCTGAGATGGGTTAAAGGAGTGGGGAATGTCATCGAAGGAGACGAAGTCCGCCTCCCAGTCATAGTCGCCGCTGAATCCTTCCACAGGTACCCGGCCCAGACCACGACTCCGGATGGGATAGAGTCCATTGACGACGATTCCTATGTTCCCTTCTACGTCGGCGTAAACGATGTTCTGCGCCGCCACCTGGAAGTCCTCCAAGGCTGCCCTGAACTCCTGCCAGTTGGTGGCCCTGTCAAGCTCCAGGAGAGCTCTCAACTCGAAGGTAGGCCTGTGGCCCGTCCACTGCATGGCTACCGTCTGATCGTGGCTCGTTATGATCGGCCCGTGGACGGATATCTTCATTTCAAGAGTGACCTGGCCACCGCCCTTTAGGACGATAGCCTCCTCCCTAACGTCGAAATCCTTCCACTGGCCCCTGTAGAGGTACTGCATCTCGTCATCAGGGTTCACCTGCTCCTCGAAGAAATCCACCACATCCGCCCCCACATTGGTGAAGCCCCACGCTATGTGTTCGTTGAAGCCTATAACCACCGCTGGGATTCCCAGGAGGGACACCCCGTAGACGTTGTATGAAGGGCTGTAGAGGCGCATCTGGTACCATATAGAGGGAAGGTTCAATCCTAGGTGGGGGTCGTTGGCCAGGATGGGCGCGCCAGTGGCAGACTTGCTCCCATGGACGACCCAGTTGTTGCTGCCGAGAGATTGGAACTGGTGCGTCAAAGGTTTGATGGAGGAGTAGTTGGCTAGGAGTTCATGCAGCACATCCTTCGAGAGGCTCACTGAGGAGGCTGGTGAGGCAGGCCGACTCGGAGCAGGCCCAAAGGTCTCCTCAGGAATGATTGGGAGCTGAAGGGGCATATCAACGGGGAATAGCTCCTCTGTCGCTTGCGTACCGAATGCATCCTCAAACAGCTTCAGCTCCAGATCACGGAAATCCCCGCTTAGACTCCAGCCCATGAGTTTGCCGAATGCAGCGGTATCCAGAGGGGTCCAGGGGCTAGGCCTGTAGTTGAGGAGCTTGAATTCAAGAGGCAGCCCCTCAGGGGAAATTTCCTCGATGCGGGCGTTCACGCCGTTGGTGTAAGCCTCGACAACCTCCCGCGTTGCGTTGTCATACTGCTCCATGGTCAGCTCAGCAGCGTACTTCAGCCCAATGGACCTCAGGAACTTGTCATTATCCAGCATGGACGCTCCCAGGATCTCTGAGAGGGAACCCTTGGCTATCCTCCTCTGCATGTCCATCTGAAAGAGTCTATCCGATGCCTGCAGGTATCCGACAGCCATGAAGAGATCTATGTCACTCTCGGCGAAGACATGGGGCACGTAGAAGCTGTCCCGATAGACCTCGACTGGACTGCTCAGGCCTGGAAAACTCAGCGTCTGCCGCTCGACCGGTACGGCGTCCTCCGCAACTGTCCAGATTCCCCCGAGAGGCTCCAGGAGGTCTCCCACAGGCGGCAGGGGCCCCAAAGGTATGGAGAGGACCGTGAGAACGAGGGCAGAGACTATCAGGGCTGTGGCGAGCCTAACGATTGGCCTTCTAGCTCTCAGGGAAATCCCTCAGGATGGGAGGTTCCGTTCCTGCAAATAGTTTCTGGTATGGACATTTCAGCCTTCCCGCTGAATGGAACCATCTGCCACCTCCACCACATACCCCTTCTTCGTCTCCACCAAGAGAAATCCGGAGTCGTTGACGCCGGAGGCTCTTCCCTCCACCACACCTGTGGCCGTCTCCACCGTCACATTCTTGCCAAGGGTTGAACACATCTCCCTATAGCGGGCGATTGCCCTCTTCTCTGCACCGACGGCGGGATAGTCCTCACGGAGGGATTCCAGCACGGTCTCCAGGAGGGCATCGTTGTCTATCCTCTTCCCCAACTCCTGCCTCAGAGTCGTAGTCTCGAGCCTTATTCGACGCGGCAGTGCATCCAACGCGAAGTCAGAATTGATGCCTATGCCCAGGATGGCCCAATAGGCCTCGAGGCCCACCACCCCTTCTGCCAGCACCCCTGCGACCTTCGCCCTACCAACCAGGACATCGTTGGGCCATTTGAGGGTAGCCTCAACGCCGAGGGCCCGAAGCGCGTCAACCACCGCCAGGCCTCCCACCAACGAGATGATGGGCAGCCTCGAGAGGTCCTCCTGGAGGATAACTGAGAGGTACAACCCACCCCGGGGCGACGCCCAGCGTCTGCCGAAGCGGCCCTTCCCCTCCACCTGTTTCTCAGCGACGACCACGGTCCAAGGAGCTGCTCCCTCAGCCAGCACCGCCTTAGCCACTTCGTTAGTGGAGTCCACCACTTCCCGCCTCAAGATGTTCTCAGGCATAGACAAGCTGCCGACAGGCTGAGATCTATTCACCCGTGGGAACCGCCCGGGTACTTGGGACCCCGGAGACCTCCAGGCTCCTGAGGAAACCGCCGAACATCACGGCGATTCCCGCCAGCAGGAGGATGAAGAGCGGGTCAGGTCGCTCAAGTCGAGCGAGGCTGCCCCCCAAGGACATCAGGACGGCTCCGGCGGCGATGAGGAGGTTGTAACTCCAGCGGGTCTTGTACCAAGAGTAGGCGGCGCCTCCGATCAGGGCAGCTGCTCCCGGGATGGTGAAGAGGAACGACAGGTTCCGGATGAAGGTGGGCATCGCCTCTCCGCCTATGACGCGACCGGGGATCAACTTGTCCGCCATCACCGACGTCGTGGCCGCATGGAAGAGCAGGATCGCAGAAATGATCAAGATGTATCCCAGGAAGGCGTGTCCTACCCTCTTGTCCGCGAGAAGGTAGACTGTCCCCAAGCCTAGAATGGGAACCAGGATAGGGTGCAAGCTGAAGTACATCCTGTAAAGAGGCACGGGCCATCCTAGGAGCTCCGAAACGAAGTACAAGGCGGAGGCCGCCGTGAAAAGAGCGAGGCCCACACCCCAGGCCAGCTGATACGGCTTCTTACGGTCTATGAACTGTCGGAACACCAAAACAGAGAAGGCCCCGCTGATAACGGCGGAGCCCAAGGCCATGTAGGCTCCAGTGGTGGCCATGATTGGGCTAAACTTCTGACGTATAAGAAAGTAGCGGGTAGAGGGTTCCTCCCGGCAGGAGGAAAGTCCTGGCACCCGGAAGGCAAAGTGTCCGCAAGGAGTATAAGTGCCCATATCAATATCGGGTGGGGTGTGAGGAGATTTGACTCAACAGCTTCCGACTAAGGGGCTTCTTCTGGCTTTATCCGTGTCAGTGAGCCTGGCCCTCGTGTTGAGCGGTCTGAACCTTCCTGCCCGTCCCACCGCCAGTCTCCAGCTCTCACCATTCAACGGAGGCATACCCGAGACGCCCGGCTACATAGAGCTGACCCAGAGCGAGCAGTTCGATGACATCACGCTCTTGGACCTGG
>JABAOH010003544.1_pt3 | contig 18778 bp, 25 predicted proteins | sample 7062181 | NCBI WGS metagenome assembly JABAOH01 (sample SAMN14538630, study PRJNA623070) | marine sediment metagenome | biome: marine biome [ENVO:00000428]; feature: marine pelagic biome [ENVO:01000023]; material: deep marine sediment [ENVO:00002113]; isolation source: pool of 5 deep marine... | reverse complement strand
GATATCGATCAACTTATACAAAAAATGGGAACAGAAAAATTATCTAATCTATCTATCTCTTTTCCGTACATTAAGGAGCATATTATCGGTATTGAAACGCGTCTCAAGACTATTATTAATATTCTCTCAATTAAAGTAAACAAGGAAAAGGACATAACGGAGATTATCCTGTTATTATCAAGAGTTGCTTTTTTAGGAGCAGAATTTTCAGCCAAGTTATTGAGCCAGATAGACACTAAGAGAATTATATCAATGATAGAAAAGGTAGACCGCTTTAAAGTTTTTAGTGACTTGTTGTTTATTCCTCACGGTCACAACCCCTTCGAGGAGAGGATTGAAGCAGCAAGATTGATATCAGGGGAATTAAAAGCAAAGAAATTACTATCCGTAGAGGAGATCAAAAAAATAAACAGACGCATTGAAAATTTTTTAGAATTATCTGGGTCTTCTCCAAAAAACTATTTATTCTAGCTCTCCCAAATATTATTCACAGAACGAGTTTTTGTTTGCAATGAGGTCTGTGTAAAAGTGGGATATTAAGTTGGAGTTGTAGTACGCCAGCAGGGCACCATCTTTCAATTCTAACTCTCTTTTCCTAATTCATCCTAAGGTATTTTGCTATCAACACGCATTTTAATAATGTATAAACAATTTATCAGTTTGTTTGGAAAATATTATTTAATTCCATTATGATATTGATAACAGATTAAAATATCTGGGCAGGAATAATCATTGTTAGATGACATTATATTTCTTGGAGCAGGTGCATCTATATCTGAGGGCGGTCCGTCACAGGCAGAATTATTTATGGAGTTTTTTGTTGGATTTAATCAAAATAAATTTAATAGATATGCAACAGCATATGAAGGAGTGGGCAGTGAAGAGAAATTGAATGATATATATTTCAGTCTTCACAAATTTTTTAATAACTTTTTTGGAATTAAAGGGCATAATATTAATAGATTACAAAATAAAATTTATCCCACATTTGAAGAGGTATTGGGAATCCTTGAATTTGCATTAAAAAGACAAGAAAGCTTTAAGCGATATAATTTTAATGCAGAAGAGCCAGATTTACAAAGAATTAGAGAATATTTGATATTCTTAATTGCACTTGTTTTGGACGAATCACTACGTGAGGGGCACGGAAACCATTTTAAATTATTAGATCAATTAGAAAAAGAAAACTCACTTCCAAATACATGTTTTATAAGCCTAAATTATGATATATTAATTGATAAAGCAATTTTTGATTTTTATAAGGAATATGATTTAGATTATGGAATCGAGTTTACCAATTATGAAAAATCAGGAGATTGGCACAGACCTCGGTCTGGAAGAACCTTATCTCTTTATAAACTACACGGATCCTTAAATTGGCTATATTGTCCAACTTGTCTATCAATGACAATATTTCCAGAAGAGAAAAAGGCTGCTCAATTGGTTTTTAAACCTCAACCATGTCACGATTGCGAAACTAAAATGATTCCGATAATTATTCCACCAACTTTTTTCAAAGTAATGTCGAATTTTCATTTACAACAAATCTGGCGTAAAGCAGAATTAGCACTGAGACAAGCAAAAAGAATTTTCTTTTGTGGATATTCATTCCCAGATGCAGATATTCATATAAAATATCTATTAAAACGTGCAGAGATATATAAAGGATCAAGTCCTGAAATATTTATAATAAATCACTTTCCAGAAAAAAACCATATGAACAGAAAAATGAGAAAGAAAGATACAGAAGATTCTTTAAAAATATTTCTAAGGTTCATTACAAAAAGATTTCTTTTGAAGATTTTTGTGAAACAGGTCTATGAAATTTAATAACTCATGTAAAAATTAATCTACAAACTTTGGCACGATATTAAATATTTTCTCAGGTCCAATTAGATTAGTTTCAATGACCCCGATCAGAGTTTAATAAGAATAATTCGAGATAATATAATAAGAAATGGAGGAAAATATTATATTATCGATTGAGATTATTCTTTTACAACAAATATATAGGATGGGATGCATGAGATGGTAAAGATATTTTCTATTGGAAGTGGATATAGTAAGAAAATTTTTTCTAATGAAAAATTAGTCGAACTAAGGAGGCGAGACGTCAAGGTTCAAAAAAATGAAAAGTGTTTGATTTATACAACTTCCCCAGTAAAAAGAATCACTGGTTATTTTGTCGTTAAAGAAAAGATTAGGTTACCGCTAGACAAACTCTGGATAAAAATTAATGATATTGCAGGGTTAACTAAATTGGAATTTATGGAATACTTTAAAGGATGCATAGTGGGTACAGCTATTCTTTTCAAAGCGGTTAAGAAATTTATCGATGGAATCAGTCTAGATGAAATGAAATCTTTGGTTAAGAATTTTAGACCTCCTCAATCGTATTGTAATATCAATGAGCGATTGTATAGCATCATAGTTAAAAAATCTGGAGAACCAGTCATTTGCCTATTAGACCTCTAAAGTATCTATAAAAAATCGTTTGTCTATCCCACTCATTTCTCTTATCTTCAGATAATTTTTTTGATGGATTTCTTGGATTGATCGGGGGGCATTCGTCAATATTCCCTTTGCTTGTAAATCATAAAGTTTTATTGCTCTGGAAAAGTGAAAGTTCAAATTAAATAAGATTATTGTTGTAGGTTTTTTGGCCATAAATTCAATTTCTTCTCTAGTGTAAACGGTTCTTTTTCCAACTTCTATAGCTATTACATCAGGGTCTGTTACGTCATAAAGTATCTTTTCAACAACCCCAATTGATGTTAACGCCTTTTCGTCATGGGAACGATAGAAAACCGATACATCTCCCGGACTAACTTTTTTTGTCACTGCATGACACAGATAAGCTTTTTTGATAGTATTTCCTTCTGTAATTAAGCCACCATTAAATTCGTCTAATAGTGGTTGCCTTCGACGATAGTCTGTAAAGAGCCGATTATGGTATTGAGGTTCAATAGGTATTACAAATTTCTTAACATCTCCGCCATCATATAAACTAGGATAAAATTCTTTTTGTATGTCTATAGGTGATTGACATGTTCTATCAGGTATTAATTTTTTATAAAAAACATCCTCATCTTCTGTCTTACCGTTCTTATCATAAGGACTTATGCCATATTTTTTAAAACCAAACTCTTCAATGAGGGAAACGAGGAGGTCATTTTCTTTTGTGAAATGAGTCAAGTACATGTCATATAGATTATTTTTTATAGTAAAGTCAACTGCCAATTTTATGAAAAGTTCCCCTAGTTTAAACCCAAAATGCGCTACCTTTAATGTGCAAACTTTAAGCATCTTTTTATTAGGTAATTGAGGAGTACATTCTGTAAGTTCATTTTCCTCTTCGAGCTTATACACGAGAAGAGCCCCAATTTTTCCATTTTCATAATACACATGTGCTTTTCTTTCCTCAAGAGATATTTTTTCCCACCAATCAGTAAATTTTTCTTCACCATAATCTTCTTTTATAGAGTCAAAGAAGGAGTCATTTAAATCTAAATTATAGGCAAAAACTTCTTTTACCGCTGGAGGGGAGATAGGTTTTATCTTTGGGGGCAAAAAAACCTTCTTAAAATGTTCTAGTGCTTCCTCTATGTTAAATATTCTATGTGCTATTCCAAGTTTTTCTGCTTTTCTCAGAATTTGTTTGTCTTCAGTGATTAAAAAATGTGCTGCATTTCGTATGATACAATATAGTAGACTGCAATCAACTATCTCGTGTTCATCTTTCAATTTGTCTATGTCCAGCGTTGACAAGAACGCTGAGTCATTTTTTGGGTCAGGCGGGTCTTTCAATACAAGATAGGAACCAATTTTTGACAAATGGACCTCTTTTCTTCTTTCATTCTTATCCCTTGATAACTCATCGAAAGATAGCGGATGCACATATTTTTGATGATTCAGTCTTTCTAGAACTTTTGATAGCTCTTGCAATTCATTAGAAACAATATCATTCTGTTCTCTGGAGATTAAAATATTTGTATCAAAGATGACTCGCATTTTGTAATGCCATTTTATTTTCCATTTATAAATTTTGAGATAGATCGTTCATTAACCTATATCAAAAGAGATTTTAATCATAGTCTCCAAATTAGTATAAATTGTTACTCTTTCCTACAAGACAATTGAAGATGAAGAGAGCTAAATAACAATTAACTACTTATTTGAAAGAAACCAATAATGTATTATAGTTCATTTAAGAGAATTTTTGAAATCTGCAATGAACTGTGTGTTAAATGGGTATACGAAATTGAGGGAGGAAGAATTTATAGTGTGTAATTTAAATTGGTATAATTTATTCTTTATCTGTATTTATGGGGAATGTATGAAGAGCTTGCTGTAAATGTTCATTGGTTACCTTTGGAAAGATTTCACCAATTCTTTTATAAATGCCTCTAAAATTCCAAAGTTCGTCGGTATATCCTTTTCTATTGCCTTCCTTTTTTTCTATAAAATGTTTACACCAATCAACATCCCTTATTCTAATACATAAACACAAGGGCTCTATATTCATTACAATTATAATTGTCATATCTTTCCAATATTCTAGATAATTTTTTATTTTGCTAAACTTAAACCAGAAGTTACTATTATATTCATTGAAGTATCCATTGCGTTTCCTGTATTTTACTTCAATAAGTTCAGCGATTTTTGTATCCGGATCAACAACAACTAAATCGGGCATACACATTAATCTAATATTAGTATCGGAGGTATAATTTCCACTTATTTCTTTAATTATATCCTTATTGTGATTTTCAATACCATAATTCATTACTTTATATCCGGCAAATTCGAGAACAGTTTTTATAAAATCTTGTCCCAACCTTGCCTTAGCTTTGTTTTCCCACCACTCTCGTTGATATTCCATATTAAGCCAATTCTTTCACCGTTATACTATAAAAACATTGTTTGTAAAAATATCATTATGAAAGAGTATCAGTTTATTGTTATCCAATTACAAGTCTGGAATTTTTAGATATCGGTCTACACACATATCGGACTTGATTGTTCGATCATCCTTTTTAGATAATGTTTTTACACATCAGTTAACTATTTATTTAAAAGATACCAACAATATAACACAGTTCATTTTTAGAAAAGTTTGCAATTTGAAATGAACTGTGTGTAAAACGGGGATACAAACTAAAAGTACTATGTCCTCCTGGGGCTCCATACTTTTAGTTCAGAGCACCTTTTCCAAACCATGGGAGAGGGCGTTCAGGATCCAGTTTGCAATCTGGTGTTCCTCTTTAGTTTTGTCCCCTTTAAACCAAGGATATGTATGAAAGATTTTGATGTACATAAGATAAATCGAAAGCTGGAATTAGCTCTAAAGAGAGTTAAGAGCAGCCATATTTCAAAGCAAAACAAAGATATTATTTTGGAATTTCATGACTATGCTTTTTCAATAGGTTTGAGCAAGAAAAGAATTCTCAAATACCTCGATACTTTGCTTAAATTAAGTGAATGGCTGGATGCTCCATTGGAAAAAGCTTCGAAAGAGGACATCATAAAACTTATACGAAAGATTGAAGAAAAGGATTATGCTGAATGGACCAAGAAAGACTATAAGATTGTTATAAAAAGATTCTATAAATGGTTGAATGGGGACGAAGAATATCCGGATAATGTAAAATGGATAAAAACAACATTCCGAAAAAATAACAATAAACTTCCCGAGGATCTGATAACAAAGCAAGAAGTTGAAAAGATGATAAAGGTCGCTGTTCATACGAGAGACAAAGCATTGGTTGCTCTAAGTTATGAGAGCGGTTTCAGGGTGGAGGAAATTCTTACCCTGCGCATCAGACACATCGTTTTTGATGAATATGGTGCAACTATAGTTTGCAACGGGAAAACTGGTATGCGTAGAATACGGTTGGTTTCATCGGTTCCCTATCTCGCAGCCTGGATCGAAAATCATCCATTCAGGGATAACCAAGAAGCACCTTTATGGGTAAAAATAGGTGCTAAAAATCAGGATGAAATTGTTTATTATGACAATGCTAGGAAGATTATCAAGACTCTTGCCAAAAAAGCAAATATTAAAAAGAGAATTTATCCCTATCTTTTCAGACATACACGAGCGACTCACCTCGCAAATCATTTTACAGAGGCTCAAATGGACCAGTACTTTGGATGGATACAGGGCTCTGATATGCCCTCAACTTATGTACATCTCTCCGGCAGGGATCTGGATAGTGCTATCTTGAAACTCAATGGTTTAAAGATTGAAGAAAAAGAAAAAAAGAACGAAGCCACCATTAAAAAATGCCCTCGCTGTGAAAAAATGAATCCTTCCATCAGTAAATTCTGCCAACGCTGTGGTACCCCACTTGACTTGGAAACAGTTATGAAAACAGAGGAAAAACGAAAAGAAATGAACAACGTCATGACGATATTGCTGAAAGATTTGTTGAAAGACCCAGAGATACAGGCTCGCATTGAAAACAAACTAGTACAAATAAGGTCGGAGACTTAGTTATTCTATAAATATTTAGTGTTTCTTGTATAATGTATTTTTTATTATATTACTCGTATATTCAGTTTTCAGAGGCTTTACAATGAAAAATAATACTTTACGGGCAGAACATAAATGATTAATGTACCTCCCAATATAACCAACCGATGTCTGTTGATTTATGAGAGTATATCCCTAATACTATATCAAATCACTAAGGAGGTTCGTCCCACATGGGGCCGTAGACAAAACTAGCAACAGAAAATCCATTAACGCCACATTCGAAACAAAAAATTGGAGTTGAAATGACATAACCCACAAAAAATTGCTGGAATAATGCATACATCTATCTATCCCTTACTTAGTAGCAATGTCAAGATTGTTTATGGTAAAAAGAGAACTGCAATTTATAACTTTGACACGAAAAAAGTTTATTTTGTATCCCTTGAATTAGCCGACTTTTTAGAGATGTGTAATGGAATTGAAGATTTACAGGAATTGCTAAATAAATTTAAGAAAGCATCCAGTAAAAGAATTCAAAATTTTCTTAAAGAGTGCAAAAGAAAAAAGATTATCACTCTACACAATGAACAAAAGAACTATTGTACATCCTCAGAAAAAAGAATGAAGTATCCAACAGTCAAGTATGAAGAGCCCCGTCATGTGTGGTTGGAAATCACTTGGAAATGTACATTAAAATGTAGACACTGCTATTGTGGCTTTAAATCCCAAGGTAGAGAAGAGTTACCACGAAGTAAGTGGTAAGAGATTTTGATGATATTAAATCAAATGAAAACCAAGAGCGTTCAATTTACTGGTTGTGTTTCCATTTATACATCTTAATATTATTGTTCACATTTAAGATTTCCTCAAGATGTATATATTTTCTTTTCGATAATATATAGATGTTCTTTGAATCAAATAATAAAATATCAACTTTTTCTAATCCTCCTCTAGAGAATATTTGCTTAAGCTTTTTACTGCATGCAAGATTAATAGCTTTTTTAAGCCATACTATATCCTGCTCATTAACAATATAATCCTTAAATATCCCTCTCACAAATACCACCTAATGAAATATTATCTGGGTATAAAGATATAAATTTATTTTCAATATCATCTACAACGATTATTCGTTCGGAATGTTGTTGTAAATCAATTGCAACCTGTATTTCAATTCTTCAGAAATAGTGAACCTACAATGAATGTCATATTAGACAGTGTCATTAATGGATTGCCTGTAAGAGATAAAAATGCAATTCAATTTTTAAGAAGATATAGACAATATGGTAAGCATTTCTTAAGAAATTACAATAATAATGGATCCTACTGCTATGATTATAATCCTGTAGAAGTTGAGAGAAGAAGAATAAATGATGTAAAAAATAAACATGCACGACCTAAAATTACCAAAGCTACAGCACCAAACATACCACGATATATTGTATGGCGCGGGGATAAGATTATTTACTCAGATACGAAATTAAATTTGTAGATTTCCTCCTCAAAATCTATAATTTCATTTCAATTAATAATCGATAAATTAGGTTGTTTTAACACCTTTATCTCGTACATGAATTAATGTTTTATAAAAGGCAATAAAAACCAAGGTATAGGGAATTAGATCTGAAAAGATAGATACGGTTCGCATGGGAACAAACCACTCAACTACATCAAGACCATACTGTATTGTCGTTGCAATCAAGTAGAGAATTACGAATATTGAAGCGCCAACAATAAGCATGTTTTTGATCCAAAGGGGTGATAATGATTTTAATAAGTACAGAGGAGTAATAAGTATCATCAGAGTCAGCAAAAAGTAAGGTATTGTTGTTATTAAGATGGAGTATGGTTCCACCATGGTAAAAGGGCCACTTATCAATGCGGAAATTGCAAGAATGATAATAATCAACCATAATGATTTATCTACATTGGACACATGGTTTTTTCCAAACTCATCCCTGCCTTTCCACATCCAATACAGTCCAACAATAAATAAAACACCACCAAGACCATATAAAATAATACGAATACTAATCGTACCCCAACCGATTATCTCAGATATAGGGGTGTAATGATATGTTGTAACAAAAAAATAAAATAGCAACCCAACTAACGACATCAGACTCCAACCGATTGCCATTAATGAAGCATATGTCAGATATTCTAATCCTTTTACGGTAAGTAATTTATTTGTCATATTCCTCCTCCATAATTGTGAATCTGCAACCTTCTCCTTATATAAAAACTTATTTAATTCTAATAATACACCAAAATTATGATTAAAAAAAAGATACATAATAAAATATATGCTATAACTAATAATTTACCTTCTCGAATTAAACTCCAATATTCTTCTGGATTATCTTCCCTACTTATACGCCGAAAACCAGACAATACACTGACAGGATGAACCTTTATTCTTTCCATAAATTACATTATATATTTTTTTACTATTGAAAGGAGGATCTAAATAAATAGAATCTACAGAGTCATTTGGAAAAATATCATGATTTTTTAACCATTTGAGATTATCACCATAAAATATCTTCTTATGCCATTTCTCTCCCATGGTATTATGTATATATAGGAAGGTTATAAAATTTAATATCGGTAAAGTCGGGAATAATCGGGGTTGGATGGCGGGAACCACCAATCCGATTAACCATAGTTGGTACAACTCAGGCCAGAAAAACCACATTAGTTACTACTGCAACTAGGAAAACTATCCTTTATAAACGGGGTTCTAGGGGTGTTCCCCTAGGTCACCCAACCCCAAAAAGAATTAAGATTTCTTCATTTTTTCTTTAGTTATTCTGTTAATATCTTTAATCTTTAAAAAAAGCTTTTCATCAGTTGGTAATTTTAGAATATCATTTGTAACTTGAGGGTATATATCATCAAACTTATTACAAATATTTATTCTTATCATCAATAACTCAACATTTGATAATTTTTGTGCAGAATTAGTATTTTTTGTACAAAAACGATTATTTGTGCAAAGCCCCGATCAACATAAAATTTAAATATTACAGGTATACACACATGTTAGAAAAATTTTGAAAATTATGATTATTTATAATATTTAATAGCTAATTTTGCTTAATCTCAATTCTCCTACACCAATTGGGTTCAATACTTAATTTATCACCAGATTTAAAATTATAGAAATCACATATCTGTTTGGGAATCGTAATGACAAGGCTACCGTTTATTTCACGAAGTTTTCGTTCCATAATAAAAATCATATGGAAAATGTTTTAAAACTCTATATAATTTACTGTTTATAAGCTATTTTTTATAATAGGGATTTGAACTATGATAACCTAATCCCTTCGGCACAAAATTGCCTCATTTCTTCTCTTGTTAAAACACTGGGAAGGGATTTTGTCCCGTTTTTACCGGTAAAAACTATATGATTTCTCCTGTAAGTCGATGGATAGAACAATAAAGAAAGTATAGATTACTATTATTGATAATATTTCACCTATGTATTGACGAGGCAAGGGATATCAACTTCAAGTTCAAATCTTGCCTCACTTGTGGAGTATGGGGACTACTCGCGTAGAGAACTAGGTTGATGCATTAGCGTTTTGTAGGGTGATCGACCTCGGTTGGTCATCTTTTTCTTTATATAGAGGAAGAATTTATATACTTCTTCTAAAGTACTATTAAACCATTATGCAAAAAAATTTTATTAATTCTATTTTTTTCGTTTGTCTCCTTACTCTCTCTGCATTTGCTTCATCGCTGCCATTCGCTAAGACCCAGCATTCATCCTCACCAGCCCCCCTAATATATATTACATCGACGGATCAGCCTGCTTCCATGTCTTACATAACATCCATCCCCTCATTTCATCCTGGCTCTGGCCCCATCATCTGGAATACCATCCTCCCTGCAATGGATCCTGCAGTCTCAATCGGCAATAACGGCACCAAGATCTTCGCAAGTTCCACCTACGCCGGTAGTACTTCATGCTGGGTCTGCTTCCAGCTCTACGCCACCCAAGGCGACGGCCAGGCACTCTGGCAGTACACTGTCCCCAATACAAGTTATGCGCAAGCCGATGCCGCCAAGGAACGTGATGTTATGATCGGGCTTGCAGCGAACAACCAACTTCAGCCAGAGCAGCAGCCTTTCCAACGACTCTACAAATGGACGTCTGCCAGCAGCACTCCCAACTGGTACTTCGATATCCCCCTCTCCTATCATGTTTACCAAGGCGGCTTCATCGAACATAACCTTGCTCTCTCAGGCGATGGCACCCGCGTCATCCTCGCCGCGACTAATTGGACAAACAACCTTATTCAGATCTTCCAGTTCGATGCCGTAACCGGCACACTCCTCACCTCCTACCCCCTCCATCTTGATCCTCAAGACCAGGCCTATGTGTGTTCCCTTGATGTCTCATCGAACGGCTCCCTCGTACTTGTCAACTCTTGTTTCAGTACATACCTCGTTGACTTGACAACACAGACCATCAGATGGACCAGCGATTTCCCCCTTGGAGCAATCTCAGGAGACGGCTCCACACTGGTCAGTTTCTCCGACGACAACAACCTGACCATTATCATCCTTGAGTGGAATGCCACCGACCATCACTACTATGAGCGCTGGCGACAACCATTCCTTTCTTTGGGATGGGTTCTTGTTGGGAATGAACATCCAGTGGACATCTCCAAGGATGGATCAACTATTATCGTCGGCGCCAGCGGAGACATATTCTCACCCCCAGCCTTACAAACAAAGACCGTGTTATTTGACAGCCAGAGTGGAAAACTCTGGGAGAATACTACTCACGGCCATGGGACCAATATGGATCTAATCATTGATGTACAACTCTCAAGAACGGGATTACGAGCTATCGTCGTCTCAACAGGCGACGAGCTTGGCAGCGTTGACCAACTCCGCGTTTTCGATCGCAACGACTCCTACCCACGCTTCTTCACCCATACGCCAGGGAATTCCATCATGGTCTCAGCGGACATCACACGAGATGGCGACTTCGCTACGGCCGCAGTCGACACTGGCCCCTTTAGCTGTGATGAAAGCATTCTCTACTCGTTCAACGCATCTGGACATGTGCTAGTGCGGAATCTCTCAGCGACCTTCCACGGCGGTAGAGTTTTTACGGTCCACATCGAGAACGACGAGAATACGACCGTCACGGACATCCTGTGGACCATGTATATCACGGGCGGAATCTTCCACTGGATATCATACCGTGCATTCGGGTTCATATCTTCTATCGATAACGACGAAACCGTAACAGTCACCTCAGAGCGACTTATAGGGTTTGGGCGTATTCATGCCTATGTCACGATTGAATCTACTTGGTATCCGGTCTCTGGATGGATCATTGGTCGTTATATTTTTTTAAAATCACCAAGAAATATGATTTAATAACCAGCAAGGAATTTTATGTTGGAGTTCTCATTTTTTAGAGCTGAATCTGTGTGGGTTCAAGCGATAAATTTGACTTTTGAAATTTTTTCAGATTTTTACGTTCAAATCTTTTTTTTAGCTATAATTTCATTCAATACATTTTTACTAAAGTTTTCTTCTAAAAAATAAAAAAAGTGCAGGAGAAGGGATTTCGCCCCTATTTTACCGGTAAAATTCTTTGATATTCTCGGATCGATAAAGTAGGGTAAAATATTTTTACCTCTTCCCCAGAAACATTCTGGGGAGGAAGGATAAAAAATGACATAATTGGATGTGGATGCACACATAAAAAACTATTGGAAAAAAATAGATGAAGCAGGTACAGCGTTTTTTGAGAAACAATTAAATGAATGGGAATATAGGAAATATGGTGGTAGTCGAACAGATTTTTACAACCCTGATGATAATCATCCGATGAGACTGGCGTTGTTTCTTAGTTTCTTGGATGTAACACCTTTGGAAGAAGCAATGAAACAGTTTTATCGCCGTCCCGCAAGTATCAAATATCTTGGTTCTATGGGACGGATGCTTATTTTTATGAAAGTGAAACAGTTTACACGAAGTCGAACCGTGAATTATCTGAAGACTCATCCTATTGATGCTGAATTGTTAGGGTATGAGCGAAAATCGGATGGTTCATATGAGATACCGTGCGGGGAAACTATTAGACTGAATTTGAAAAACCGGTTTGGTGTTGAAGGTGTTAAGAAGATTGACCGGGAAATTGTTGTTGCGATGAGAAAGGCAGCTGAAACATTGGGTATTGATCTTGGTGAGTGGTGCGGGAGCGGTGCGTTTCCTGTGAAAGCTGTAGGTTCAGATGAAGCTGCTGAATATAATGGTCATTATGATGAAACAGGATATAAGGTTGCAACAACTGAATCATATACCACTGAAACTGGGATTGTACCACTGGTTGGAGATGTTATCGGAATCAATGATAATGAAGGTGATGCATTGATTCCACAAATTCAGGAGCTGAAAAGCTGTGGAATATATGTCAAGGAAAACTTTGTTGATGGAAAATATGCAACAATAAGTAACATAGCACAAGCGGAGATCATAGAAGGAACAGTACTTCATTATGACATTGCGGAAAACTGGGTGTATGATTATACAGCCACACCTTATTCCGTAAAAGCAGAATATCAAAAGTTTCATTATGAACCTGATTTCAAGATGAATGCTTCAGAGGATTTCATGATGAAATACTTAGTAAAGAAAGGATGTTACGGGACAGTGGGATATATGCTAAGAAACATGCATATGGCAGCAAAGGAGGAATGCCCTGATGGATATCTGGATCATTTCCACAGACGCAATATCACTGAATCAGAGAATGATTACATCAAAAACGATAATGGACTACAACGTGCAATCCGGAGAAAAGGGAGAGAACCCGTTCAGCTGGAATTTCATCTCACTCTCCTTGCATTACATGTTGTTGCACTTGTCAGACTTCAAAATGATTGTAAGAAACATCTTGTTTCGAAAAGAGGTCTAACTTGAATTGTTAACCGGTGGTACACAAGATGAAGAGTGATCACCGGATCGATGAACTTATACTGGGGGACAATAGAGAGGATATAACATATAAAGGATCAGAGATTTAACTCCAAATGAGTTTTAGCCTTATTTGGAATACCCATGAATGGGTAAACGGGTAAATTATAAATATTCATAATTTGTTTTGGAACATAATTTTAGGGAGGAAGTTAAAGGTATGCTTTCAATTCGTAAAATAGGGTTCTCTCAAAATCACTCTTATTTTTTAAATTGTTATAACGACCGAGACGGAAAAAATATGCTTAAAGGAACCTTTTTCTCGGGAGGTCAAAGTTGAAAAACAGGAGAGATAAAAAATGAATAAAAAAAATATTGGTATTTTTATGGTTATTCTTATGCTACTCATAACATGTTTTACCACGAACGTTTCAGCAATGAAAGATGTAGACCAAATCCAAGAAGAAGTAGAAGATCTGCTGGGGATGGAACTGCAACTTTGTGTACAGTTCAACATTACTGAAGGTATCAATGTTATTGGCTACGATCTACTCTTTATGCCGCTTGATATTCCAGAAGAAGATATAAATAGTAGTAGATTCTTTGAAGCCTATTACATTGATGGTTATGATACCGATGTAGATGAACGCTACCTTGAGGACTCTGTTTATGAACAGGGGCCGGAAGAAATTATCAGTGAGGACCCGTTGGTCACCGCACAATCGATCAACCTTTCCGGTAACATAACAATGACCACCCCCGTATGGCCTATTGTCTTTACAAGACTAAAAGAACGTTGCAATCCGTCTTTTGCCAAGGTTACGGCCCAGGGTATATTCATAGCATTTTTTGGAAGCATGAAGTATATCATACCACTCAGTTATGAAAAAGCCAAAGGGTCTTACCAAAGATTAGATTGGTATGAAGAACCTTCTAGGCCACCGGACAGAAGTTATGGAAAGGTTACTGCCAGTGGTACGTACTGGAGTCCGGGGANNTTCTGATCATCCTCTGCATCGGGACTCAGATCACTGGACAGAAATAATTCCAATTTAGTATTCATTGACTGCGCCTCCGTAATCCATAGCATCTCTAAAGTATTACTCCTAACACCTATCTTTTTTTTATTTATCTTCTGGTTCCCTTAGCACAGTTTTTACTTCATGTAGATAATGATTTGCAACTATTGGAGAATCCTCAATATGCCAGAGGCACTCATATATATCAGAGGTATTATTTTTCATATTTTGAAAAAACAGTTTTTATAAATTTATTATCCTTATGTGTCATTTTATAACAAAATCTATTAACAAATAATCTATTTTGAAACAAAAGGTTGAGGGAGGGAAAAATGAAAAATTGATTACCAAATATTAATCAAGGATTTTTTTGAAAACAATCAGCATTTCTAGATTTAAATTTATTCTTGATTCTCTTCTTCACTTCTTTGTTTGGATTTATCTTTTCTGGATTTAGTAATTATTCCCCAATCTTCATCATCATTTTCATTACTCATAGTTTCATCCGATATTGGTAACAATATTTGCAATTATAATTCTTCCAATAAAAATAACAAGAAAAATTGATTCTAAAATTATTAGGTGAATAGTGTCTATATAGATATTCCACAAATCATCTAATGTTTTTTTATTAATATAACACTTTTTCCAAGTTTTTTAGTTAGTTTTTGTAAAAATTGTGATTTATTTTGACAGCTTAATCTTCCATATAGCATTTTTTCCGGATGTATTACATGATATTTAGATATTCTAAACGCTTTTCTCATTTCTCTATCTTGATATTCTAATATATGAATTACCAAATAAAAACTACCCTGCATCATAGAATATTTTAAGGTAAAACATTGTATTATAAGATTTATTTAAGACATGTTTAGGTCTTCAACAAAATAAATCCTTTCATCTTCATATTCTATTTCCTTTCCTATGATATCGCCCTTGTCTTCAATGATCTTGGAGAAATACCGGTGCTCCACAGGTATGTTGAAGACTCCATCATCGCCCTTTTTTACCCATATCCGGTAAAGGGTCCCACCGCCGTCAATACCGATTATTTTTCCTCTCATGAAATCACTTCTTGAAGTGTAAAAATTCTTTCTTCTCTCTGTCAAACTTCAGAACACCGATGACTTTGTCAGCGCTTACGTTCCTCAGCCTGAACTTTGATTGCGGGCAAAGCATGAGGGTCTCTCTGATATCCCTGTCCATGACAAAGTAATCCCACATCTCCCCGACCTTGCCTCTTTTGTGAGCAAAGTAATGTGCGCCGTTCGGGGAATATTCTACAGCGTAAACATCCTCCATGAACCAGTGGGATATTCTTCGGGTACAGGCTGAACACCCGGTCCAAGCCTCGTTCAAACAGGCGGTCCGTCATTTTTATTAGATTGGCGTCTCTCATCAAATCTTGGTCGGTGAGAAGGTTGCACCCCACCAGATTATGCTCCTTCAACTTCTTGCAGGTGTCCAGAAATTCGTTACCGCTTTTCCAGTGTTCATACTTTGAGTAGTCCAGAGAAACGGATGTTATAGTCAGGTTCTCGCAGAAATGTTCAATCTTCTCATCTTCCCAGTCCTTAACTAGGAAACCGTTGGTCGTAAGGTTGCATATCAGGCCGTAATCCCTGCATTCCTGGGCAAACCGCTCCACCAGTTCAGGGTAAAGAGTTGGCTCTCCCCCACCAAGGGTAACCTGGCCCGCAATGTCTTTCAAAAATCGAGGGAGACCAAGAAACAGACTTTCATCCATCATTTCTTTTCCCTTGTCTCTGTAACAAAACGGGCAGTCAAAATTACAATCATTCGTAAAATGGATGCTCACGACTTTGTACAAAAAATCACCTAGGGCACCAGATTCGCCTGCTTCTTTCTCCCATTGGATACGATTCTTATTTTCTCCTCCATTTCCTCAATTTTATCCATGGTAAGGGAGTAGAAGAACAAAACCAGAAGAACTATTGCTATCTCCCTGAACTGGAACATCAGAACTGGGTCAAGAACAATTACTGAGAACCATCCTATGACCAAGGCCAATAATCCAAAAACTATGGTTATCACACTAATTTTCATGACTTCCTTGAACGGATCCATTATCCTCACCCTCCAAAATTTCTGTAACCGTCCTCTTGATGCCCTTAAAATAAATTTTTACCCTGTAGACATGCCCCTTCTCACATTTGTAAATCTTTGAATAGCAGCTTTCAGCAGGGATTGGTTTCGAGTCTTGAAGCAGGGCATCAGCGTTGCAAACAGGGCATTTTTTAACTAAAGACATGTGGAAGTTTTGGGCAGAGAAGAAAAAAGAGATTGGCAGAGAGTGGTTTTCAAGTGATATTAAAAATGTAAGGACATTGTTAAATCTTAATTTGTATCATATACCTCTTGGAGTGTTTCTGCTATAATATTCGATATAAACTTAATGTTCTGGTCATTCTTCCTTAAGGAATATACTATTTCAAATTGCATTGAGTCATCGGGCGTATTTGCATGGAACTGGACAGCATTCTGTCTGCTCCATGCCGCTTTCTTAGCCCCAATTGTAGCCCTTAAATTCCTTTTTTCAAGCATCTGATTAAGCCTGTTTCTCAGTTTAATGACTGTCTCTCGTTCAACTCGTTCTTCTCCGGTATTCGTACCAGAAGCTGGAAGATGATTTATCTCGTTTGCCCCTCTTAGTTCACCTTTTTCATTTTCTTTCATTCCGGCTCCTATGTCTACGCCGATATCTCTGGTATTTTTAAGACCATGTATGTAAATAATAACTGCTTTATTATTCTTCGATTTACCTCTAGCTAATTTAGAAAAAGACAGAATATCGTCAAAAAAATCTTTCATTTCTTTCTTTTTCTTAGTCCAATTATATTGGTTTCTATTCCAAGATAGTTTATTAAAATTTTCCTCATTTTTTTTAAATTTTGTCTTCTTCCTGAACCNNTCCTGAATCGTATATTTATCACTAGGAAAGCATTTAGCCTTTGTGCGATTAACTCAGCGATCTTACCAGTATTTTTATCATTTCTAGCGGCATGAGGAGCAACAACCACAAATTTTGAAGAACCTTTCTCCATATAGCCATAACCTGTTTTCATAAAAATCTTCAAAATTTTGAATATTATCAAAATATTAGTATCTTTCTAAATAGATTTGTTATTCAATCATTGAGATATAATTTCTTTGCCTATTTCCAAAATCAACTGTTTTACTGCCTCGCTTGCTTTAGCTTCATTAACAGCTATTCTATTTCCCAATTCGAAATCTGCTGGCTTAATCCTTGGAAACAGAATTCCAGTTGTGAAAACGGGAACAGGGTCGTTATAATTGACAAATTTTTTCTTGGATTATTTAGACTTGATCAAACCTAAGTCACCTTTAGGAGAAATTTTAAATTGGAAACAATGAGTAACTGGGCTATATCAAGATTTCAGCAAGTTAATAAGGAATGTCAAGCAGAAGAAAAGGCGCATTTCTAAGATTATTTTAGTGTATGAGGAAGAGCTAAATATAATTGGTGATCAAGAGATTTATCGGGAGATTAAGTATAAAGAGAAAGAATATAAAGCAGCTAAGAATATCTTAGAAGAAGCTAAGAAATACTGTGAAGAGATAGACTTGCCTTTAGAAATGCAAGAGATTGGCAAGATCCTTGAAGAGTTAGAAAGGGGGAGCAATGTACTAGAGAGGGAGAGCTAAAATAAGATAAATAAAGAAGAAGTGAAAAATGGACGAATGCATCTTAAAAAAACCACTAATGGTAGATTTTCAATGAGACTTTCAAAGTTTTTCATGCTGTGTTTGCTTTTTCCAATCATCGCTACACTTTTTACAGGTGTTTTGATATTTCTCCATTATTCGCAAGTATTTGGCATAGTTTCCTGGATTCTTAGCTTTGCGTTGTCTGTTCTTCTAATCATAATTTCTAAACCATCTCTGCCACGTATAAACCTGCCCAAAATTGAAGATATTCTAAAAAAAGCAGTAAAAGAACCTGATTTTTTCAGAAAGGAACCGTATTGGGTAGACTTTGAGAAAGGCTACCTTGTAGAAAGAAAGGAAGTAGACGAAATAATAGAGAAGCTAGAGAGGAATCCGAGGCATCTGGTGGTTGGAGAATCTGCATCTGGGAAAAGCGTAATTGTCAAAAACGTGGGATATAAGCTCAGAAAAGGAGGGTGTCGTGTTTTCATTTTAGAGCTAAAATGGGATGAGATAGATATAAACAAAATTCTAAAAATAGTTGACCATAAGAAGACTCTACTCGTTATTGATGATGCACATTTGGATTTTCTGCGGTGTAACAGATTATTAAGGAGATTTGCGAGTTCAAAGGTTAAAA